>Ga0233437_1006290_pt1 | contig 12235 bp, 8 predicted proteins | sample SI_122_August201_FD_182714 | JGI IMG/M metagenome (GOLD analysis project Ga0233437, IMG submission 182714) | Seawater microbial communities from Saanich Inlet, British Columbia, Canada - SI_122_August2016_200_MG | ecosystem: Environmental > Aquatic > Marine > Inlet | place: Canada: British... | reverse complement strand
AGAATGGAATTCCACCAGTAAGATAAACTTCATAAAGAGTACGAGGATATTCATATTCTGGTGTGGCTAATGTAAACCAAGGTATATGCGTAGTTGTAATGTAATTAAGATCAGGATATACAGAAATGAGTAAATAAGTTCTTGGTAAACCAGCATACACAAAGTTAATTCGTTTTGTGTCGAATCTAATTGCTGGATTTTCTACTTCTAATTTTGGTGCTTTGGGAGTAATCACTGCTTTAAAGGTCTCTTTCGGTAAATATGGAATGCAATATACCTCCCATGGGATAACCTTATCTTCTATACTAATATTCTTAATATTTGCTCTTTCATGTAACCCTTTTGCCATTAATATTAGTTCGAAAAGTCTGGTATCTTCAAAGATCTCATATACTCCACCATCGTTTACTGCTCCACCAATTCCGGCATAAACTTTTTCGGGTTGAACAACTGTATTTGAGAAGAAAATAACCTTTAAAGACAGTAATGCAATAAGAAGACAAATAATTATTATGATGATAATTGTCTTCTCCCTTTTGCTTTTTCTGTATCTTCTACTCATTATTCTTCTTCCTCATCTTGGAAGATTAAGAAATTCTTTATGCTGTTATACAATCCACCAACCATCTTCCGTACTCTTAAGGTAAGATCTTGGTTATCTTTAAGAATTTTTCGCTCTTTTTTACTTCTTTGTTTTTTGTCTTTTTTATCATAATAGCAATTATAATTATATTCATATTTATAATACTTCTTATCTATAACCTGTGCATAATTCATAATCGTTCCCATTATGTTGATATCATATAATTCTGATTTTGAGATCATGCGATTCAGATTTGAATGTGTTGTTGAATTAATTCTTACAGGTAGAATTGTGCCATCTACAGCTGATAAAAAATATGTAATAGATGGTACAAGTAGAAATGCAGGTGAATCAATAATTATGATATCATAAATACTTTTAAGTTTTTCTAATACAGTTCTAAAGTTCGTTGATTTGTACATTTCAAGAACATTTGGTGGTCTTTTACCTGCTGGCATGAACCAAAATTTATGTTCTTTATTTCTAATTATCACCTTATTTAATTCGGTCTGCTCACTCAATACTTCTGTTAATCCACTTTTCTCTCTGCAGTCTAATTCTTTTGTAAGTGTACGTTTAAAGAAGTCAGTATCAACAATTAGAACGTTCAAGTTTTCTTTAGCCAAGCTTTTTGCTAAATAGTAGGAAAGGAAAGTTTTCCCTTCTTTTTGCAAAGCACTTTGAATAGCGAAAGTTTTCTGGTCTTTACTCAGCATTAAATATTTAAAGTTAATTATTATGGGTTCAAAAATGCAATCGATCTTTCCAATTTCTTCTATTACACTTTTCTTAATTGATGATTTAGTATTATTCTCTGGTTCTTCTCCCTCTTTAACAGAAATAATTTCGGATTGTGCAATATGTGAATCAACTTCGATAACATTAAGAGGATCAATTCCAATTTTTGGTATAGTTCCAATAATAGGAATTGTATATTTTGCTTCGTAATCACTAACTGAATGTATTGTGTCATTCAATGAATTAAGCAGTAGGGCAAGACCAAACCCTAAACCAAGTCCTAATACAATTCCAACCAAAATATTTCTTTTTAAGTTATTTGCTGATGGAGTTGTAGGAACTTCTGCACTCTGAAGCTGATAAAGCCTACTTGAGGCAATGTTAGAATTGAGTTTTGCGTTATTATACTGACTCTGGAGATTACCGATCTGAAGAACCAGATCTTTCTTCTTTGTAAATTTATCATCTAATAATTTTTTGTAATCAGCCGAGATTTCGATCTCAGAAAGAATTTGAAGTAAGGCTGCAATTTTTTGCTCTAATGCTACTTTTTCAGTTTCATTTGCTAGTAGATCATTTACTAATCTTTGCTTAATGGGATTTGAAACAACATTCTTTAATTGAATTCTTTCGTTGATCCCATCTTCTATAAGTTTTTTTACGTTATCAATATTTTGCTGAATACCTAAGATCTTAGGGTGCTTTTCAGTATAATTTGTAAGCGCTCTGGCTTTCTCAGCTTCCAAATTCATTAAACGTATTTTATATGGTTCACTATATGTTGTTTGATTAACAATAGAATTATCTTCCCTGTTAAGATCATAATTGATTTTCTTTATGCTTGCGCTAATAGCTGCAAGATCAACTTTACATGTAGAGATCTGCAATTGAATATCGTTTACGCGTCCAATATTATCTTCGATATTTGCTGTATTCAGATCAATTCCTTTATCTAGCATGAAGTCATTGATATAACCTAATACTTCATCTAAATCACTTCTCTTATCTCGCATAAGCTGTTCTAAATATTTTACAGAATAATCATATCCTCGCAGACGTTGTTCTGTGTCATATTCTGATAATGCATAATAAACTGCATTTGCAACATCAGCTGCTAAATTTGGATCTTTTGATGTTGCTGAAGCTGTAATAATATGTTCTTCATCTCTTTCTGTATCGTATTCCATCATTCCAGAAATAGCAGAAGCAGAGACTCTATTAGATAATTTTTCAGATGCTCTTCTGGTTATTTCTGTTGATTTCATTATTTGAATCCAAGTTTTTAGATCGTAGGCTTGTTTAAAATATGGTTTGTTATTAATAACCTGCAATTCCATTACATCTTCATGAATAAAAATTTTCGTCATTGCTTTGTAAATGGGATCTTGTGTAAATGAATAGGCAATTGTAGCTAATAATACAGTAATAAATATAATTAATATTAACCATTTATAATGAAATACAATCTCTAAATAATCTTTTAGATTGATCTCATTTTCACCACCATCATTATCATTTATAACTTCATACTTACTTTTTTTCTGCTTTTTCTTAATAGGTTTATTTTGAGGAATGTAACCGGAAGGAGGATTTATTCCTTGAGATGCTGGTAATACGGCCTCCTTCTTCCTGTTATTCAGGATCTTAGAAATAGAAAGTTTTTGATCTTTAAAATCATTACTCATTTTTAAACTCTGTTTAGTTATGCAAAATCTCGTAAAATCATTTTCATTTCTTTATCTGTTATTATCTCTAATTCTTCTGAATAGCCATAATCTAAAGCTATTCTGCAGGCTCGGTTAATTTCTCTTGGAATACCATGAGTTTGTGAATGTATCATTCTCATTGCTTCTTCAGTAAATAGGTCTTTTTGAGAACCGGATGCAAACTGACGGAATCGTATGTACTCTTTTGTATCATCTAAGCTTAAATAATTCAAATGATATTTAAGACTGATACGTTGATCTATCTGTGGTAATTTTTTTAGTTTTGATGTTAACTCAGGCTGCCCAACTAAAATTATTGTAATTACAGAACTATTGTTATGTACAATGTTTGTAAGGTCCTTTAATGAGTCTAACACAGTAGCACTTATCTTCTGAGCTTCATCAAGTATTATTACGATCTTCTTATTTGAACTTAACATTTTAGAGTTTATGTAATCTCTAAAAATTTTGTATAATCGATATTTATTTCTTGGTAAATCTGTATAATCAATATTACATATCTGACTTATCGTATCCATGAGAATATCTACAAAAGTAAAGTTTGAAGTATCCATTACAGCAAATTCATAATCAAATGAATTGTTAATTACTTTGTTGATGAGCACATTTCGCGTCATAGTTTTCCCAGCACCTATTTCTCCGGTAAGTAGCCCTATTCCCATATTGTTAGATTCTATAATGTAACTTAATCTATCCAGAGCTTCTCTGTGAATTTTGCTGTTGTAAAAATATTCTGATGTTGCATTTTCTTCAAATGCGTAATTATTTAACATCCAATATTGATACGATTCCATTTCTCCCCCAGTAACTGCTTCATATATTTTTTATTATTAAATTTTGTTATTATCTTCATTTATCTTTTCATGTACTACTTAAGCATTATGATCTTTCCAGATTTGAAATATGAATTTGTTTTTAACCTATAGAAGAATAATCCTGATCCATATTTTGATTTCAATAAGGAAAGCCTGTGTTCCCCAGCGTTATATTGGATATTCATTATTTTTTGACCCTTAATATTAAAAATTGAAAGGTTACCAATTTCTTTATCAGCGATTGTTATTTTTAATTCGATAAAATTTTGAAGTTTACTCTCTGCGGTTAGCTCAATAGAATTCAAATTAGCATTTTCTTCTGCAAGCTGAGCAAATAACGAACTGATAAATATTAAGATAATGAAACAATATAGATATTTTTTCATATCCTCCTCACTTTAGAGAATTTTAGTGCATATGACAATAAAGATATTGCAATATATCCTTTGAATGAATAGCATCAAATAAGCTTAACAATGATTGTCCGCTCATCTCTTCAATCGCCTCTCCTGTACAACGTTCATGATATTTTGCCAAGATCAGCTTAATTTCTTCGATACTGAATAAAAGTGTATCTCTCATAACCTCACCTCCTAAATATATAAATTATAGAAAGCAATTGCTGTGCCAAAAAAAGACATACAGTCACTAAGGCATTAAAATCGTTGTTATAAGTATGTTTAACTGATTTTTATTACATTATTTTTTACTAATTTCTGTGCTTTGTTGTGGGTCATTTTCGGGCAATATGTGGCTTTTTTGCCCCATGCAATTATTTACAAGTTTTCTTCCATTTAAAATTACTTGACGGGATTATTGGATAAAACAACTTTTCCAAAAAATTTTCAATGGAGCTATAAATGAATTTGAAGCCACAACCAGTTATAAATAAACGTTATAATCTAGTTTTGGGATTAATAGTTTTTGCAGTTACAATAACAATTTATTATCTTACAATGGCGCGCTCACTCTCATTTTGGGATGCAGGAGAATATATTACATGCAGTAGTATTTTAGGGGTTCCCCATCCACCAGGAAATCCTTTTTATATTTTATTAGGAAGATTCTTCTCGATCTTTGGTGCTAATATTCCACATGCAATGGTTATTAATTTCTTGTCTGGAATATTCTCTGCCTTTGCGGTTATGTTCACCTATTTTTTCACAGTTAAATTCATTACGATGTGGATAAAACCATCTGAAGCATATTTTGCTTATATTGGAGGTTTTTTAGCTGCCTTCTACACTGCTTTTTCATTCACATTCTGGAATAATGCGATCGAAGCTGAAGTTTACTCTGGTTTAGCTTTTATATTAAATTTAATTGTTTGGCTTACAATGATATGGGTTGAGAAATCAGAAGACCTATCTCACCAAAATATATTATTGCTCATTGTCTATGTCTTTTTTCTAGGATTTGGCATTCATCAAACTTCACTTCAAATTGCACCGGCGGTATTATTTATAGCTGTATATCCAATGCTAAAAAAATCAATTAAATCTTCTGCATATTGGAAACGTACAGGTGCATATTCATTAGGGCTAATAGCAATTTATATTTTGTTCTTAAATATTGGAAAATCAATACATATCCCAGATCTACCAAAATTTATGTTTGCGGTTGGTTTCTTAGGAATTCTTGTATATCATTTAAGAGAAAAAGTTTCAACAAAAACATGGCTATTTGCATTGTTTCTTATTGGTGTAGCAGTTTCAACCCACCTCTTTTTGTATATCAGAGCTTCACATAGACCATTTATAAACGAAGGTCATCCTCATAACCTTAAACTATTTACAGATTATGTTTTAAGAAGGCAATATGGTGTTACCAGCATGTTTGTGCGTCGTGCTACATTTTGGTATCAATTAAAAGATCAATTTCTTACCTATTTCAGTTGGCAGTTCTTTAATGCGGAAACTCTTTCTAGATTATTAAATACTCCAAAAGTATTTATTCAATTGTTATCTAATTTAATTATCACATTCTTAGGCTTTGGTGGTGCATATTATCATTTTAAGAAAAACAAGCACTCTTTTGCATATTTCTTCTCTTTTATGTTCATGGTTTCTATAACTATGGTTTTTGTTATTAATCTTTCTGATGCTGAAGTTAGAGATAGAGATTACTTTTTTACTACTGCTTATAATTATTGGGCTGTGTGGATGGCAATTGGCTCAATAGCTCTTATTGACCTAGCCAGAAGAAAAGGAAAGATACTTGCTGCAGTTCTTATAGTTTTAGTTTTGGCACTTCCAATTATTAACCTTGCTTCCCAATACTTTATTCATGATAGATCTAGAGAATATATTGCCTTAGATTATGGACAAAATATTTTAAACAGCGTTGAGGAAAATGCAATAATTTTCACAAATGGTGATAATGACACTTTTCCAGTTTGGTATGCACAAGCAGTTTTCGATCCTGCAGCAAAAGAGTATATTCCTCCAACAAAAATAAACAATAAAGATATTTTTGGTAAAATGTACCAGCAAACTACAATTCCTACAAAAGAAACAGAAATTTTAATTACTGAAGCAATGGATTTTAAAAATTCACAATGTTACGGTATTCGTAAAGATGTGACAATAGCCAACTTAAGTTTATTAAATACTCCTTGGTACATCAAACAATTAAGAGATCATGAAGGTGTGGAGTTTAATATTCCAGAGACTCATATCGACCAGTGTCAGGATAACCCAAGATCGGTTCTTTATCCAAGAAGAATTTATAAAGACACTCATCTGAAAATAGTTGGGTCTGTTCCTGAAGATGAGTTTATTGTTACTTTTAAACAAGATGAGATTTTATATGTGAAAGACCTAGCTGTAATTCAGATAATTAAAGATAATTATGGTAAAAGACCAATTTATTTTGCTGTTACTACACCTGATCCAATTGGATTTAACGACTTTTTGAGAAATGAAGGTATGGTTAGTAGATTGGTTCCAACAAAGGGCACAGGACAATTTGACATGGAAAGATTGATGACCAATATTGATTCTGTTTATTCCTACCGTGGTATTATGGATGATACCATTTATAAAGACACAAATATGAAAAGACTTCTAAATAATTATGGGGCTGCATTCATGCGTACTTCCAGATTTGCTCATACTAAAAATGATTATGACAATGCAATTAGATATATGGAAAAAGCATTAGATTATATAGATCAAAAAAGCAGATTTTACAAAAGTCTTGCTCAGCTCTATGCAGAAGCTTCATTTAGCGCATTCGATTCCAATGAAAACGAGAAAGGTTTTTCTTATTTAGAGAAAGCTGTACATTATAATAGAACTGACAAAAACATGATCCAGCTCATCTTTCAATCGGCTGTATATACAAACGATATCGAAAGAGGTATAGCTTTATTTAAGAAGATCAGAGGTTATCAGGATTCTGTTGAGATCGATTATTATATTTCTCAATTAAAGGAACTTCAATAAGCCAATGGGCATGATGAGACTTCAATGAAAACTGATATATATATTAAGGGTGCACGTGAGCATAATCTCAAGAATATAGATATTAGGATTCCCCGAAACAAGCTGGTAATTGTTACTGGTGTTTCCGGTTCAGGTAAATCATCACTCGCTTTTGATACCCTCTATGCTGAAGGACAGCGAAGATATGTAGAGTCACTATCTGCCTATGCTCGTCAATTCTTAGGGCAAATGGAAAAACCAAAAGTTGATTATATTGAAGGCTTATCTCCCGCAATTTCTATTGAGCAAAAAGCTACAAGTAAAAATCCACGCTCAACTGTTGGAACAGTTACCGAGATTTATGATTATTTAAGAATTTTATATGCACGTATTGGGAAGCAATTCTGCTATAAGTGTGGTGAAGCTGTTGGCTCTCAAACTGTTGATCAGTTGGTTGATCATATCCTGGAAAATCCTGTAAAAACACGTTTACAAATTTTAGCACCTATCGTTCAAAACCGCAAAGGTGAGCATAAAGATGAGCTAGAAGAAGCTAGAAACGAAGGTTTTGTTCGTGTGAAGATTAACGGAATCATGCGTCAACTTAGCGAAGAGATAAATCTCGATAAAAAAAGTAAACACAATATTGATATCATTGTAGATAGAATTGTTCTAAAAGATAATATCCGATCAAGATTGATCGACTCGGTTGAAACAGCTTTAAAACTTACAAATGGTTTTATTAAAATTGAATATATTGATGAAGGAAGAACAGAAAATCTATCCGAAGCAAATTCCTGCCCAACTTGTGGTATTGGTTATCCAGAACTCAGTCCGCAGCATTTTTCCTTTAACAGTCCAATAGGAATGTGCAAATCATGTAATGGACTTGGCACTAAAATGGAATTTGATCCTGACTTGTTAATTCCAGATAAATCACTTTCTGTAATGGAAGGTGCGGTTGTACACTGGGGAACTTTAAATAAGAAAAAAAGCAGTTGGCAGCTAAAAAAACTCAGAGCGATTTCAAGAGAATATGGTTTTTCATTAGATGACCCATGGGAAGAACTTTCAGTAACTGTAAAAGATCTTTTGCTGTTTGGTTCTCGGGGTCAAAAAATTAAATTTGAGTGGAGTTCTAAAAGCGGATCCGGTTCATTCCTATCATCATTTGAAGGTATTATCCCAACTCTCTCTCGCAGAATGTCTGAGACCAAATCTGAATACATGCGTAAATATTACATAAAATATATTGGTAATAAAGTGTGTCCCGATTGTAATGGGAGGAAGCTTCGTAAGGAGAGCCTAGCTGTTAAGATCGCGGACCTTTCTATCAATGAAATTTCTTCTATGTCAATTTCAAATGCGATCGAGTTTTTTAACAATCTGAAACTTACTGGAAATGACAAGCTAATTGCAGAAGAGGTGCTAAAAGAGATAAATAATCGTCTTTCATTTCTTGTAAATGTTGGTCTTCATTATCTTACTTTAGATAGGAAGGCTCCGACCTTATCTGGTGGTGAATCGCAAAGAATAAGGTTAGCAAGCCAGATCGGTAGTAGCTTGGTTGGTGTAATGTATATTTTAGATGAACCCACAATTGGGTTGCATCAACGAGATAATCAACGGCTTATTAATATGCTAGTTCATCTGCGTGATATTGGAAATACAGTTATTGTTGTTGAACATGATGAACAGATGATACGAACTGCAGATCAAATAATTGATATTGGACCTCATGCTGGAATTTACGGTGGAGAGATAGTTTTTCAGGGCAATATAGAAAAGCTTCTTAGATCCAGAAAGTCTATGACTGGAAAATATCTATCTGGTAAATTATCTATTGAAATGCCAAAAGAGAGAATGAAGCCAGATAAGCGTAAATTGCAAGTCTTTGGTGCATCACAGAATAACCTACAAAATATAAATGTGGAAATCCCAGTAGGTTCATTTACTTGTGTTACAGGAGTTTCTGGCTCTGGTAAAAGTTCCTTGATAAATCAAATATTATACCCTGCAATGGCAAAAGAACTTAATAAATCAAGTAAGAAGCTGGGGTTATTTAAGAAAATATTAGGTTATGAATATTTTGATAAAGTAATTAATATCAATCAACAGCCAATTGGAAGAACACCTCGTTCAAATCCTGCAACTTATACAAAATTATTTGATCCAATAAGAAACTTATTTTCTCAAACTCCTGCCGCAAAATTGCGTGGTTATAAACCTGGAAGATTTTCTTTCAATGTTAAAGGTGGAAGATGTGAAGCCTGTGGCGGTGGTGGTGTAAAACAGATAGAGATGCACTTCCTACCTGATATTTATGTAAAATGTGAAGTATGCAATGGAACGCGCTATAATAAAGAAACTTTAGCAGTAAAATTTAAAGGACATAGTATCGCAGATGTTCTAGAAATGGATGTTCAAGAAGCAATGGAATTATTTAAGAAAGTTCCAAAGATCTATAAAGTTCTTCAAACTCTTAATGAAGTTGGGTTGGAATATGTTAAGCTTGGACAAGCATCTACAACTCTTTCCGGTGGAGAGGCGCAAAGGATAAAGCTCTCGCGAGAACTAAGCAAGACAAGTACCGGTAAAACACTTTACATACTAGATGAGCCAACCACCGGATTACATTTTGAAGATATTAAAAAACTGTTAAAAGTGCTTCATAGGTTAGTTTCAATGGGTAATACCGTTATTGTTATCGAACACAATTTAGATGTTATTAAATGTGCTGATCATATTATAGATTTGGGACCTGAAGGGGGTGATGAAGGAGGCAAAGTTGTTGCTACCGGAACTCCTGAAGAAATTGTTAAGATCAGGAAGTCATTCACAGGAAGATTTTTAAAAGAGATATTATAAGTGAATTTCTTTAGATAAAGAGATAATTGGGAGTTATTATGAGTATAAAAACACAGATAATTGAATTATATAACAGAAAAGAATTTTCTGAAAATGATAAAAAGTTGTTCTTAGAGTTTAGAAATGGACTGAATTCTGGAGAGATACGAGCTGCTGAAAAGATCGATGGAAATTGGATTACAAATAATTGGGTTAAAAAAGGAATACTCGCTGGTTTTAAGATGGGTAAAATAGTAAAATTAGGTTCATTTATGGATAAAGACACATATCCAGTGCAAGATCTTACAACCAGAAATAATATAAGAATTGTACCTGGAGGTTCTTCCATTCGAGAAGGTGCTCATATTGGTGAAAATGTAATAATGATGCCTCCAATGTATATAAATGTTGGAGCTTTTATTGATGATGGATCGATGATAGATTCTCATGCTCTTGTTGGTACCTGTGCTCAAATTGGAAAGAATGTGCATCTTAGTGCAGCTTCGCAAATTGGAGGCGTTTTAGAACCCATTAGTGCAAATCCAGTAATAATTGAAGATAACGTTTTCATTGGTGGAAATTGTGGTATTTATGAGGGTGTAATAGTTGACCAGAATGCAATAATTGCAGCTGGAGTAACAATAACTGGGGGAACACCAGTTTTTGATTCAATAAATAACCGGTTCCTCAAAAAAGATGAAAATAATTCATTGCATATTCCAGAAGGTGCCGTTGTTGTTCCTGGTTCACGTAAGATGAAGAATAACGAAAATTTCTCAATTTATTGTCCTATTATTATTAAATACAGAGATGAAAAAAGTAACAGGTCAGTAATTTTAGAAGAAGCTTTGAGATGAAACCAATAAAATATGCAAATCGGATAGATGGATTAGAAAAATCTGAGTTGCGAAAGTTATTTGATAAAGCTCCGATAAATTCTATAAATCTTGGTTTAGGTGAGATTCAATTTGCAACTCCAAAAATAATTACAGATAAAGCAATTGATGTCATTAAGCAAAACAATATACGATATACTCCTAATGCAGGATTACCAGATTTACAAAAAACAATATCACATTACTACAATATCAAACTAAATAATAATGTCTGTGTAACAACCGGAGCAGAAGAAGCAATTTTTGCATCTCTTTTTAGTTTTATAGATCCGGGTGATGAAGTATTAATTGCAAATCCAACTTACATTGCTTATAAAACCATTATCAAAATGATGGATGGGATACCTGTTGAATTTGATCTGAATCCTGAGCAAGAATTTGAATTAAATCGTAAAGATTTCTCAAACAAGATAACATCCAAAACAAAAATATTACTCTTAAACAATCCATCAAATCCTACAGGTAAATGCTTCACAGAAGAAGAGGTTGACTTCATTATATCTAAATGTGAAGAGAATAACATTCTTATTATTGTGGATGAGATCTATCGTGAATTATATACTGAAAAGAGACCCGTATCTTTCTTAGAAAAAAATGGAAAGATCATTGTGATATCAGGTCTATCTAAATCACATTGTATGAGCGGTTGGCGAATTGGATGGACAGTATCTAATGATCCTGATCTAATTAAGCCGATTATTGTTTCCCACCAATATATTTGCACTTGTGCTCCACACATTTCACAAGAAGTTGCCATTACTGCTTTATCTGAAGATGGAATGAATGCTCAGAGAGAGATACGCAGGGAACTCATTGCAAATAGAGAAGTTACCCAAGATTTTTTTAATCAATTTTTACCTGATATACCAATTCTGCAAAATACTTCTTCCCCATATTTTTTTTTTAGAGTGAACAATAGTGATATCACACTTGCAGATGAGCTGATAAAGAATGGATTAATAATTATGCCGGGAAGTTTATTTGGCTCAAATGGAAAACAATGGGTCAGATTAAATTATGCTATTGATAAAAAAAAGCTTGCCAAAGGTTTACATATTATTAAATCTATTAATATATAATATTATTTATTTATTTTCTTATTTTATTTTATTTTATTTTATTTTGAACAGGAGGGGAATTGTATGAAGTTTCTTTGCATTATATTAATGCTCATAACAATTACAGTTTCTCTTAATACATCTAC
>Ga0233437_1006288_pt1 | contig 12237 bp, 14 predicted proteins | sample SI_122_August201_FD_182714 | JGI IMG/M metagenome (GOLD analysis project Ga0233437, IMG submission 182714) | Seawater microbial communities from Saanich Inlet, British Columbia, Canada - SI_122_August2016_200_MG | ecosystem: Environmental > Aquatic > Marine > Inlet | place: Canada: British... | reverse complement strand
TCTTCGAGAAACTGCCGATGGCTGAATCGCTACAGGATTATGAGGCTTTGCTGCCCTGGAACCTCAGTCCGGAGCAATTGGAAATCCCGAAGGCACTGAAGTGTGCTTGAGTTGGCGCTTACCTTTCAGAAGAGATTTTAAAGGAAGTCGATAAGCTGTGCGGTCAGTACGGTAATCGTTCCACCTTCATTGAGCAGGCCGTCCGTGAGTTCCTGGCTGCGGGGGCGAAGCGCAGGCGTGACCTCCGCGACATTGAAATACTCAACCGACGGGCAGATGCTCTGAACAAAGAGGCAGAAGACATCCTCTCCTATCAGTTGACCCCTGTAGTTGGGATGATTCGCGTGCAAAAAATCCCTTCAAGGTCCTAAAGGACGGCTTAGCTCGCTTTTCAGACACTTGATGACAACGTCATATATTTCCGTGAGGTTGCCTCTAGTTTTGAGAATGTTGATGAATTGAGAAATGGATTGGTCCTCTGGAAAGTTGCGCTTTAAGAGGGTTACGCGATCGAGGGTTTTCTGAAAATCCTTCCGCGAAAGGGCTTGACCCAGTTTGTCCATGAGTTGCGGATCATGGTCCATGGCCTGAGCGAAATCGAAAATATCCCGTATGGTAAAATTGGATCCGCGGTATCGGATCTTTTTTGCTATGATTTCCGCAGGTGTTTCTACATTGATTTCTGCCCCACTAAAATTGTAGCCAAAAAAACAATTTTCAGTGATGGTGGTCGCAAGGATGAAATCGATTTCCCCCTCTTGTCTTATCAACTTCAAATAGTTTCCCGGGAATTGCCAATCATTTGAAATCCGTTTTGTGCGGGGGTCTCCAGCAATGTGTTTCAATGCCCGCGGATCTTCCAGAAAGATGTCAATGTCATAACTGACCCTGTGATTCAGAGTCAGGAACAGGCCGGTTCCGCCGCCCAGTGTCCAGGGCGTTTCAAGGTCAGATAAAACGGGAAATGCCAAGATCAGCAGCTTTTCCCATTGAGAGATAGCCCATTTCCTGTATCCATCGGGTGGTGTGGTCATCGGCATAATCCTTGGTTTTCCATTTGATCTGAGCGTTCATAAGTTCTTCGAAAGTGAAAGCACCCGAAATGACAATGTCATGAATCAACCATACCGGGGTTTCCAGAAAAAAGCTCAGGACATGCCCTTTCCATTTCTCGTCCGTGCATGCGCCCGTGATGCAGGCGATAAATGTGCTTTCGTCGATCTCCCTGGGCAGGGATACGTTGATATGCACAATGGCTGTCTTCACGGGAGTCATGGGGGGTCTCGTTTATAATTTGGATAAGCATGACGGGCATATCGCCGTCAATTCCTAAGCGGGTAACGTCTCCTGGGGTTGGGTCAACAGAAAATCCCCCTTTTCTATCCATTCCCTGAGGATGTTTGCAATCTCCAGGGATCTTTTGTGGGAAGAAATGGGAACTGCGGGTACGTCCTGCCCGTCAACGTGAATCATGCCGTTTTTGAGATCCGCATAGTTGATCCGGGCCAGGCTTTTTCCTTCTCCCTTGGGATAATCGTTCCCATAATCAATGACCTGAGTGTAAAGATTTTCATCTGAGACACCCGTATATTGTGCCATTTCCGCATCCAGAATGGGGATGGGGATTCCCAGTCCCACCGCAAGGGAGCAGCCGTAGCCCAGCATGCTGACCCCCATAACCCATCGCGGATCCATTTCTTTCATATCGCCACTCACCATGATGGTGCCGGCAGGGGTTAAAGGGATCCCGTTTTCATGCCTGTCAGCATTTGGATTGTGCTGTGTGCCCGGTGCAATGACATATCCCTGGGCACCGCCCAGAAAAATTCTGGTTCCCAGACCGATAGTTCGGTAGTAAGGGTCGTTAAAAAGCGGACTGAGCTCCCCGGCCGTTGCATAATTGGCGTTTCCGCCGTTGGGCTTCAACACCCCCATGTAGGTATAGATGGTTTTTTTGGTCATATTGATGGCACAATTGTAGTTTTGATAAGCATTCCTGGGGTTGAGCATCATGGCATAGGGAAGGTCCGAAAGGGTAATCTTTTTCTTTACCTGGGTCTTGGGGTAGCAGTCGGTGCCATAGGCCGTGGCACGCAGTTCGACTTTTTTACCCGCCACCAAGTCGTGGAGTACGTGTCCGCCCCCGTATTTGAACTGCCCCGGGTGAACCCCGTTCAAAGGATCATCCTCTCTCGGTTCCGTGGCCCCTATGAAACAGTCTACTGCTGCCAGGCCCCCATAAGCGGGTACGTTATTCAACCACGTTCGGCCGGCTTTGATACCGGGCTTGGTGTGTCCGAAATTAATGAAAGCCCCGGAGGAACACATGGGAGAGAAAGTCCCGGTAGTGACCACATCCACTTCCCGGGCAGCTTTTTCAGCGCCACTTTTCTTGACAATGCCGACCATTTCATCGGCTGTGACCACAACAACGTTTCCCTCTTTAATCTTTTTGTTGATGTCATCGATGGTTTTGGAAACCTTTTTTTTCACCATTGGTAATTAACCTCCCCCGACCCCCGAAAATGAACAATCATGCAAGTTTTCTCACCTTTGAAAACTCTAGAAAAGCGAGAAAATACATAATAATGCTTCTTGCCTTACATGACAAGAAAAAGTTGTTCTTCGTTTGGTAATCTTGACTTTCCCTGGGCCATGCGATAACAATGTGCCCATACAGTCTTTAAGAGAAATCAGCCGCGGCCTCAAAACAAACCGCATGAAATCGTCCTCAACCACTTTTCGGGTTTTTTGGAATCAGGAACATGGTAAAAAATTTCGAAACAGGCAGTTTGTCCATAGAAGCAGCGGGGCCGTTTTTTTTGATTGCAGGACCCTGCGTCATTGAAAGTGAATCCAGCACGCTGGAAATCGCACGTTATTTGAAGGAGATGTGTGATGATCTCCAAATGCCGATTATTTTTAAAGCCTCTTACGATAAGGCGAACCGGACCTCTCTGACCTCCTACCGAGGCCCCGGTCTCGACAAGGGGCTTCATATTCTTCAAAAGGTCAAGGAACAGTTCGGATTACCTGTTTTGTCAGATGTGCATCGCATCAGTGACGTGGAGAAAGCGGCCCAGGTACTCGATGTGATCCAGATCCCGGCATTCTTATGCCGCCAGACCGATCTCCTCGTGCATGCGGCTAAATTCGGAATTCCCATCAATATCAAGAAAGGTCAGTTCATTTCGCCTCTTGAAATGGGGCCGATCACAGAGAAGGTGATCGCCGCCGGGAACCGGAATATTCTGGTTACGGAGAGAGGGTTTTCTTTTGGCTACAACAACCTGGTGGTTGACATGAGATCCATGGCCATAATGGCAAAACTCGGCTTTCCCATCGTGTTTGACGCCACACACAGCGTACAACTGCCGGGTGGCGCCGGGGACAGTTCCGGTGGAGAGCGGGAGTTTGTGGGCTGTCTTGCAAAAGCGGCCGTGGCGGCAGGCGCAAACGGGGTTTTTATGGAAGTACACCCTGACCCGGATTGTGCCCTGTGCGATGGACCCAATTCACTGCCCCTCAAAACGATGAAGCCACTGGTTAAGATGCTCAAGGGTATCCACGCGCTGGTCCGGTCTTAGGCGCTCTCACCCGCGAATGATGGAGTGGAACACAATGGAAGATAAGGCTTCCGGAATAAAATTGCTTTTCCTGGATGTTGATGGGGTTTTAACGGACGGCCGAATTACGTTGAATGAAAAGGGGGAAGAGGTTAAATCCTTTGATGTAAAGGACGGTTTCGGTTTGAAACTGCTCATGCGCGACGGGATTGAAGTGGTTATCGTCACCGGTCGAAGTTCCCGGGTGGTTGCCCATCGCGCCAGGGAACTGGGAATTGGTGAGGTATATCAAGGGATATCGGACAAGCGCCTCCTTTGCAGACGCTTGATTGAAAAAAGAGGCCTTATGAAATCACAGGTGGGCTCTGTTGGGGATGATTTGCCCGATTTGGCCATGTTCCGGGAATCCGGTTTGTGTATTACCGTGGCGGATGCTGCCAGAGAAGTCAGGGAAGAGGCGGATTTCATAACAAGCAAAAGAGGGGGTCACGGCGCTGTCAGGGAGATTTGTGAATGGATACTGAAATGCCGTGGGTGCTGGCCTAGAATTGCCTTTACAGAACAAAGCAGGGGTTGATATACTGCAACCGGTCCCATGAAAAGTTTTGTGAAAAGACATTGGCCCCTTGTGGGAGTCCTCATTTTGCTTCTGGTGGTGGGTTTCTATTTTGCCAAAGCCGGTAAAGATTTCATCAAAACCACCGCTTTTCTAAAGGACGTTATTTCAGGAAAAGGTGTAGAGCTCAAAGATATTCATTATCGCCAGGATGATCCGGATGAAAAAATAAAATGGGTTCTGGACGCAAAGGAGGTTCGTTTCTCAGAAGATAAAAAAACCATTCGATTCTTTGATTTTTATCTGGAGGTGGACGCCGAGGGAAGGCCTGGGTTTTCCCTGAGGGGCGAAAAAGGGACTTACTTTAAGGATATTGGAAAGATTGAACTTCGGGGAAAATTGGACGGTTCTTACGGAACCGAGTATCGTTTTCTTACGGAGTATGTGGTGATTAACGAAAAAAAAGGCACTGTGAATAATGAAGATCCGGTGGAAATATTCGGTTCATTCTTTACGGTGAAGGGAAGAGGCATTTTTGTCGATCTTTCAGAGAACAGGATCAAGATATTGTCAAATGTGGTGACAACCATTAACCAGGAGGCGGAGGTATCGGCAACGCAATGAAACGGTTTGGATTTTATCTGGTTTTCATGTTGACGGGCCTGTTTCTGCTAGGGGGTTTCTTTGGTCCGGCACTATCGGCTGCTCCCCGTGAGAAGGCTCAAAAAAAGAGCCCGGGTCCGATGGTGATCAAAAGCAAGACCCTGGAAGCGGATGATAATAAAAAAAGGGTGACCTTTGCAGGGGATGTGGAAGCCAAGCGGGATGATTTTACCGTATTATGCCAGAAATTGGTGGTACTTTATGAAAAATCTCCAGATCAGAAAGAGACTGAAAAGGTTTCAGCCCGTATCGACAAGATTGTTGCCACCGGGGCTGTCAAAATCATTCGTGCCGAGGGCGGAGTGGCTACCGGGGAAAAAGCCGTTTTTTATCAAAATGACGAAAAACTGGTTCTTACGGGGAAGCCCGTTGTGAAGCAGGGAGAGGATTTTGTTGAAGGCGATGTGATTACGCTTTTTCTTAAAGAGAACCGGAGTATTGTGGAAAGTGCCGGGGACAAGAAAGTCCGGGCGGTTATTTTCCCGAAACAGGAGAAGGGAAAGGGGCCGTGAATGCGGCATCCGAAATGCTGGAGGCCAACGGTCTTGTCAAGGCCTATGGCGGTAAACGGGTCGTTGATCGTGTAGATGTGGTGGTCAACAGACAGGAGATTGTCGGCCTTCTGGGACCCAACGGCGCGGGGAAAACAACTACTTTCTACATGGTAGTGGGGCTCACGCGACCCAGCGAAGGGCGGGTCTTTTTAGACGGCAAGGACATTACAGAGGACCCTATGTTTCAAAGGGCCAGAAAAGGTATCAGCTATCTGGCCCAGGAGCCTTCGGTATTCCGTAAATTGACCGTTGAGCAGAATCTTCTCGCCATACTTGAGATGCTGCGTGTCCCCGTACAGGAACGAAGAGATCGTCTGGAAAGAGGCCTCAAAGAGCTGAGCATTGATCACCTGGCCAAACAGAAGGCGTTGTCACTTTCGGGTGGGGAGAGGCGGAGGCTGGAAATCTCCAGGGCCCTGGTGACAGAACCCAGGTTTATGCTTTTAGATGAACCCTTTGCAGGTATTGATCCATTGGCCATCAACGATATTCAGCAGATCATACGTCAATTGAAAAGTAAGGGCCTGGGCGTTATCATATCGGACCATAATGTACGAGAGACATTGAATGTCTGCGATAGGGCCTATATTATCAATCAGGGACGAATCATTGAACAGGGTTCTCCGGACGATATTGTAAAAAGCGAGTTGGCCCGGAGTGTGTATTTGGGCGAGAATTTCAATCTCTAGGAAGTTTTTTTGGCATTTTTGGATTTGTTATGGCGTTAGAACTCAGACAATCTTTGGCCCTTACCCAGCAGCTTGTAATGACCCCGCAGCTGCAACAGGCCATCAAGCTTCTGCAGTTGTCAAGGCTTGAACTCCTTGAGACCGTTTCTCAGGAAATGGAGGAAAACCCTATCCTTGAAGAGATGAGTCAAGATGAGGTTGACGGGGATGACGGTGCGGGAGGGAAAAAGGAGGAATCGAAACAGGCCCTACAGGAATCCCAGGAAAAGAAATCTGAAAATCCCTCAGGGGATGATTCCGGGCCGGATCCGGACTCTCCTTCACTTCCCGAAGTGACCGTAGAGGAACGGGCAAGGGATGATGTGGATTGGGAAAACTATCTTTCAGAATATAACAGCGGTTATTCCGAAAATTTTTCGGAAAGGCACTATGAACAGAAAGATGCGCCGTCCTTTGAAAATTTTACTGCCACCAAAACGGACTTGTCTTCACACTTGCTCTGGCAGTTGAATATGAGCAATGTGAAAGATGAAAAAAAAGAAATTGGCGCCTATATTATCGGTAATTTGAATGATGACGGTTATTTAGATGTTACCCTGGACGAAATATCCCAGGCAACCGGGAGCTTGTTTGATGATGCCGGGGAGGTCCTGGCGCTAATTCAGAATTTTGATCCTGTGGGTGTGGCGGCAAGGGATACAAGGGAATGTCTGTTGATACAGGCCTTATTTCAGAACCTCGCCGGGACCCTGGTGGAGAAGATCATCAGGGATCACCTCAAGGATTTGGAGGAAAAACGGTACCGTCAGGTTGCCGATCAGCTTGGCGTCAGTGTTCAGGATATTTTGACGGCGGTTGCTGCTATTCAAGCGCTTGATCCTAAACCCGGGAGAATTTATGCGGCCGAGGAAACCATCTATGTTACCCCTGACATTTATGTGGCCAAAGTGAGGGGCGGCTACGAAATCATTCAAAATGAAGATGGCTTGCCGAAGTTAAGGATTAATGCCTATTACAAACGGATGTTGAAGAACAGAGGTCGGGTATCGGATGAAACAAAAGTATATATCCAGGACAAAATGCGATCTGCGGCATGGCTGATCAAGAGTATTCACCAGCGCCAAAGGACCTTGTTCAGGGTCACAGAGAGTATCGTACAATTTCAAAAGGAATTCCTTGACAAAGGTATTGCTTATCTTAAACCACTGGTGTTAAGGGATGTGGCTGAAGACATTGAAATGCACGAGTCGACGGTCAGTCGGGTGACCACCAGTAAGTATGTTCATACACCTCAGGGGCTCTATGAGTTAAAGTTTTTTTTTAATAGCGCTATCAACAGGGTAGACGGGGATGCGCTGGCATCGGAAAGTGTCAAGGAACAGATCCGTAAGATCATAAAAGCAGAAGACAAAACCAAACCCCTCAGTGACAAAGGGATTGAAAATATAATGCTGGGCCTTAACATAAAGGTTGCCCGTCGAACGGTGGCCAAATACCGGGAGGCAATGGGAATTCTACCATCGAGAAAGAGAAAAGAGGTTCGAATCAATTGAGTTGTGGCGGCGCCATGTGGCGTTTATTGGTTTGCCGGAGGGGTTGATTTTATTGTTCACACCTACGGAGGGAATTTCATGGACATAACGGTAACATTCAGGCATACGGACCCCATTGAGAGTTTAAAGGGCTACGCGGAAGAAAAGATTTCAAAAATCAAAAAGTATCTTGATGTGCCCCTGGAGGCACACATCGTTTTAAGCGTGGAGAAATTCAGGCACATTGCCGATGTGACCCTAAGCCTGAACGGGACGCGAATCAAAGCCGTTGAAGAGACCAGTGACATGTATTCGGCCATTGATCAGGTCATGGATAAGGTTGAAAACCAGGTTAAGAAACACATTGGTAAAATAAGAAGACACCGCGGCGATAGCGCAAAAGCCGAAGAGAATGCCCTGGATGAAGCGCTAGACGAAGAGCTTGAAGAATTTGCCGAGATGTCTCCGGACGATTTTTCCATCGAGGTGGAAAAAATGGTCGCAAAACCCATGGACCCTGAAGAAGCTGCCATGCAGCTCAAGCTGATGCGGCAGGATTTCCTGGTATTTCGAAACGCCAAATCGAGAGAGATTAACGTTATTTACTGGAAGGGTGATGGAAACTTTCGTTTGATTGAGCCTTCAGGCTGATCAATTTTTTGGGTGAATGGTTCATTTTTATTGGTTTATGTGATGAGACTTTCTGAAATTTTAGCCATAGACAACATAATCCCGGAGCTCAAGGCCAAAGACAAGAAAGGCGTTTTGGGAGAGCTCGCTGAGGTGATAGCAAATTATGATGCGAGTATTGATAAAGGGTTGCTTGTAAAAGTGCTGATTGAGCGGGAACACCTCGGCAGTACGGGAATCGGCGACGGCGTCGCCATCCCACATGGAAAACTGAGTTCAGTGAAACAGCCCATTGTGTCCTTTGGCAGGAGTAAAAAGGGACTTGATTTTGATTCAATGGATGGCCAGCCGGCTTTCCTCTTCTTTCTTCTTCTGGCCCCTGAAAATTCTTCGGGTGTTCACCTGCAGGTTTTGACAAAAATTGCGAGGATTTTGAAAAGCAGCACTTTTAGAAAAGCGTTAATGCAGGTCGAATCTCGAGAAGAGATTTACCAAACAATTATTCAAACGGATGGAGATGCCTGAAATCCTTTAAGGGATGAGGGTTTGATATAACCATGGTAGGATTACTCATTATTTCACATTGTAATCTGGGGCGGGAATTTCTCAATGCCGCGGAGCTTATTGTTGGAAAACTGGAAGCTGCCGATGCCATTGCTGTTACCCAGACCACTGAAAGCAAGGAAATTCTGCAGGACATATCAAATAAGATAAAATCACTTGATAAGGGCCAGGGCGTTCTTGTTTTGACGGATATGTTTGGGGGTACGCCGTCAAACCTCAGCCTTTCATTTCTCGAGGATGAGATGCTAGAGGTCTTGACCGGGGTTAATCTGCCCATGGTGATGGCCGTCGCCAGAGATCGTGACCGGTTGACCCTGAGTGAACTGGGGGAGAGGGCGGAGCAGGCTGGAAAGCGAAGCATCGCCCTGGCCGGAAAACTGTTGAAGTCGGACTAATGTTTTTTGCCGAGGCTCTAGTAGGCCTTTCACTTTTTCGTTTACGCATCCGAGGCAGTTTCAAAATGTTCGATTTTGTTCAAGATCAAGGAAGGCGAAAATTTTAACCACAGGAATACATTGAGTATTTCGAGGATTAAAATTTGAGTCTGACGCAGATATTGGGCAAAAGGGGACGTTTTGAAATTGGCTCATCATTAACATTCAAACATTGAACAAGGAGGTTGAGAATGGCTTTAAAGGTGGCGATTAACGGTTTCGGCCGCATTGGCAGGATGGTTTTCAGGGCCGGCTTTAGTAATCCGGATATTGAACTGGTTGCCATTAATGATTTAACGGATATTGCGACCCTGGCGCACTTGTTGAAATACGATTCGGTTCACGGCGCTTTTGGGGAAGACGTATCAAGTGGGGAGCGTTCGCTGATCATCAATGGAAAAGAGATTGAGATCTATTCCGAGAAGGATCCATCCAGACTGCCGTGGGGCGAACTGGGGGTTGAAACGGTCTTCGAATGTACGGGGCTTTTCCGGGATCGGGAAAGTGCTTCCGGGCATTTGGATGCCGGGGCTGAAAAGGTGATTATCTCAGCGCCTGCCAAATCCCCTGACATCACTGTGGTGATGGGGGTGAATGAGCAGGAATATGATGCCAAGACCCATCATATCGTGTCCAACGCCTCTTGTACGACCAATTGTCTGGCCCCTGTGTGCAAGGTTTTGCTGGACCATTTCGGCATCGAGAAAGGCCTGATGACAACCACTCACGCTTATACCGGTGATCAAAGATTGCTCGATTTTCCCCATAAGGATCTGAGGCGAGCCAGGGCTGCCGGGCTTTCCATGATCCCCACGACAACCGGTGCGGCAAAAGCCGTTGCGCTCGTTTTGCCCCAACTGGACGGTAAATTGAATGGCATGGCCATCCGCGTTCCCACGCCCAATGTCTCGGTTGTTGATCTTGTGGTCCAATTGACAAAGCCCACCACAGCTGACGCGGTCAATCAGGCAATGGAAGCCGCTTCGAAAACCTCTTTGAAAGGGATCCTTGCTTTTTCCAACGAACCTCTGGTGTCCATTGATTTTAATGGCGCCGCTGCCTCATCAACCGTGGATGGACCTTCCACCATGGTGATCGGGGATATGTTGAAAATTTTGTCCTGGTACGATAACGAGTTCGGATATTCAAGCCGGATGGTTGATCTGGCGGTTTACATGGCCGGTCGTTAGAAAATAGGGTCATTGTCCGAGTTTCAATAATTAGAGAAATTTCAGGGAAGGATGCTCAAAAATGTTTGAAAGAACGCCTATGATTGCCGGAAACTGGAAGATGAACCTGAGTCTTGATGAAGCCGTGGCGCTTGCTGAAGCCGTTGGTTCCGGGATCGGGAATGTATCGGACGTTGAGGTTCTGGTGGCCCCGCCGTTTACACACCTTGCTGCTGTCCGAGGTGCCATTGACGAATCAAAAATTTTCCTTGCCGCACAGAACATGCACTGGGAAATGAGCGGGGCATACACCGGAGAGATTTCGGGAAGGATGCTTCAACAGTCCGGTTGCACGCATGTCATACTGGGCCACTCGGAAAGGCGAACGCTTTTTAATGAAACCAGTGAAGTGGTTAATCTCAAGGTCAGGGCGGCTTCTTTTCTGGGGCTGATCCCCGTTGTTTGCGTGGGGGAAACCCTTGAGGAAAGGGAAGCCGAGCGGACATTTGAGGTCATTAAAGAGCAGCTGGATTTGTCCCTGGATAATTTCAGGGCGGATCAGATGATGCCGACCACAACCATTCTGGCTTATGAGCCGGTGTGGGCTATCGGAACTGGAAAGACGGCCACGCCTGAACAGGCTGAGGAAGTACATCAGTTTATTCGATTATGGATCGAGAAGACCTTTAATTCAGGAACCGCAGCCCAGATCAGGATACTCTATGGTGGAAGTGTAAAACCTGATAATGTTAAGACACTTATGACAGAGCCGGATATTGACGGGGCCCTGGTGGGTGGTGCAAGTCTCAAAGGCGACTCTTTTGTTCAGCTTATCCGCTACCGGGAGACGTAACAACCCAAATTTTTTGTTGCAAAAAGAAATGTAATGAATTATATCTCCCTGATTAATCATTTTAGCATTTAATATTTTTTAAAGAGAGGGCTTTGGATGTTCCCTGTTTTGATAGCATTGCATGTCTGTGTATGCGTGGCGCTTATTTTAATCGTTCTTCTTCAGAAAGGAAAAGGTGCTGGGATGGGCGCTGCTTTCGGGGGATCAAGCCAGACGGTTTTCGGCAGCAGCGGTGCCACCTCTTTGTTGCATAAAGTCACCACCGCTATTGCGGTCATTTTTATGTTAACCTCTCTGGGGCTTTCTATTTTTATTGGAAGGGGTGCCAATACTTCCATTATGCAGGATGTTCAGCCGGTTGAGCAGACCTCTGAAGCCCCCGGCACGGCACCGCCGGCAAACGACAGTACGCAGGGAAAGTAATTGTCAAGGTTTATTGTGCCGAAGTGGTGGAACCTGGTAGACACGCTATCTTGAGGGGGTAGTGGGCTACGCCCGTGCGGGTTCAAGTCCCGCCTTCGGCACCATTTAATAATTTCAAGCAGTTACATTAAACAGGCCGCTTCTTTTGAGGTGGCCTGTTTTTTTGTTTTTTGGTCGCACTGCGCGACCAAATTTATTCTCGACTTTAGAAAGATATTCCCGGTATTTTTTCAACCGCGATATGGAAGGCCGAGAGGGACCTGGCATAATATTTTGCCGGACGAAGTAATAAAGAGGGTTTTAGACAGGCCTTTTGTTCACTCAAGGGTCGGGTGGATCCTTTTCTGATCTGCTTCTTTCACTTTTCCCAAAACCACGTCTTTGAATTCCTTCCGAATAGCGTCCAACACGTCAACGTCCGACTTGAAAGGATTTTCCGGATCGTACCACACAATTCGTCTCCGGAACAGGCGGAACAGGGGACATCCTATAATGCTCCTGTCAAGAAAAATTTCCAAAAAATGTAAACATCGCAATAACAGATAGTTACGGTGCATTGCAATTTTTTGATATAGCCCAGCGTCAAGCCCGTTCCGGACTTTTT
>Ga0233437_1006285_pt1 | contig 12240 bp, 6 predicted proteins | sample SI_122_August201_FD_182714 | JGI IMG/M metagenome (GOLD analysis project Ga0233437, IMG submission 182714) | Seawater microbial communities from Saanich Inlet, British Columbia, Canada - SI_122_August2016_200_MG | ecosystem: Environmental > Aquatic > Marine > Inlet | place: Canada: British... | reverse complement strand
AAATAGCAAAATTTCAGGCAGACGATGCTGCAAGTGGTACGTATTTTGGAAACTCAGTCGCTATGGTTGGGGATTATGTTGTCGTGGGGGCTGAACAAGCAAACAGTTCAGGAAGTGCGTATCTATTTAAACGAAACTCAGACACGACGGATGATGTGACCCAACTCGCAAAAATTCAACCGAGTGATGGCGAGGCCACCGACTATTTTGGATCTTCAGTTGCTGTCAGTGGAAATTATATTATAGTGGGGGCGTATGCAGAAGATACTAATGGATCCATGGCCGGAAGTGCCTATTTGTTTAAACGAAACTCAGACGCGACGGATGATGTGACTCAACTCGCAAAAATTCAACCGAACGATGTTGAAGCAGGGGATTATTTTGGATATTCCGTTGCGATTAGTGGAGACTATGTTGTCGTAGGTGCTTATTTAGAAGATACCAGTGGAAGTAACGCAGGAAGTGTCTATCTGTTTAAACGAAACTCAGACACGACGGATGATGTGGTACAACTAGCAAAGATTCAGGCCAGCGACCCCGAAGCTAGTGATGGCTTTGGACTATCTGTCGCGATCAGCAGAGATATTATTGTGGTGGGTGCACAAGCGGAAGACACCAGTGGAGATTCTGCAGGAAGTGTCTATCTGTTTAAACGAAACTCGGACACGACGGATGATGTGGTACAACTAGCAAAGATTCAGGCCAATGACATTGAAGCGGGTGATCGTTTTGGAACTGCAGTTGCCATAAGTAACGAAATTATTATAGTGGGGGCTGATGGGCAGGATACTATTGCAATGGGCGCTTCAGTAGTAAATGCTGGAAGCGCGTATATATTTGATATGGAATCCATTGAAAAAACCTATATATATAATGCGCCTGCCTCTACCATAAGTTATGATGAGCCCATATCCAATACTGCTGTCTACAGTTTTGAAGCTGCCAGTTCGAGTGGTGGAACTATTAGCTATACGCTGGGGGGTACGGATTCGGACAGTTTCTCATTTACAGACAATATCCTCTCGTTTGCAGCAACAGCTGATTTTGAATCGCCGGTAGATGGTGATTCAAGTAATGACTACAATATAACTGTTATTGCAACAGATATAAACAGTAACGCAACGACTACCGCTGTGAATATCGTCGTTAATGATAAATATTATCCCTCTTTTGGACAAATTCAATCAGCCGATATTGAAGAGGTCGATTATTTTGGAAATTCAGTCGCAGTCAGCGGGGATTATGTGCTTGCAAGCGCTAGATCTGAAGATACAACTGCATCAGGTGCCGGAAGTGCTTACCTGTTTAAAAAACAAGCCAATGGGACACTTTCCCAACTCGCAAAATTCCAGGCAAACGATGCTGAGCTATATGATTATTTTGGAAATTCGGTTGCTATGGATGGAGATATCATTGTAGTCGGTACACAAATGGAAGATACGAGTGGAGACTCGGCCGGAAGTGTTTATCTGTTTAAACGAAACTCAGATGCAACAGATGATGTGACACAACTCGCAAAAATTCAGGCCAATGATATTGAAGCAGGTGACCGTTTTGGATATTTGGTCGCTATTAATGGAGATATTATCGCAGTAGGTGCACCGTATGAAGATACAACAGCTTCAGACGCCGGAAGTGTTTATCTGTTTAAAAGAGACCCCAGCACCGATGCTATCAGCCAAATAGCCAAAATCCAAGCAAGTGATGCTCAGACGGACGATCATTTTGGGGGTTCTGTTGCTGTCAGTGGAGATATTATTGTAGCAGGCGCTAATGAAGAAGACTCAGCTGGAAGTTATGCTGGCAGTGCTTATGTGTTTAAAAGAGACCCCAATACAGATATCGTCACACAAATAGCAAAAATCCAAGCGGATGATATTGGAGCGTATTATCGGTTTGGAGGCCAAATTGCTATGAGTGGAGATATTATTGTAGTGGGGGCTTATGGGAAAAACAGCGGTGCAGGAGGTGCCTATGTGTTTAAAAGAGACTCAAATACGGACGAAGTCACGCAAATAGACAGTATCCAGCCTAGTGATGGTGAAGCAAATGATGGTTTCGGATCCTCAGTTTCGATCAGTGGAGACATAATCGCCATAGGTGCACAGTATGAAGATACAACGGCTTCAAACGCAGGAATTGTTCAAGTATTTGAGAAAGACTCCAATCAACCATAGCGCACAAAAACAAGGCTCTTTTTAGGGCCTTGTTTAATTCCAGGTTATTTTTGCTGGCGGAAGGACTACCTATAGATGCAGGAATTTGGTGACTGGAAACTTACTAAGTTTTCTTTCTTGTAATTAAGTATCCACCGGATATTTGAATATCTTTAACTACCGTTTTTCACAATGATTCCGGTCCATAGGGAGTGTGTTTCATAAGAAAACACCATTTCTTCTCTTTTTTCAGGCTGCAACAGCAGTGATGATGGAACTTTAACCGGAGAAGCGGAAAAGGGAAATCTGAATACGATACTATCTTTTTACATTTTTATCCATGTAACCTCCATCAAATGAGAGGTTCCGGATAAAAATGTAAACTGTTAATTATTCAAATAAAAAACAAGCAACCTGATGGTTGGTATTGTTAATAGTTTTAAGCTCAGGAATATTCTTCTCGCATTTGTCCATTTTATGTGAACATCTTTCACAAAAATAACAACCGAATCGTTCCTGATCTGGAGAAGGGACATCACCGGTAAGAATAATGCGTTCCCGGTTTTTTTCGATTTCCGGATCCGGAATGGGAGCTGCTGATAGCAGAGCCTGTGTATAGGGGTGTTTGGGATTATGATATAGATCATGGGCATCTGCAATCTCCACGATACGACCTAAGTACATTACCGCAATCCGATGGCTGATGTATTCGATGACTGAAAGGTCATGGGCAATAAACAGATAGGTTAAGTTTAACTCATCCTGAAGATCTTTCATTAAATTCAAAATCTGGGCTTGAATAGAAACATCCAGTGCACTGACCGGTTCATCCGCCAGGATAATATCCGGGTCCAGGGCTAAAGCCCGTGCAATCCCGATTCTTTGCCTTTGCCCACCTGAAAACTCGTGGGGAAATCGGTTTTTATAAAAATGTGATAACCCGACACGTTCCATCAAATATTCAACCCGTTTTTCAATATCATTTTTAGATTTATTATAAATGCCTAATTTGGCGTAAATATCCATTGGCTCTGAAATGATATTTCCCACCGTCATCCGTGGATTTAAAGACGCGTAAGGATCCTGAAAAACCATTTGGATATTTTTTCGAACCGGTAACATTTCCTTATGACTATATTTCGCAATATCTTTTCCCTGAAAAATAATTTCACCGGAAGTTGGTCGGTGCAATTGATTGATGGACCGAGCTGTGGTCGACTTGCCACAACCAGATTCTCCAACCAAACCCAGGGTTTCACCTTTATATAAATCAAAATTGACACCATCAACTGCCCGAACCGCACCTACCTGAGATTTGAAAATGATCCCATCATAAACAGGGAAGTGTAATTTTAGTTCTTTTACTTCGAGTATTTTATCAGCCAAGGTTCACCTCCTTGTTCTCCTCGTACAACCAACAGTTGACTTCTCTTCTATTTCCCAGTTGCGTGGTCGCCGGATTTTTTTGTTTACAGATTTCCATCGCAAAATCACAACGGGGAAAAAATGGACAACAGTCCGGAACGTTGATTAAATTGGGTGGTTGCCCTTTGATTGAAAACAATCGATCTTCAGTCTTAGTATCCAGTCGGGGAATAGAGTTCAATAACCCCTTGGTATAAGGATGTTTCGGGTCTTTGAAAAGATCTGTATTTGTGGCCTTCTCTACAATCTGACCGGCATACATGACGACCACGTTTTCACAAACGCCTGCTACGACACCCAGATCATGTGTAATTAAAATTGTGGCTGTATTCAGTTTTGCAGATAACGCTTTTACTAATTCCAGAATCTGTGCCTGAATAGTAACATCCAAAGCCGTTGTCGGCTCATCTGCTATTAAAATTTGTGGTTTACAGCTAAGAGCCATTGCAATCATCACCCTTTGCCGCATACCGCCGGAAAATTGATGTGGATAATCATGAACCCTTTTCTCAGGCATTGGGATTCCCACCAATTTCAGCATTTCGATTGATTGCTCTAAAGCTTCTTTTTTCTTTAGCTTTTGATGGAGTATGAATGGTTCCATCATTTGTGTTGATATTCTTAAAAACGGGTTCAGGGATGTCATCGGATCTTGAAAAATCATAGAAATCTCGTCACCCCTGATTTGCTGCATTCTTTTATCAGATACCTTGAGTAGATCTTCTCCATCAAAAATCACTTCACCATTCATGATTTTACCGGGAGGAGATGGTATCAACCTCATCACAGATAGATTAGTAACAGATTTTCCACTACCTGATTCACCAACGACACCAAGTGTTTCACCCTTGGCTAAGTCAAACGATACATTCTGGACAGCTTTAACTATACCTTCATCAGTTTTAAAATGAGTACTTAAGTTTTTTACTTCCAGTATTTTATTGTTAGTCAATTTTACTGATCTCCCCTACAGTTTATTCTTGCTCTGTGGATCAAAAGCATCCCTTAATCCATCGCCTAAAAAATTCATTGAAAATAAAAAGATGGTCATTATTATCGCCGGGAAAAATAAACGCCAGGAGAAGTCGGCCATTCCTTCTACAGCATCTCCCACCAGTGATCCCCAGGAGGCATATGGTGCTGAGATACCCAAACCCAGGAAAGAAAGAAATGCTTCATACATAATAAACGCTGGAATTTCCAAAGATCCAAAAATGATAATTATTCCAATGGTATTGGGAACCATATGCTTAAAAATAATGCGGCGGTTACTGGCACCAATGGATCTGGCTGCTTCTACAAATTCCGAATTTTTTAGAGAAATGATTTGCCCACGTACAATCCTCGCAACTGTTAACCAGCTGACTAAAGCAATCGCAAAAAACAAATTTAAAATATTCTGACCAAACATAGCCATAAAAATGATAACCAAAAGTAAATATGGCAAACTGTACATGATATCAACAAAACGCATGATAAAATTATCAACTGCTCCACCGACATAACCTGCTATGGCTCCCACCGTAATCCCAATAATTAAGGCCACGATTGCACCAATCAGACCGATGGCAATGGATATCTGACCGCCATAAATGATCCTGGCCAGCATATCTCTACCGTGGTAATCAGTCCCCAGGTAGTAAATTCTTTCATGGAGCTTAACAATTTCACCGTCAATAGTCTTAACCTCGGTCTTTATTTTGTGCCGGAGACCTTCCAGTTTTTTCTGCTCTCTTTCATTTAGTTCAGTTCTTCCTCTTTTTTTAGCGATTATTAACATTCGGGTCTTAACTTTTTCATACATCAGTTCACCGGCTGTTTTGGTAAATGTTGGTGGTAAATGCTGATGATCTAAAATAATTTTTTTATAAGAGTAAATTGGCAGAATCGGAGCTGCGACAGCGATGAAGGCATAAATAATAACAATATAGAGGCCTATAATTGCCATCTTGTTCTTTTTCAATCTTCGCCAGGCATCTTTATTCAGGCTTGATCCTTTGACGGCCTGGTCAAATTCATTCTTATTCTGGTTTTCTATTGCTGCGGTCATTAATTACTTCCTTTACTTATATGCGATACGGGGATCAAGAAATGAATAAACAATATCAACGATAAAGTTTAAGACGACGAGCATCACTGCGTAAACAATTACGGTACCCATAATAATGGTATAATCCCGATTAAAGGCGGATTGTACAAAAAACTTTCCTAGTCCCGGAATTCGAAAGATTTTTTCAATAACCACAGAACCGGTTAATATCCCTGCCAATGCAGGCCCTAAGAAACTAACTACTGGTAGCATCGCCCCTTTTAAAACATGTTTTATAATAATTACCGGTCCAGACAAACCTTTGGCTCTGGCGGTCCTGATATAATCACTTCTCAATACCTCAATGATACTGGCTCTGGAAATACGGGCAAAATAGGCATAAAATGGTAAACTAAGCGTTATTACAGGCATGATCAGGGTGACATATCCATGACGCCCTGTGATCCAACCTGATGTTGGCAACCAATGAAGTTTCATGGCTAAGAAATACATCAGGATCGGACCAACCACAAAGGTTGGAATCGATATTCCGATAATAGCAATCCCCATCGTAGAATAATCAATCCAGGTGTTTTGCCTCAAGGCAGAAATAATACCGGTTGAAATTCCTAAAATTAACGCAAGCACAATAGAAATAGTTCCTAATTGTATTGAGATAGGAAAACTATTGGCGATAAAATAATTTACGTCATGATCCGGATATCGAAAAGATGGGCCCAAATCACCGCGTAAAATATCATACATATATCTTCCATACTGAACGACTAAAGGTTCATCCATATGAAATTTTGCTTCAATATTAACCAATACTTCAGCAGGGATGGCTTTTTCTGTATCGAAGGGTCCACCAGGTGCCGCCCGAATTAAGAAAAAACTGATGGATACGATAATAAAAAGAGTTGGGAAAATGCCTAAAAATCGGCGGATAATGAATTTTGTCATGATAAGCTAAATGGATAATAAAACAATGAATTTTTAACTCACTGTGTTAATTTAGAAAAACTTAAAAAACACGCTTGTAGCAGAAGGTATAAAATTCACCTTCTGCTATTTTTTATATTACCAAATGCTTATTTTTTAAAGAGATTTTTTGGTGGATGATAATCCATAGTGTTGTTATGCCAGCCACCCCACTTGCCTCTATCAATCATATTTTTGGTGACGTAAGTATAAATTGGAATAACACCTGCGTCATTTGTAATGAAATGATCTTCAGCTTGTCTTAGCACAGCCATTCTGCCAGGGCCTGCTTCCATCATAGCAGCTTTTTTGATCAGTCGATCATATTCAGGGTTGTCATACTGACCACCATTCATAGCACCACCGGCCAGGAACATATCCAAAAATGTATTCGGATCCTGATAATCGCCAATCCAACCCGCTCTGGCCACTTCAAAATCATGTTCTCTTCTGGTGTTTAAATACGTTTTCCATTCCTGATTGATCAATGAAACATTGATATTTAAGTTTTCTGACCATTCCTGCTGGATATACTCAGCAATCTTCTTATGGCCTTCACTAGTGTTATAAAGAATCTTAAATTCAGGGAAACCTCTTCCATTTGGATATCCGGCTTCAGCTAACAATTTCTTAGCCATCTCAATATTATAAGGGTGTCCTGGTGTTGGCTCATAACCTGCCATTTTAGGAACCATGGCGGTTGCAGGAATTTGTCCGGCTTTGGCAACTTGCTCACATAATACAGCTTTGTCAAAAGACATATCTAACGCTTTTCTAACTCTGACATCATCAAAAGGAGCTCTTTTATTATTAACAACATAGTAGTATGTACCTAAGTAAGGGCCTGTTTGATAATCGTCTCTCAATTGAGCCGCTTCAACCTGATCCAAAGGAATTTCTCTGTTCCAATCCACTTCACCATTTAAATACATATTATGGTTGGTATTGTTGTCATCTGATGCCAAATAGACGATACGAGCCAGACTCACACTGGTAGCATCCCAATACATTTTATTAGGAACCACAGTCAATTTATCCTGGGGTAACCACTTTTCCAGCTTAAAAGGACCGTTACTGACGAAATTTTCTGTTTTTGTCCAATTTTTTCCGTATTTCTTAATCACATGCATTGGAACTACAGCAAATGAATAATGAGGAAGCGCACCTAGCACATATGGCAATGGGCCGATTAAATCCATTTGGAAAGTCATTCTATCTAAAGCTCTGATTCCAACAGCTTCTTTTCCGGCTTTGCCACCATTATAGTCTTCAGCACCGGCGATAAACATATTTGGAAACCAGGCATAAGGAGCAGCAGTAGCAGGATCTAAGAATCTTAACCAGGATTCTACTACTGTTTGAGCGGTAATTGGAACACCATCATTCCATTTGGCATTTCTTAACTTAAAAGTGTAAGTTTTTCCGCCATTGGAAACTACCCAACTTTTAGCTAAACCCGGAATAGGATCAGCAGTCTTAGGATCATAAGTTGTTAAACCTTCAAAAAGAGCCATATAAATCTGATGCTCAGGTACACCTTCAATCAATGCTGGATCAATACCCTGTGGTTCCGCTCCGTTGGCAATAATGAATTCACCTTCATAAGCCATTGCAGACAAAGGCGAGAACATGAAACCTAAACAAAAAATCGAAAAAACAACTAATATCTTTTTCATTTTTTTCTCCCTACATATTAAGAAATAAAATGCCCAAGAATCACCCCCCAGCGAACTTTGCAAAAGGCTGTCCTTGTGACAATTGAAACAAAAAATGAGATTTCTCATCGGAAAAATCTCTTTTGATAACACCATAATTCACAGTAAAAAATAGAAAGCTATCGATTCTTTAGATATCTTAATTTTTTTTGAATTATAAAACATTTGGTTTTCTTCATATTAACGGAAAAAGCCATTTTCATTTGAAAACCAAATTGTTTAAAACACATGCCTAAATGTTTAATAATATCAAATCTAATAAGCACGTGTTTTTTTATTTATGTTACCATTCCTACAAACAATCAGTTGGTCTTGGCAAAACTGATTGCGATTTAAGCAAGCGAATTAATTTTTAAGTTGCTTAAAATACCAAAAGAGAGCTTCTATTCTTAAAGATTATCTTTTTTTTAAAACTCTCAATAATTCATATTCATCATCAAATACAGCATTGGGTACAAAACCACTGATGTTACTTCTGTATATTTTCACTAATAACGGTTGCTGTAATCCGACACCAACAGCATCTGTCTTCCAAATGTTTTGCAATTGAGTATATATTTTTTTTCGTTTAACAGGATCTGAGGTCATAGCACCTTCTTCACAAAGTTTGTCCACTTCAGGATTATAGTAATGCGAAAATCTACCATTAATACCTTTGGAATGCATAAATGTGGGAAGAAAGTTGTGTGGATCCGGATATTCGGCTTTCCAGTGAACAAAGAAAACTGGAAATAAAGATTGTTGATATTTCTCAATATAATCTTTGGGATTGATTTTTTGCACCTTTATATTAATTTTTGGACTCAAAGTATTCATATTTTCAGCCATCATCAACGCAACCGCTTCATAGAAAGTACTATCATATTGGTGTGTGATCGTCATTTGAAAACCTTTTCTCCAAACGTCTCCATTAAAGGCTTTCTTTAAGTAATTTTTAGATTTTTCGAGATCAAAAGGAAACATCGGAATTTTTTTAAAATAAGGAAGCCCTTTAATATTTGGAGAACCCGGATTGAGGACCAGATTGTTCCCAACATCTTCTTTTAATACTTTATAATCAATGGCATGCAGAAAGGATAAACGAATATTAATATCAGTGAAAAAATCAGTGGGAATGCCTTTTCCATCTAGTTTTCCACTGCCAATATCTAAATTGTTTTTAGCGTTGATTTTATGATTGAAAAGTGCAAAGGAAGCAGTCAATTGAGGAATTTTGTAAATGGTTATATCTTGTATTCTTTTGATTTCAGAAACAAAAGTATTGCTGACCGTCACGGTATCAGCGTCACCGTTTAATAGTTTTAACTTAAGGGATGTCCATTCCGGTAGATATTCAATAATAGCTGTTTGGATATAGGGTTTTTTCCCCCAATATTGATCAAAAGCCTCAAGGATAATTTGATTTGATTTTTCCCAACTTTTTAGCTGATAAGCCCCGGTACCGTTGGAAATGGCTTGCAACGGCTCCGTGTTGATTTGAGGAGCGTTGTAGCCGCCGTCTTTTTGTTGTTTACTGGCACTTTCCAATGTGCCATCCCAGGCTTTATTAGCGATCGCCCATTTTTTACTGACAATAGATCCCCATGATCCCTGCAAAATAGCCAGAAGGGGTGGAAAAGGAGCAGAAAGTTTTATAGAAATAGTGTTACCCTTTAAAACAATAGCATCCATAATTTTTTTCATGATACCAGGGATAATTTTGCCATTTTTCCGAGTACTTTGATATTCATTTCCAAGTATTGCTTTTAAAAGCATCCCTGAAGGCCCATTGACCTGGTCTACCAGCATGTTTCTTTCCAGAGAATACTCTACATCCTCAGGAATTAGCGTCTCTCCGTTATGAAATTTAACCCCTTTTCTAATATAAAAAGTATATAAGGTTCCATCTTCGGTGATTCCGCCGTTTTTTAGAGTCGGGACCTTGGTTGCTAATAAGGGGACGAAGCTTTCAGATGATTGACCGTTAAATTGTACCAGCGTTTCAAATATATTTCGGATTTTCATTCCACAACTTGAATCAAAACAGCTAGCGGGGTCCAAAGTGCGTGTCGTTTGATAGGTCCCTTTAACAAATGTATTTTTATTTCCGGCAAAAATAATAACCGGAGATAGCAGTATCAACAAACAAATACTAAAATACAGACTAATATTTTTCATTTTTTTTAATTTTAAAAATTGTAGGGCTGATTGGTTTTGGTAAAAGTTGTAAAATACTGTAACTGTTATGTTTTTAAAGTAATAAAAGTGCCAACAGCCAGCAGAATATATAAAAATAACTAAAGAATGTCTACTTTGTTGTAATTGGTATTAAGCATCCTTTGTGATGTGCACAAAGAAAACAAAGATGATTTAAAAAATATAAATAATATTTTCAGGTAATTAATATGAAAAATACCCTTACTTATCTTACTTATCAGTACTTTTTTAGCAGTATATCTGGGTTTTCCCACTTAAGGTATCCATTTTATTGCACTTCTTAATATTGATGTAAAGGGATTTATCTCAATTAATTTATAAATATCTTATCTTTTTGAATTTTAAGCAAAAATTAATTTTTAAGGGATAAAAAAATATATATAATATTTATGACATGTATAAAAAATTGAAAAAATGAATATAATTTCCAAAGCTGAGTATTTTTATTCTAAAAAAATACCTTTATTGAAATCGTTCCAATTCCTCTTCAGCTGACGATGAATCAATATTTTTATTTGAATTACAGACATGTTCTCGTGGATTCAAACAGATACCACAAATCGTCAAACTGAGGACTATAAGAATGTTGTTTGCGATATAAGAGTTGTCTGGCTAATAAATGAAGTTATTGGTAAGGAGATAGTGTTATTAGTACCATCGAGTGAGACAAGCGATGATGCTCTCAAGTGACTCAAACCTTAATTTTAAAAACCAGGCAGTTTTTTAAGGTACAGGCCGGTATAGCTCTTTTTATCCTTGGCCACTTTTTCCGGTGTTCCGGCAGCTACGATTTTTCCACCTTTTTTCCCACCCTCAGGGCCGATATCGATGATCCAATCGGCGCACTTAATCACGTCCAGATTATGTTCAATAACAACAATCGTATTTCCCGCATCAACCAAATGTTGAAGTACTTTTAACAATTTACTGATATCATCAAAATGTAATCCGGTGGTAGGTTCATCTAAAATATATAAAGTATTGCCGGTATCTGTTTTTGCTAGTTCCCGGGCAAGTTTGATACGTTGAGCTTCGCCTCCGGATAAGGTCGTTGCCGGTTGTCCTAGTTTGATATATGAAAGCCCAACCTGCATTAAGGTATTTAGTATATTTTTTATTTTAGGTTGGTTTTTAAAGATTTCCAATGATTGCCGTACAGAGCTGTTTAGAATGTCATTGATTGAATGTCCTTTGAACAGAACTTCCAGAGTTGATTCATTAAATCTTTTACTTTCGCAAACTTCACAAGGCACAAAAACATCAGCTAAAAAATGCATTTCAACTTTAATATAACCGTCTCCTTTACAATGCTCACATCGTCCCCCTTTGACATTGAAAGAGAATCTTCCTTTTTTATAACCCCGTGCTTTGGATTCCGGTAAGGAAGCAAAAAGGTCCCTAATCAAATCAAAAACCTTGGTATATGTGGCCGGATTACTTCTGGGGGTTCGACCGATGGCTTTTTGATCAATATTAATGACTTTATTAATATTTTCCAGGCCTATTAAATTTTTATGCTTACCTATTTTAACAGTAGATTGGTGTAAGCTGGCAGATAAAGCCGGATAAAGAATTTGATTTATCAGGGTTGATTTTCCGGCGCCGGAAACTCCCGTAACAGCAATTAGTAGCCCCAGCGGTAGCTTGACATTTATATTTTGTAGATTATTTTCAGAAGCTTTCTCAATTACAATCCATTTATCTCCCACTGATCTGGGAGTTCTGCGTTTAACAGGAC
>Ga0233437_1006282_pt1 | contig 12251 bp, 14 predicted proteins | sample SI_122_August201_FD_182714 | JGI IMG/M metagenome (GOLD analysis project Ga0233437, IMG submission 182714) | Seawater microbial communities from Saanich Inlet, British Columbia, Canada - SI_122_August2016_200_MG | ecosystem: Environmental > Aquatic > Marine > Inlet | place: Canada: British... | reverse complement strand
TCCATATTTTATTGCACGAGTGAATGAGTCAACGGCTTCTTGATGTTTTGATTTAGCGTCAAATTTTAGACCGTCGCTATATGCTTTTAATCCGGCTGAGGTCGTGTCAGTAGTAATTGATTTCTCCAATCAACGGTGTTGAGGAGATTTGTATGGAAACGTATTGAAATAAAAAAGTTGAGGATAAAAAATGGCACCTATATGAGGACGAGTAAAACTCAGAAATATATCTTGGTAAAGCCATAGCAAACGGGAAACTGTCGACTTAAATCTACGTCAAGGATAATTGAACCCTCTTGTAGTAAGCCTTGCTGATAATCGACTCATATACATGTGGAACATCACCAAGGTTTTTAATAGCTAACTGTCCGCTATATATGGCATTCTTGAGGATATAGCGTACACGGGAATAATTAAAGGTCGTACCATCTTTCCACGCATAACCTCGCCTGCCTAACTCATACAGAAGTACATGCATTCTTCTTGTGCGATTCAAATCACCGAGTTGCATCCATCTGCGATAGATGAACCGTATCGTACGCTTGTGATTTTTGTTAAGAACAAGGTTATCGTTATCATCAAATTCATAACCAAAGGGAATATTGCCGCACGTTCTATGGCCGTCACTAAACCGGCGTTCCTTGCCACGATTTAGACGCTGAACGATTGTTGATTTCTCATACTCCGCCAGGCTAAGAAGCATCTGCAACATTAAGCGGCCTGAAATACTGTCATCAATTCGCTCTTGGATGCTAATCAATTCGACACCATGAGAGTTTAAGTATTTCAGCCATTTTAAACCATAAAAGAGGTCACGGCTGAACCTGTCGAGCTTAAGCACTATCACACGTTTGACCACACCAGTTTCAACCAGATTTTTTAGAAGTTCTAAACCTTCACGGGTTTCCTTTGCCCCCGATTCTACCTCCTCTATAATTTTGTCAATCGTGATTTCATTGAAGGTGGCGTACTGGTGAATGCGGGTTTTTTGAGAGGAAAGTGAAGAGTTCTGAGCTTGGCTGATACCGGAGACACGGACAAGTGCGATATTCAAATAATACTCCTTTTTGATAAGCCCTCATTGGCGTTGCAATATAATAAAAATAAACATGATTGGCAACAGATAACTTGTTGTTAACCCTGGAGTTAGGGCTATTTCTTGCGTTTTTTCTTTTTCTTCTTTGGGCGGTGTAAAGCAGACATTGTTTCTTCTTTACTTTTAATGGTTGCGTGCCCGTAACGGTCAATCATTTCTAACGTTGAATGTCCAAGAACTTGTCCCACCTCAAAATGCGTTTTGCCGCTATTTAACATGGCTGATGCAACTGAATGACGTAGGCTGTGAATGGTCCAGTTCTCATTTAGGTCAAAATCACGGAGAAATTTTTTCCATAAATTTGCGGCTGTTGTTGTAAGGTGTAAATCATTCGTTCTTTCATTTTCAAAGACGTATAGTTTCCTTCTTGAGGTTTCCTTTCCATTATCCTTAGTTGTGTATGTTTTCGGGATTTTATTGAAAAGGGGCTTTAAGGGCTTGACTGGAAGCTCTCGGTAACCTCTTTTGAAACTGATAGTAAGTAACTTGAAATCGTTTGAGAGGTAGGAGAAAGAGTTGGAAACTCCCTTGTTGATAAAATCAGTATCTCCCTGTTTCCATTTTAATAATAACACCTCGCCAATTCTCATGCCGGTTTTTAAAATTATGAATATTACAAAGGGAAACCATTCGTGGTCGTTCAGCCATTGTTTGTCTTCCTTCTTTTTGAATTTTCCACCAGTCTTTTTTTGGGGTTTTGGAAAGGGTCTTTCAACTAATTCACGAAAGATTTCTACAAGGTTATCAAAATCTTCACCCAGTGGATATGACTTTCGTTGAAGAGATTTTTTGATTTTGATATGTTTAAATGGGTGTTCCTCTATATACTCTTTCTCTATACAGTTTGAAAAGAATGAGCGAGTTACACGAAGGTTCACAGAGACTGTTGAAGGGGAGTTGACCCGCTTGTCAGCTTCTCGGTATACCTTAAATTGCAATATATGCTTCTTGTTGATTTCACGGATGTCTAAATCATCGTAAGCTTCTTCAATGAATGCTAAAAACTGGTTTAAGCTGATGTCATCACTTCTGTAAGTATTTAGACTTCGCCTGTTTGCATCAACTTGTTTTTTCTTCTCCCCGAGATACTCCTTGATACACTTAGATAACGGACGTGGGGGAAAGAGCGAATTGCGAGTATAAATATCATCGTATCTTTTGTCAAAATTTATCTGGCGTTGCTCTGCTTCACCTCTATTTTTAGTGCGTAATGAGCGTTGAATTCGTTTGTCGTTCTTGCCGCTATTTGGATTTTTGACATACCTTTGATACCAATACATTCCATCTTTTAGGAAAATTGAACTCATGCAGAACGCTCCAATCGTTAAGGTTGGTGACCTTGAGGTCTCTATAAAATAAATGGAGGTCGTAGTTGAAACAACTACGATAATAACTACGACGGAATTAAGAGCCGTCGTGATATTGGGTCTTAAGTGTTATGTTTTATTAAGATGCACCGCTGGCTCAATTGGTAGAGCAGTTGACTCTTAATCAATTGGTTCCAGGTTCGAGTCCTGGGCGGTGTACAAAACTAACCCCCTGTAATATAGGGGGTTACGTGTTTATGGGAGGGTAATATTGCTTCTGTTTCACTCCTCCATTTCATCAGATATCCTCGAATTATACGCAAATAATGGGGACATAGCGGGGAAGGTTTTTTTACAGGGCCTGTGGTTTGGGCCTATACGACCGGTGAGGTTGCACATTAGGGTGAGTTGAGTATTGAGTCGCAATTTACTCTTGAGGGCTTTTTAAGGGCATTTTTGGCCGAACCAGCTATATTTTAACGCTCACTAAGAATGCGGTAGAGATATTTTGCGGATAAATTGAGAGGGACTAGCCTGTGGCTTACCAATATAACCTGAACGAAATACACCCAGTTTCCAAAGTTGAATTGGTGGATAAGCTTGGTATCCGTTTCTGGTATAGTGGCGAGAATTCTGATAATCCACCAATGCAGCGACAGGATTCTGAAGACTCCTTGGAACCATGGGAGCCGATCATGCGACCGCTATTGGATGATTCAAAAACAATCAGCCTTTTTCACGTCGATGAAGAGGAATGCATTAAGCATATTAACAGACGTCTAGCCAATTACATCCTAGACCAATATGACAAAGTTATTGATACCTGTCCGGTCAAGCTAGAGAATCTATACCATGAGAAAGTTGATGAGTTTTATTCATGGTTTTGGGAGCGACGAAGGGAGCAAGATGCCACTCTTTTTGGTCGCTTCCTCGATCATCTTCAATCTATCCGCAGTAAGCAACACCCCACACCCACCTGGTATACGCTAAAAGAAGCCGGCGCATATGCGAGAATTGGAGTGACAAAGCTACGAGAATTAATAGACTCTGGCAAATTGAGATCCTATCGCTTGGATGACTCCAAAAAAACATCCACCATAATCATCCACCGTAAAGACCTGGATGCGGTGATCTTATTCGATAGATCCAGTGGGTTAGGAAAACGGGAGCAGGACCGGCTGAAGGCATATCAGGTTTAGTTCTAAATCAGGGGAAATGATTTTTGCTGAAACCCTGAGATGACAACCACCATAGCCATCCATGGTATCCACGGTTATCGGTCGCTTTATAAATGGAAGAATACCTTATTCAAGCAAAATATAGAAAGGTTTCTGCCGGAGAAATATGATACAAGATTCGGTTATAGAAAAATTCGCCAGGCTAGTTTACAATGGAGAAACCATTGCGAGTGCTGCTCGGGAAGTTGGGATTTGTTATTCCACAGCCATGAAGTATAAAAAAGTGCAGCTGCTGCCAAGCGAACTGCATAATTTCAACACTTCTACCAATTCAAGATTGTTTGAAGATCGCTGGGAGATAGATGTTGTTCGATATCTTGAAAAGAATCCAGGGTGTTCTGTAAATCAAATGCTAACCCACTTAATTGCAAAAAAACCAGAGTTATATAATCAGGCAATGCTGAGGTCTTTGCAGAGGAGAGTAAAAGAGTGGCGAACAAGTAATAAGAGCCAGAAGGTCGACCCGATTCAATTCATTGATTTACCAGGGGCAACCTGTGTGGTAGATTTGATAGCGCCTCCGATAAAAATAACCATAAGATATCAACCAGTTCAGGGTGTATTGTTTTTGTATTACTTGCCATTCTCAGGCTGGGTCTACTTAATGCCAATTAGAAACCGCTATATGACGACACTAGTGGAAGCAGTTCAAGATGCTCTCTGGTTGTTTGGACGTAAGCCCAAGTATGCAATAAACATGATTAAGCAGCACCCCAAAAGGTTGGCGAAGATGCCAAGTATAGCAGGGAATAACTTATTCAATCAATTATGTCAGCATTACATGTTTCAAGATTTAAAAAACATTAAGTGGCCACCTGATGCAAACCTCAACAGAGAAAAGATTCTACAGGCATTTAGGGTGAAATTCAAGTCAGGTCACAAGACCATCAACTTCAACTCTTTTGAAGATTATCACTCTGAGGTCACAGCTATAATGACTGAGTTGAATGGCAAATTAGATCCTGATAAGATTCATGAGGAGAAAACGAATTCTCGGCAGCTTCCATCTGAGGGTTTTGTTAATAGCTACTCCACTTCTGGGTCAAAAGACAGATAGGTATATTTTTTGACGCATATGTAGATAGTGTGTCGCACATCGAAAGATTACCGATTCAACAGATATCTATCATCTGCTGTCTGCCAATCAAATTTAACGAACAGAGGATTTCGGTTACGTCAGGACAAATGCTTCTGTAGGTCATAACCTATCCATTGTAGCCAGTAGGCTCCATAACTTGTTTTCGTTGTGTCTATGTCAAATTATCTCATCCTGCGACAATCCAGTGCAAGATCTAATGATTTTCCCGCATATAGAATTACGGAGGGGAATAGATGTTTATCACAAAACAACAGAATGATGGGAGTAATGCAATGACAAAAGAGAAATGGGACAATCAGGAACGAAACGTAAAAGATGGGCCCTTTAGTTGGACCAATAAAATGTCACTAAGAATAATTCGTCGAGAATTGCACAAGAAGGGGATAAAGCGAGCCTCCACAATATTAATGATTTACTATGCACTTACAGAAATTGCATCAAATCAAGAGAAGGAGAGGTTCCAATGCAAGCAAGCTGAGATAGCGAGACTAGCAGGTTGTGGAGTTTCAACTGTAAATAGAGGTTTGCGCGTTTTAGAGGATATAGGCTCGATCGAGGTCGTACGAAATCCAATTAGTGTCCGAGAATATGGGATTCCTTACTTTTTGTCTCCAGCGAATACATACACTCTTCTACGGGTAGGGCGAATGTATTCTCTCAATGGACGTAAAGATGGGTATGCGAATAACGCACACTATAATAAGTAAGAAGAAAGGAGACTCGTTAGAATCTTCAAAACTGACAGCTGGTTTTGTCTGTGCCCTGCTTAGCCGTTTCTCTTTCTGAATAAGTTTAATCGGTTTTCATTAGTTAATTGAGTAATTCTAATTTCCAATTATTGGAATGTAATATTGGACACTTAGCAAAAATTAGCAGTGCAAAGAATTACAAAAATCATGCATATGTAGAGTGAGGAAAAATAGTCTAAATACCATTTGATCTAATATCTAAATCTAAAACCAAGCAGGTGGTGAGCGGTCCTTATCAGGATAGTAGCTCCCCACTTTGAGTTCCAAAGAGTAATCACTCCGGCCACACGCCACCCTAAAAAATATAACCCGATACAAATGAAAGGAGATCCACATGGATCTAACTCAATTCATGTTCCCCGTGGAAGAACGACCTGTTGCAATTCATGATGGCGTACAAGACATCATGGATATTGAAAATAGGAATACCTTCCTATCGGCGGACTATAAGGCCATTGTCCGAGCAGATACAAATGAACCAATCAGTATCGTTCGCAATACGTATGAAGTCGTATCCAATCGAATGTTGATTAATCAGCTCATGGAGCAGTTGGTGGGAATGGAGACGCCCTTTGTGGTAGATCCCAGTCACAGCTTTGTCATGAATAACAAGATGAGGCTCCAAGTCAGGTTTCCAGACCTGCTTGTCCAGGATGATGATTCTGATATAGCTCTAAGCCTGTATCTTCACAACTCGTATGATGGGAGCGAGGGTGTGCGAGCGTTCTTTGGTGCCATCCGGGATATCTGCTCCAACGGGATGGTTTTCGGAAAGTCGATATCCAAAGCATACCACCGGCACACCAGTGGCTTTGAATTGGGCAAAATCAGTAATTCTCTGTCAGAAATCACTGACCTCATACCGGAGATACAGACTCGGATCCACCAGCTTATAACATCTGAGCCAGATGAGGCTCTCTATGAGTCCATTGAAAAGGAGCTTGGGAAACGGATGCTGAAACAGATCACTGAGGATCCAGCTCCTCATCCATCTCAATGGGATGTGATGAATAGAATCACTTTCATTATTTCGCATGTCCTTGATCAACGTATGCGTGCCAGGTATCAACTGGCCACCTCCCGCGTGTTTGCATTATGAGTACAACAACAACTCTAAAAAGTGGGCGTTCTCATCCTGAGGTGATCCATGGTTAAGGATTTTCTAAAGGCACTGACGGTATTGATCCTGCGACTGGTAGCCACGTTTGTCGAAACAGCATTTAACAAGACCTATGAAGAGGAAAGGAATGAAAAACGACATGACTACTAAAAAAGAAATACTAGAGACAATTGAGCTGAGGCAGTCCACATTGAAAACCTGGTTAAATTGTCCATTGATGTATAAAGCGAGGTTTATCGATAAAATTCCACCTTCACATCGATACCCCGGAACGGTACACGGGAGTGCTTTGCACTTAGTGCTCTCATGGTTGCATGAAGGCCAATGGAAGGGTGACCTGAGGGTATTGTATACCAGGGCCCTGAATTATCAGTTATACGCCTCTGAGGAAGAGCACATTCCTGTTCGCTGGAAACGTGATATGGAAACCGAGATCGAAGCCCTGACAGTCAACGCGGTTGAGATCCTGGAGAACTACCGAAGCAAAGACTACAACCGAGATGCACTCGTGCTGTTCAGTGAAGTACGGTTCAGGGTGAAGATCCTTGGGTACAAATTTACAGGTACTATTGATCAGGTTAGAAAGAACCTGGATGGAACCATCGAGATGTTGGATTTCAAGTCGAGCAAGATGCGACCCAATCAATATGCTATTCCAAACGACTTGCAGCTCACGCTGTACAGTTATGCCATCAAGTTCGGAGAATTGCTAGTTGATGGAATCTGGGTGAAGCCAAACATGCTGATGGACTCAGTTGGGATCTACTTCCTCCGAGGTCACGAAATCTACAAAAGGAAAGTTCCTGGAAAAGAGATCGGAGACGAAAAGGGCGATCCCTTCATCAGAACCAGGAAGACCATTCAGGATCTGCGTGCATTTCGAATTGAAGTGCGCCACCAATTGTCAGCAATGCTGAAAAACTGGTATTTCCCAAACACTGCGAGCTGCGCATTCTGCACCTACACTCAGCACTGCATCTCACGTAATGACAATGTACCGCAATCAGAAGCCAGTCAGGCTCAAGAGCTGTTGGCTGAACTAGAAATGGCCTAACAGCCAGGAAGGAAACACAATGGAAAACCAATTAATTGAAACCGGCGATGTCAGGCAAGCCTTGGCAGTTGCTGGTTGGGATCTTGAATCAGAACTAGCTGGGATGGCGGTTGAGACAACGCAGTTGGAGCTACCAAGAGTGCGGATTGAGCATAAAGATTCCGGGCGGCACCGTATGTACATCGATAGCTTAGAAAGTTATATGGATGCTGAGAATCAGGAGATTAAGCTACCAGGTAACAAGTTGACTGCTGTTGTATTCGCAGAACAATTTATCCGAGCTCTCTGGAAGCAGAGTGACGAAATACCTACATGCTCTGCCATTGATGACACACCACTTGCTGTGGAACCAATATCTGATTCATGTCGGCATTGCGAAAATGGTAATATCGGGGGGGCTTGTAAACCAAAGGTAAGGCTGCTATTACTGGCAGAGATTGAAGGGGATATTCGTCCACTAATAATGACCCTTTCTCCAACGAGTATCAAGCACTGGAATGCTCACAAGAAAAAGCTACAGCGTTCTAACCTGCCAGTCGTTGCTGTTAATACTACTTTCGAACTGGTGGATACAAAACGGGGAACCTACCGCTGGGCAGAAGTGAGAGTTTCGATGGATGGGATCGCATCGAAGGAGCTCCTTATCAGTGCAAAAACAGCCAGAACTGAATTCGAAGATCTGACCAGACGAATATCTGATGCAGATTTCGGGGATTCTGGAGATAAGCAACAACCGTAAAAGAGGAATTAATTACGGAGTTGCGAAGGAAAAAACCGTATACGGAAGAGGGAGAAACCATCCTCTTCTTAGCTGACCAAACGAAGCCATCCAAGTGGTCAGGGCTTAATTAGAAATATTCACCTAAATCACTTCTTTGATCCCTCTCACGTCAGAGGCTTACCCCCCCTCTGAGTTCGGGGGAAATCCTTTTACTATGTAAATATAATATTGGGCACTTAGGAAACACTTTTGGAGGTTGATAAATGACTTCCCCGGAGAACATTTAAAAGCGAATCAGATAATGCTCAATTTAATGCTAAGTTACATTGCTACAAAAATGTTCTAAATATGAATTTGGAAGCCCCAATGGCTAAGCAAAATACTACACTTGTGCAGCAAAAGGACCATCATGGGTTCATGCACTTTGTTTTTTCGGGTGAATTGCATTGTCCTTTTTGTGATAGGTTAGCCTTCCGACAGGCCTATTGGAGTTATTCAGGGGCTGATTGGGACGAAAAGATAAAACCTTGTCCACATGTGATATACATTTGGGAAGAGAACGTTGGGGGATCTCGTTTCTGGAAAGTGAGGCCTGATTATGGAAGTGAGTACATTCAGGACATCACGAAATCGCCAAAGTATATAGAGAAACTCCAACTCCCTCAAACATACCCACTGAAACTGAATGAAATTGGTCCATTTGCCACAGGTACATTTTCGTGCGATGGGTTGATAGGAAGTAGGGTAGGAGAGTTCGGATGGAATATTCCTTCTATTTCGCACCCCAAAGTATTGCCTAGCGGGACAGTAGTATATGAGACAAGTTTCTACCCTAAGAAAGTATTTGTGGGACTTCCTGCAGAGAGCAGAAGTATAAGTATTGCGATATGTGCAGAAGATTATCATTCGGTGGGTATGTCAGAAATTCAGTAATCCATTTGCGGTATTGCATTTTGCATATACATTAGCACGTCGTCATTTAACTCAACTTGCCGCGACATAAAATAAAGAGCTAAACCGGGAGCAGATGACACCTCCGGGTGTCATTTTTAGTTTCTGGGAGGATATGAAAACAGAAACAGTGGTGATTTGCGAGGATTGCAACCACTTTAAACATGTGCTAAACCCTCAAGGTAGATTTATACCCTGAGACATGTTTATCCCGCAGATCTTCACACTACGAGGAGGCAGTCACATGTCAAAGAATCAAGAGATTACAATCGTTGCAGAACGAAAGACCGTAAAAGGAGAGATCACCTTTAGAAATGAATCTGATATTTCCATAAAGATCACTAGCCCGTACTCGGGTCTCACCGGGGGGCTTCACATCCCTTACTTCTCAAGACCCTACCACTCGTTCATGACGGAATATGGCGACAAGACTGCAGAGAACCTGCTAAAAGGCTTGTGGGAGTTGGGATCGTATATGGAAGAGAATCGGAAATTTCTGAAATTGCAACTGGCCTTTCATTTTCATCAGGGTGACTTTTCTGACAGACAGTGTCAAACAAGATTTTTTGATAGTTCATTCCCTTTTTTGGTTCCTTTTGGAACACGGGAGAATATCCTGGAGTGTTTAAAATGAGCTGGAATCAAAGATTGGAGATCTTGAGCTCCAATGTGTGGGGCAAGGTTACAGAGAGCTCAACAGTTCTTCCCAAAGATTCTGTAGCCCTTTGTGCCTATCAGTTGTTGGTTCAAGGTATCGCTGATATGGATCAAATCGCATATATCCATTCTACACCCTCACAGGATGAACTTTGGATGGTGACTGAGGAGGTGCTGTTTGACACTTCTAAAGAGGCGATTGTGAATGAATCACCAGGACTTGATACTCTCTTCCAAGGTCAATCCATGCAGGCCATGAGAGTGCTTACGATGAACCATACGGACTCTATTTTTAGCTCTGGTATGTTTTTACTGAGTGAGTATTTCGATGCAGTATGCGGATTCTATTCTCCAGTAAAATTTTTGGCTGAAGGACTGCTTCTCAGGCATGATTACGAAGAGATCAGTGAGCGGCAGAAAGACACCATAAGAAAAAATCAAGCAACTGCCAGAAAACGGGAGACAAAGATCATCAAGGTAGCTACCCAACTCGGCCTGCATCCGCAACCCCCCTTGCTCAATCCTGAGATATGGTCAGCCCAGTGTCCAGGTACTGGGCACCAGTTGTATATCAATGCCCGCAAGAATGAGTTTGGTTGTGGATACTGTTGTCGGAAAGGTGGACCCGAGGCTCTGAGGGAGTTTGTTGCTTTGCGAAAGGGGGAATAGCTTATGCCACATAAAACATGGGTACACTTATGCAAAGAAAATGGAACAAGAGTCTGGCTAGGCGAAGAGATCTGCAGATCCTGTGGAGAAAAGGGGACACCTGATGGCTACGGACTCACGGGTATTGAAGCCATGGGAATTTCTGGAAAATTGACTGGGTTATCCCCAATTGGACCTCATCGAAAATCCTTGCCAGATTTCTCTTTACCTTGCCCGGCATGCCAGGGCAAAGGGGTGGTGATCATTGAACAGTGGGACAAGTGGTGCTCATGTAAGAGTTGCGGTGGTACCGGCCAGATTGTGAATGTTTCGGAAAAGAAATTTATAGAGATCCAGAAGGCTGCTTGGAAAATCTTTGATGATTGGCGATTAGAAAATGCTGATGCAGGGAAAAGAGCAGATATTATTGAGAGCCAAAGGAATAGGCAGTATAAGAGAATCTACTCTCGAGATCATTATGCCCCTAAAAGATCGAAGAGAACAGTGAAGTATTTTGCCAAAATGAATCGTTGGATGTCTGAACAAGTTGACCTTGACGATTCTGATTGTCTAAGTCAACAGGTGATTCCGACTGTGGAAGACCATTATACTTATTCTGATAATTGGATTGATGTTCTCAAATACATCATTGCATACATATTCATGATGAAGGTTATGCATATTATTTTCACATTCCTCACATGAGAACACGAGATCCATCCTACCTAATCCCATTGCATCCTAATGTCCTAGGTCTATATTTTCTGCTCACAAACGGGGGTTTTATCATGGGCAAGAATATGATTGAACAAGATCGTTGGCTTTCTGTCGAAGAAATAGCATTTCACCTCGGCATTAAGAAGGATACCGCTTACAAATGGGTAGCAAAAAAACACATGCCCGCGCATAAAGTGGGACGGCTCCTCAAATTTGATAAGGCTGAAATTGATGCCTGGGTGAAGTCCGGAGAAGCAAAAAAATAATCTTCTGCAATTCGTTCTGGTAGATAGGGGGGGGACAATAGAGTACGTATGAGTGATGAGCAAACGCCAATTCTCGCTGGTTTTGAAAAAACAGAATTAATCACGATTCTGGAGGAACAGTTATACCCTCTTACTGCGAAACAAGTACGGTCACTCTTGAAGAGCAAAGGTATAGTATATCCCGAGTACATCATTACGCGATCGTTAAGGGAGCTGATTGCTGAAGATAAAGTAAGGTTCAAGGGTGGTCGTTGGATGCGCCCTGCACTCCATACACAGTTAAAATCACCTAGACATGGTTATGCGCAGAATACCCTGGACATGCCCGAACTTTCGGTTGAAGGCACTAAATCTACAAACATACCACAACAAATGGGTCCTAAGTCCTCATCCGCAACTCAGGATAGAGGTCCATGGACATTATTTCGTCAATTACTTGCCTACTATCTAGAGTGTATTCGTGATGAAGGGGGAGCGGACGCTTTTAGCTATCAGGACAAAATGGGTAAGGAATTTGTCTATATCAATGGCACTGGAAATTGGTACCCCCAAGCAGGGAAGAAGTGGAACTTCATACTACCCTTAGGAGACCATATCCATGACCTCCAGAAGTCACTAGCCGTGTGTG
>Ga0233437_1006281_pt1 | contig 12253 bp, 11 predicted proteins | sample SI_122_August201_FD_182714 | JGI IMG/M metagenome (GOLD analysis project Ga0233437, IMG submission 182714) | Seawater microbial communities from Saanich Inlet, British Columbia, Canada - SI_122_August2016_200_MG | ecosystem: Environmental > Aquatic > Marine > Inlet | place: Canada: British... | reverse complement strand
AACATTTAACACCAGATATGACAAAACATATCCAAAGTGTTGTAAACAAAGAATGGGAATTAATTAATGCTGACAAATTCTGGGAAACTGATGAGTACTAATACTTCTATAATAATACTATAAATTACAATACTGCCAAGCGTAGTCCAAGATTATCCTTAAGATCACACAATCCTAGGCTAACTTGAAGAACTAAACAATAGAACAGAGCGCAGTATTGTAATTTTATAAGTATTAATCAAATTTATATATCAATATTAATTACCTTTTCCCATGCAAAACAAAACAATAGTTATATGCATAACAGGCAGTATTGCTGCTTTCAAGATTACTGAAGTAATCAAACTTCTCAAACAAAAAGGAGCAAATGTAGAAGTTCTGATAACTAAAAACGGCAAAAAACTAGTAGATATTGAAGAATTCAAACAATTATGTCCAGTTAGAGATGAACTTTTCAATCCAAATAAAACTTACAAAGATTATCTACAAAAAAAACAAACACCACATACAAGTATTTCAGATAGAGCAGACTTATTTCTTATAGCACCTGCAACTGCTAACACAATTGGAAAAATTGCAAATGGGATTGCAGATGAATTAGTTTCTACATCAATCATGAGCACAAATGCACCAGTTATTTTAGCACCTGCAATGAATTGCAAAATCTGGGCAAATGAAACAGTAAAAAATAACGTAAAGAAACTAAAAAACAATGGTTATTATTTTATTGAACCAGAATACGGGCAATTAGCTTGTGGTGTAGAAGGCAAAGGCAGATTAGCAAAAATTGAAACAATAGTTGAAGAAGTCGAACTATTTTTCTCACAAAAACACTTAGCTAACAAAAAAATTCTAATTACAGCTGGTCCAACTATTGAGAAAATCGATCCTGTAAGATACATTTCAAACAAAAGCTCTGGAAAAATGGGATATGCCTTAGCAAAAATAGCTGGACATTATGGAGCAAATGTAACTTTAATAACTGGACCAACCAATCTATCAACCTTAATGAGAAATGTCACTACAATTAATGTAAAAACAGCAGAAGAAATGCATAATGAAGTTATGAAGATCTCAAATGAACAAGATATTATTATCTCTGCAGCTGCTGTCGCTGATTTTAAATCAATAGTTTACGACGAGAAAATAAAAAAAACAGACAATTTTGTATTAGTACTTTCAAAAAACAAAGACATACTGCTAGAACTTGGTAAACTCAAGAAGCCAAATCAGAAATTAGTTGGTTTTGCATTAGAAACAAGCAATATTGAAGAAAACGCAAAAGCAAAACTAGAAAATAAAAACCTAGATCTTATTATTGCAAACTCGCCAGAAGCTTTTGATACAGATGAAAGCGAAGTTATGTTTATAACTAAGAACAGTATTGAAAAGTTAGAGAAAACAAGCAAATTAGAGATCGCAAAACAAATATTTGAGAGATTGGTGAAAGAATAAATGAAAATAGGTATTGATTTTGGTGCAACTACAACAGATATTGTTGCTATAAACAAAAAAGGAATAGTAAAAGGTATAAGTTTCTCTGCAAAAAAGAAATATGGAGTAGAAACTTTAATCAAAAAACTAGGTTTTTACAGAGAACAAGTACATGGTGGAATATTTGTAACAGGTGGTAAAAGTTCTTTATTAAAAAAATACAAACATATTAATGAAATCAAAGCAATTGGTACTGGTGGAAGCTTTCTAGCCAAAAAAAAGAAGTGCTTAGTTGCTAGTCTTGGCACTGGAACATGTATTGTTAATGTCAACAATAAAAAAATTGAACACTTTGGTGGTTCAGGAGTTGGTGGAGGAACTGTTCTTGGCTTAAACAAACTTTTATGCAACACAAAGAACATAAAAGACATAAATAATCTCGCAAAACACGGCAACTTAGAAAACATAGACATAACTGTCAAAGATATTATTGGTTCAGGAATTGGAAAAGTGCCTGCAAATTCAACTGCATCTAATTTCGGCAATATAAACAGAAAAAATGCAAAAAATACAGACAAAACACTAGCAGTCTGTTCAATGGTTGGCCAATCTTTAGCAATGTTACTAATCTTCGCAGCAAAAGCAACCAAACAAAAACATATTATTCTAACAGGAAAACTCACTGAAGTAAAACCTGTAATTACCAGTATGAAAAAAGTAGCCAAAATCTACAAAAAAGAATTCATCATCCCAAAATACGCAGGAATCGCAACTGCAATTGGTTCTGCTGTTTATAAGAAATGATTATATTGGTATTCTTTCAACATATTTAGAATAATTTGCATTCTTAAGTAACTCATCAGGATACATAAGTAAATGACTTCTATCTTTTTTAGTTATTCTATCTGCATAAATAAATAAAATATTATTAGCTGGTTCATTTAAAGCTACTATTGTTTTATTTACATTAGGAAACTCATTCTTAGGAAGAAGCCCATGAACAATATTCATTAATTCAACTGGATTTTCTTTTAAATACCTAACAACCTTACCAATTAATTCCCATCCTGAAACAATTATTAATGGAGGATAATATGTATGCCTAGCATCTGGTCCTTTCCAATCTTTATTTATATCTGCTCTTATTGGTATCATTAAAAAATATGGTTTTTGACCACCATATTTTGTGTTTTTAACTACACTTCCTGTTTTTTTACCAATAAAATTATGATGTTTAGAAAGATCTCCATAAAAAACAAAATAAGAATTAATTGGTTTACGTTCTCCTCTTTCAAAACCAATAGATGAAGGCAAAACTGGAACCATTCCTATTGCTGCAGAAGAAATATTTGAACTTATTCCAACTTGAGGATTCTTTAAATTATAAACTGCCCTAACATAGTTTAAGTTATCTCTTTGAGGTTCTGAATCGTGCCAATCATTAATATCTCCTCTTCTACCAGCTTCAACATAAATTTCAAAACCTGCATTGGCTCTTAACTCTTGCAAAATCCCATTAAACTCTTCTCGAAAATATAAATTAGCTGCAATAGTTAGAAATCCCCTATAATCATCTCCTTGTTGTCCTGCTGATCTTACTACATAATCTATTAAATCACGTCTAACCTCCATTGCTAATTCTTGTAAAACAAATTCTGGTTCTGAAGAAACAACTGCTTCAACATATTTTTGAGCTATTTTACCTAATTCACCCTCAGAAAATCTAGATTGAACTTGATTTAAAAAAATAGAAATAGGTCCGCCCCTGTCTTCACCTGATCGCTCTATTGCTATATCAAAAAATCCAAAAATAATTCGTCTGCCAAAATTTCCCAACTCATTTGGGTTTGAAGCAACCAAATGTTTATATTTTGCTACAAGATATTTGAAATTTCTTTCTTTCCTATTTTTAAATACATGATCTCCTTGTTTTTTTGCTTCTGTTTCCCATTGTTCAATTAATTGACTAAGTCTTTCCATTTCTTTTAATAATTCACTAGCAGCACTTTCATCCCGTAATACAATATGTAATAATAATGTTTCTTGATGAAGAAGCCCTGCAAAAGCTGTTTGACTATCTTGCTTAACTAATGTAACTAACAAACTTTCTTGATTATCTAAAATACTATTCCACTTTTCAAGTACTCTTAATTCATCTCCAACATCTTTGAAAAACTCATCTGCTGCCTTTGTTTCGTTATAAACTGCAGAAAAATAACCAGAAGCTTTACTAGAACCAGCTTCTTGTTTTAATTGATTATGAAATAAATCCATTCGTGTACCTTGCATTGTTTCAGTAGAACCAACTTTACTTACTTCTTCTTTCCTCTTCTCAACTACATTATCTCTATGTGAAGCTTTTGCATAAACAATAGCTAATCTTCTTTTAAGATCTTCATCTACTTTTACCTTTACTTTATCTAAGGCATGTACTTTAGTAAACAATGCTCTTTGTTGTTTAATAATATTATATAATTTAAGATGTTCTGCTTTAGCTGTCTCTTCTGGCTTCTTAGAATTAACAACACAATCAAAATAACTCTGTTTCTTTTTCAAAACCCTAGCTTCCATTCTTAAAACACGCATAGTCCTATGTTGAAGGCTAGCCTCTTGATGAATAGGATCTCTTTGAAAAAGTCCATGTTTTCGTAAGAAATTTAATACCATATTCAATTACCAATAAAAAGCATATTTAAAGTTTTTGCCAATCAGAAAAATAATTACTTAGCTGCTCCTTCTAAATGTGCAAGCAATCGTCTTTCTTTTTCAAATAAATGCCTGAAAATTGTTTCATATGCCTTTGCAAACTTATAAAATTGCAGAAAATAGTATTCTTCTTGTTTTGCAAACTTTTCTTTTTGTTCTGGTCTAGTTAAATCTCGATCTAAAACCTTTAATACATTACTTTTTTCCATCATTTGCATTAATTCATGGAAAAGCCTATGTAATTCTTTAAGCTCACGAGCTTCTGCTCTTAAAAGACTATGTTCTACTGTCTCCTCTTGTTGAATTTCTCCTTTTACTGCTCTCCAATCTCTATGTTTCTCATCAGCAGCTAACTTGGCCAACAACTTTGTTTCTTCTTTTGCAAACCTCAAATGAAGTACAGTATCAGAAGAAACCAATTTATCAATCTCAACAAGTTTTAAACTAACCTCTTTATGAAGATCACATAAATGAGTCATTTCAGAAGGAATTATTTCGATTAGATGGAACAACATATTATGCATTCCTTGTATACAATCCATAAGTTTATGCTCTTGATGAACAAACTGTTGCTCTGTATGAACAAATTCCCTTAATTCATCAACAGCTGCATCAGCTATATTTTCCATACTCCACTCTTCTTCATCTTCATCACTCATACAAACTACCAAAACTACCAAATATATAAAAGTTATCAATAAAATTTATATAACTGACTCCAAACAATACAGTTATGGACATCTACCCAATAATCTTATTAATCTGTTTCATTGGAATATTTATAGGTGCCATTGTATCTTTTTTCGTACCAGAGGAATTAAAACCACTAAAAAAATACTTTATCTTAACTCAGAAAATAATTATTGCATTAATTTTAATTGCAATCGTATATTTCACTCAATTAAACTTTATTTACACAATTATCTTATTCATAATAATTGGATTCCTACTATCATTTGAAAATTACACAAAGTATCTTTACTTTGCTTCACCAATTGCATTATACATCTCACAATCAAATCAACAATTTATGTTAATTGAATCATTCTTAATATTCTTCTGGAGTTTTATAATTGCTCCAATTCATGTTGAGAAATACGAAAAGAATGAAAAGTTCAAAAAGTCAAAAATCAAGATGAAAAAAGAATTATTCTACAACAACATCTGGTTTTTAATTATTGGATTATTAATTTGGTTAGTTTTCTACTTCACTGTTTAAGTGATAGTACTGCGCTCAGTGTTTATGTTTAATCCATAAGTTAACCTAGGCCACAATACTTTCTATACTTAGATTTTAAACTGAGCTAGGCAGTACTATCACTTTCTAACTAACAGAATTAAAGCTTAACATTAACAATTACATTTGTGCAATTTCGCAACTGCTTCTCTAAATCTTTTTGTAAATCAGAAACACTTAACTTCTCTTTATCTTTCTCAAATTTTGCAATTTTCTCATCGCATTTAACAGACTTTTGTTGATAATGTTCAACTCTATATTGTAACTCATTATATTCTTGCATTACTGTATTTGATCTCAATAATCTTTCTTTTGATAATTTTCTATCTCTAATTGCATCATAACCTAATTTCCATTGAGAAAAGAATTCAGGTGTTAATTTATCAAAAGCATCCAGAGCTTTTTGTTTTTTCTCTACTTTCAATTGCAAAGACTCATCAATCAAAGCCTTTCTCATGTTTGCCAAAACACCAACAATCTTCATATCTTTATCATGTAAAAAAGCCTTTAATGCATCTTCTGAATATTGTTCTACAAAAAGTTCATCAACACTCATTCTAGAAAATTTCTTAAAAGCATGTTTTAAAGGAGAAAACTGCAGTATGATATAACTTTCTTTTTCTTTAATATCTTTTACTAGACCTTCTTTTTCTATTTGTAATTTCTCAAATTGTCCATAGCCAGGACTTTTCTTTAATTTATCTCTTTTTCTTATATAATTATCAATTGCCTTCTCAAACTTTTCTTTTTCATGTTTTAATGTTTCTTGCTCTAATCCAAACTTTTGTTCTCGTTGTATTCTATGTTTTAATTCTTCTAAAAGAGAAACACATTTTTCCTTAGACTCAAGATCTTGCTGAGCAACTATTGTATTAAGTTGCATTACATTTTTCTCTAAATCTTTAATATTTAATGCAACTGCTCTTGATTCATTTGCAAAAAATTGCTGCATTACATAAAAACCCTTTGCAGTTGATTTATTATAATTCTCAACTTCCTCATCAAAAGACTCACATAATTCTTGCGTATTTTCATAAGTTGGCTCTTTTGGATCATGTTTTAAGTAATCTAAAAATAGTTGAGTTCTTCTAATAAATGAGTCTCTATTTCCTTCCATAATTTGCTTAGCTTTAACTCCAATATTTGGATTTCTTAGTTTTGCTATCTTTAATGCATCAAGATTATCTCTGGTCTCATCAATAACAACTCTAATATTTCTATGCAACTCTACAATTCTATCTTGAGTGGCCTTTTGTTGAGTAAATTTCTCATCAAGAAATCCTGGAATTGCTTCTAAAGAAAGCTCTTTTTCCTCTATCTCAATAGGCATTTCTTTTGCAAATAGTCCTTTAAAAAAGTCTAAAACTCCCATAATAAACAAGAATATTTGGGTTTTTATTAATTTTTCTACTCTGGCCATAAATTTATATAAGATTAGTACAACCAAATGAGTATGAAAAGGAAACATAAACAAAAAGCACCAGGCCAAAAAAAGACAGCATTAGAAAGAATAGATATATTATTTGAGCAAGCAGAAGAACAATTTTCTAAAGATCCTAAACTCTCAGACAGATATGTAGAATTAGCTAGAAAAATAGCCATGAAATATAAAATAAAAATACCATCAAGATTAAAAAGGCAATATTGCAAACATTGCTACACTTATCTAATGCCTGGAGCTAACAGCATCATAAGATTAACAGGCAAAACTATTTCTTATTATTGCAAAAAATGCAAGAAATACAGCAGAATTGGTTACACTAAAAAGAAAATCAAAACAAAAACCATTTAAATATACATAGTTCTACTTTCATATACTAAATTCAATAACATCGGGGTGATGATTTGTGGCTAATATTGAGAAAGTCTTTGCAAGAGAAGTTTTAGACAGCAGAGGTAATCCTACTGTTGAAGCAGAAGTATTTGTAAACCAACATAAATTCAGAGCAATTGTGCCTAGTGGTGCTTCCACAGGAACTCATGAAGCTCTAGAATTAAGAGATAAAGAAGATAGATTCCTTGGAAAAGGTGTTCTAAAAGCAGTTTCTAATGTAAATAATATAATTGCGCCAAAATTAGTTGGTATGGATATAACTCAACAAACAGATTTAGATAACACAATGCTTGAATTAGATGGAACTGAAAATAAAACTAATCTAGGAGCAAATGCAATCTTATCAGTTTCAATGGCTTGTGCAAAAGCATCTGCCCAACTATCACAAACACCATTATACACTTACTTAGCAAAACTATCAAACAAATCAGGAAACACTTTACCAGTACCACAAATGAATGTTATTAATGGTGGTGCTCACGCTGGCCAAAAAAATGATATCCAAGAACATATGGTTATGCCAACTGGTGCAGAATCGTTTTCAGAAGGATTAAGAATGTGTGCAGAAACATACCATCACTTAAAAAAATTAATCAAAACAAAATTTGGTGGGAACTCAACACAAATTGGTGATGAAGGTGGATTTGTCCCTCCACTAAAAAGCGTTCAAGAAAGATTAGATTTAGTTACAAAAGCAATTGACAATGCTGGCCACTCTGGAAAATTAGTTTTTGCACTTGACTCAGCTTCATCTGAATTTTTCAAAGATGGAATTTACACAGTAGGTGAAAACAAATACACCCCAGAAGAATTAGTTGATTTTTACGCAGACCTGGCAAACACTTATCCAATTGTTTCAATAGAAGACGGACATGCAGAAGATGATTGGCAAGGCTGGACAGCAATGACTGCAAAACTAGGAAATAAAATTCAAATTGTTGGAGATGATTTATTAGTCACAAACACAAAAAGAATTCAAAGAGCTATTGACGAGAAATCATGTAATGCATTATTACTTAAAGTAAATCAAATTGGTTCGGTAACAGAAGCAATTAATGCCGCCAATATGGCAACCAAAAATAATTGGGATGTTGTTGTAAGCCATAGAAGTGGTGAAACAGAAGATAATTTTATTGCAGACCTTGTTGTAGGCCTAAGTTCTGGCCAATCAAAATTTGGTGCACCTGCAAGATCTGAAAGAAACGCAAAATACAACCAACTCTTAAGAATAGAAGAAGAACTAGGAAATAACTCAATTTATCCAGGCAAGAATTTTAGAATCTAAGGCAAGACCATGAAACACAAACCAATTGTATTAATTATCCGAGACGGATGGGGTTATTCTGAGAAAAACAAAGGCAATGCAATAGCCCAAGCCAATACACCTAATCACGACAAATACATTAAAGACTATCCTACTACTTTACTAAAAACATGTGGTAATGCTGTTGGTTTACCAGCAGGAGTTATGGGAGGAAGTGAAGTTGGCCATCTAACAATAGGAGCAGGAAAATTAGTTTGGCAACCTTATGAATTAATTAATAGAGCAATTCGTGATAAAAGCTTTTTTAAGAATAAAGAATTAATAAAAGCAATAAAACACTGTAAAAAAAATAATTCTGCACTTCATTTAACTGGTTTGTTTTCTGATGCTGGCGTACATTCCACTCTTGATCATCTTTATGTACTACTAGAAACAGCAAAACAAAATAAATTAGAAAAAGTTTATGTACATGCAATCCTCGACGGTAGAGATGTCCCAGAAAGATCAGCATTAAAATATATTCAAGAATTTAATGAAAAAGCAAAAAAAATAGGTGTTGGAGAAATTATCTCATTAAATGGTAGATATTATGGAATGGATAGAGATAAGAATTGGGATAGAACAGTTAAAGCATTTAATTTAATGGTACATGGAAAAGGATTTGTGTCTTCATCAGCAGAGTCTGCTATCTTAGAAGCATATGAAAGAGGAGATGTAACTGATTATTACATAAGTCCAATAATATTAGATAGATCAAAAACTGTAAAAGATGGTGATGCATTAATCTTTTTTAACTTTAGAACAGATAGAGCTAGACAATTAACAGCAATGTTTAACCAATTAAGATATTGCCCAATGGAATTAGATGCACCAAAGATTCATTTCGTGTGTTTAACAAGATATGATGAAGAATTTAATCTACCAATAGCATTTATGCAAGAAAAAGTAAAAAACAATCTTGGAAAAGTAATATCTAAAGCAGGATTAAAACAATTACGTATAGCAGAAACAGAAAAATATGCTCATGTAACTTTCTTTTTTAATTCTCAGAAAGAAGAGCCATTTGAAAATGAAGAAAGAATGCTTGTACCATCTCCAAAAGTAAAAAGTTATGATTTACAACCAGAAATGTGTGCATATGAAGTAACTGAGAAGTTATTACCACAAATAGAAAGATATGATTTTATTCTTTTAAACTTCGCAAACCCTGACTTAGTAGGCCATTCTGGAGTTTTTGAAGCAGTAATGCAAGCATGTGCAGTAGTTGACGAGTGTGTAGGAAGAATTGTTGATGAAGTTTTAAAATATGATGGTGTTATTTTATTGACAGCAGACCATGGAAATGCTGAAGATATGTGTTATGAAAACAATGATCCCAAACCAGCACATTCATTAAACCCAGCACAATTCACATTAATATCAAATGATCCAGAATTAAAGAAAAATAAATTAAAATCAGGTGGTGGCTTAGTTGACATTGGTGCCACAATCTTAGAACTTCTTGAATTGAAAAAACCAAAAGAAATGACAAGTGAAAGTTTAATTCTTTAAACTTATGAACTAGTTTTATTTAATCATTACTTAATACTTTTTCATAAACATCAATATAATCTTCAATCTCACTAATATTACACTCGCCACCCGATGCACCGGCAGAAAGTTTCTTTCTTAACTCTTCATCAACATAAAGCAACTTCGCCAACTCATAAAACTCACTACAACCACAATACACCAAACCATTAACTTTATCTTCGACTAATGCTTTGTTTCCTTCAATATTAGAAACAAGAACTGGTTTTCCCATTGTTAATGCTTCCTCAATTACAACAGGACTTGCTTCTGACAAAGAAGAATTAATAACAACATCAACAACATTATACATACCGCCAATATTTTCAAAAGAAACTCCACCAACATATTTTATCCAAGCTTTGCCAGCAATAGCTTTCTTAAATTTATCAAAGTAATTTGTTTTTTCTTCTGGATGTGCTTCTCCAACAAACAAAAGTTTTACATTTGGAAACATATCATGCAACTTTTCTAGTGGTTCAACCACAGAAATAATATTTTTTATTGGTCTAATAACTGCATTAACTAAAAACACAAAATCATCTTCACAAAAACCAAACTTTTTTCTAAAATAATCAAATTTATCTTTTCCACCAATAATTAACTCACCCCTTTTAATCAATTTCTTTGGCTTAACTACAACATCGTCTGTTACTTTTTTTTCTGCTGCATTTGAAATAAAAGTCAAATAAGATGCATTATTTATTACATCCAAAACAATTTCTTTCCTATCACCACATAAATCTACATTAAAATCAGTCCCAGTCATTGTAACAACATAAGGAAATCCTAATTTAGATGCAATCTCAACACCAATTCTTGATTTATATGAATGAAATAAGTGCACTAAATCATAATCCATGTCTTTCAGTCCGTCAATATCAGTAACATCAAGTTCATCTGGTGTAATAACATCTACTTCAACACCTTTCTCTCTCAATCCATTAGAAATTCTATTAACATCGACACTATTCCCACAAACAAAAGGAAATTTCTTTGGAGTAATCATTAAAATTTTCATTAACCCACTGAAGTTTTTCCATTTTATATACTTTCTTCCACGAGAAATATACGTAACATACAGAAGTCTACGACTTCTTATATTTCCTAAGTAAACTACGGAAACATTTATAAGTAACCGGCATCTCCGAGAAACTCTTGTGCCAATTTTTGGCAAAATCATCTCCGATTCCGGTGATAAATACTTCTCCGGTACTAGATACCAAATGTGTATGCTTAACTATAGGGTTAAGTATGAAGAAGAGTATTAATAACCTAAAATAGTGTGTAAAACCAAATAAACCAATTCCAATACCCGTTGATCCTGCGGGAGATTGCTGCTTTCGGGATACGATTAAGCCATGCAAGTCAAGGGGGCTTCGGCCACCGGCAGAATGCTCAGTAACACGTCGATAACTTTCCTTTTGGTTCGGAATAGCTTTGGGAAACTGAGGGTAAATCCGAATATGAGATTTTTTCTGGAATGATATTTCTCTGAAACGTAAGGCCAAAAGATAGGTCGGCGCCCGATTAGGTCGTTGGTGGGGTAATGGCCCACCAAGCCATCGATCGGTAGGGGCCTTGAGAGAGGAAGCCTCGAGAAGGGCACTGAGATACTTGCCCTAGCCCTACGGGGTGCAGCAGGCGCGAAACCTTTACAATGCACGAAAGTGCGATAAGGGGATCCCGAGTGCTTATACATTGTATAGGCTTTTGCCAAGTGTAAATAACTTGGCGAATAAGTGGTGGGAAAGACTGGTGCCAGCCGCCGCGGTAACACCAGCGCCACAAGTAGGAATCACATTTATTGGGCCTAAAGCGTCCGTAGTCGGTTTGAAAAATCTCTTGTGAAATCGTTGTGCTTAACGCAACGGCGTGCGAGAGACACTTTCAGACTTGAGACCGGGAGGGGTTAGAGGTATTCTTGGGGGAGCGGTAAAATGTTATAATCCCAAGAGGACCGCCTGTGGCGAAGGCGTCTAACCAGAACGGATCTGACGATCAGGGACGAAAGCCAGGGGAGCAATCCGGATTAGATACCCGAGTAGTCCTGGCTGTAAACTCTGCGAGCAAGGTGTTGCACATTCTCCGTGAATGTGCAGTGTCGAAGCGAAGGCGTTAAGCTCGCCGCCTGGGAAGTACGGTCGCAAGACTGAAACTTAAAGGAATTGGCGGGGGAGCACTACAAGGGGTGCGGCGTGCGGTTTAA
>Ga0233437_1006280_pt1 | contig 12254 bp, 9 predicted proteins | sample SI_122_August201_FD_182714 | JGI IMG/M metagenome (GOLD analysis project Ga0233437, IMG submission 182714) | Seawater microbial communities from Saanich Inlet, British Columbia, Canada - SI_122_August2016_200_MG | ecosystem: Environmental > Aquatic > Marine > Inlet | place: Canada: British... | reverse complement strand
GTATTTTTATGACGATTCTCGTAAAATTTATCGTTGTATAGGGTCATTCTCTCTCCTTTCTTTCGCAATGTAGTTGATTATTTAACAGCTAACAGACCAATAAGTGTAAAAAAGTACATGCTATTTTTGTAACTTCTCAATAAGTAATGGTGAAAAAAATAAACTGTAAAATCAGTCTATTACAGTCAGAAGATTTTTACTAAAAACTATTCTTTTGGACAAAAACAAAAACCGTAAAAAGCGAATATCAATCATATCAATACGTTACAGTTCTATCAGTTTTTGTTGAACCTGTTTTTTCAAGGTTTGAGCACAAACATAACTATCTGTAACAATTCAGCATTCTGAGTTACCCTGAGTTATTGAGAAGTTACCTATTTTTGCATATAAGTTGCACTTTTTTCCGTATATTGTTATATTAAACAGGAATATGTGTATCAAGTGTACAACTATTACATTACATATTTTAACAAATTCTTACACTTATTACAATATTAAAGTTAATATTGTAATCCAGGTTGTGGGGACACTTCACTTATCTTTTTGGCCCGAGTTTTTGGGGTTTAACCCTTCGATTTAGAAGACTTTCCATTGTTTCGATAAAAGAGTCCTTTCCCAAAGGCCTCCCGGTTCGTCCGTGTTTCCTCAATTAAATTATGCTTGGTACCCTACGACATTAGTTTTTATGGATAAAGTTTTGTGTTCACATTCATAATTGAAAATAATGAGGTATCCTATTTAAATTTTATGGGAGATTGTGGAAAAATTAAATCATCGAAAGCACAACCCCCTTTGTTTTACAACGGATTTAATTTTAACAAAATTTAAAAATTACGCTTTACCATAAAATTTAAAGAAGATACATAATGAGATTGATCTTATTATCCTGAAGGGATTGTGTATTATAGCCGGTGGTTTTAACCACCGGTAAAATAGATCCGAACCGATGAGTCCTGAAAGGACGACGTTATAATTAACGAAGGATATAAAAAAACGCCGTCCTTTCAGGACTTAAAAATTGATGTGCTACAATATGCACTCATTGTCGCGCCTCGAATACTGACAAAAATTCTGCGCAATACGGGTATATTATTTCCTGCGAATTCCCTAAGACCTGTGGTTCATTTATGTGAGAAAACGTAACTTCTCAATAACTCAGGGTAACTCATAATATTGAATTATTACAGATGGTTGTGGTTGTGTTCAAACCTTGAAAAAACAGGTTCAACAAAAACTGATAGAACTGTAACGTATTGATATAATTAATATTCGCTTTTTACGGTTTTTGTTTTTGTCCAAAAGAATAGTTTTTAGTAAAAATTTTCTGACTGTAACAGACCGATTTTACAGTTTATTTTTTACCATTACTTATTGAGAAGTTACGAGAAAACGTATGAAAAAGGAGTGCGCCTTACGAAAGAAGAATTAAACGGTCAACCAAATTACCAAAATGGGATGTCATTTTACAGTACCATGTCAAGTATAATAAGATTTAGTACTCAAATGGTAGATTAATTTTTGTAAACTCCCTTAGACACTAAAGTTGTAATAACTGTTAACAGCAGCCTGTAAAATATCTTTTCCAAAAGACGGAAAAAGAAAATTAAGGCTGTCAAACAAAAGGAAAACTAAAATGGAACAAAAAATAAGAATTCTTGTGGCAAAACCAGGACTTGACGGCCATGATAAAGGAGCGAAGATTGTTGCCCTGGCATTGCGTGACGCTGGCATGGAGGTAATTTACACTGGTCTTCATCAGACTCTGGAACAGATTGTCAGCGCTGCGATACAGGAAGCGGTTGATGTTATCGGGCTTAGTATCATGTCCGGAGCGCATCTTCCTATCTGCAAAAGACTATTTGAAATCATGCGCGCGGAAAAAATAGATGATATTAAGCTTATGGTGGGAGGAGTCATCCCTTCGCGGGATATTCCCAAACTTGAGCAAATGGGAGTTGCCGGAGTGTTTCCCGGAGGAACACGGTTTGATGACATAGTTAAAACAATCAGGCTAAAGACTAATTTATAATCTACAATCCGGAAATGGTTTACGGTTTTCCACTAACCGTAAACTGCAAACCGTCAAATGTAACATGAAAAATCCAAACAGAAAAACCGTCTCAAAATTTGAAGAGCTTCCCAATATCGGCAAAGCAATTTCACCTTATTTTAAATTGCTTGGAATGGTTAGCCCCAGGGAACTAATAGGAAAAGACCCATTTGATTTGTATAATCAATTATGCTTAAAAACAGGGAAGAGGCAGGATCCATGTGTTATTGATGTATTTATGTCTGTCATTGATTTTATGGAAGGAGGGAAACCTCTTCCCTGGTGGTCATTTACTGATACCAGAAAAGTGGTTAAAGGGGTCAAGTCTACTCTTGACCCATTCCGTTTAATTAGTTAAGCAAGAGTCAAGGGCAGACCTGACCCCATAAGATTTATGTAACGCTATTGCGTAATAAATTAAATACATTCTTAAACTAATATTAATTTCTTGTTTTTTATAGCTTTTTTCGTTTATGCGTCAGCTCTTTAGTTAATTTTTGGTAATTTTAAAATCATATTATCACCAATAATCATATCATCACTATGTCCAGCTATCTTTTTATTTTTTGTCATAAAATGTATATGCATACTCGTTGTATGATGTGTAAAAATCCCTGTATGATGCAATGAAAAAAAACCAAGCATTACAACATGTGTGTTTTTCATAGTATTATGAATTCCAGATTGAACATGTTTTTTATGAGTATGAATTTTATCCTCTGCACTCCAATTGATCACATGCCAATTATTTGATTTTATTATGCCTTCAATTATAAAAGGAAATGCCTTTTCTATGTTCAACCCATGTATTTCTGCAGTTTGTTTCAAGTATTTTTCAAATTCCAGTCTTGATGAAATATTATCTGGTATTTTAAATTCTAGCCACTTAGGAACTTGAGAATAAACTAAAATAGAGGCATTTTTATTATAAGTATGATCAAATTGTAGTTTATTATTTAAACCAACATATGTAGTCATATTAGAACTATTAAATATTTGAACTTCACCTTTTAGATAGCCTACAGCACCTAATGCATATAAATTCTCTTTGCTTTTTAAACTATTAAGTTCAATTTTAGGTGTTAAATCACCTTTTTTCATAGCATTTTTCAATGCGCCTGCATATTCAACCTTTTGATTCCATATTGATAGTTCCGAACGACTTGAACTTTTATCTGTTTTGATTCCACAGTATGTAAACAAGGGTAGACAAACCACCATGACAACAATTGAATTAAAAACACGCATATATAAACTCTCCTTTTTCGGCTTTTAGACACCTTAACAACTTCGAATCATTACCCTTATAACAAAACCGGGCTTCCTAAACATCGGATTGAGCTCGACCTGCTCTTTTTTTTATTTTTTTAAGGAGGCAGGTCGACTCAATCCTTGTAGGTTTTATAGGTTATGCACTGACACAACATATTACCTCACTTTACTTTGGCAGACATGTTTTCGATTATAACGAAAATATTTTTCAGAGTAAAGGGGTCAGTAAAGGGGTCAAGTCTACTCTTGACTCATTTCGTTTAATTAGTTAGTTAAATAAGAGTCAAGAGCAGACTTGACCCCATAACCATCAAAAAGGTGTAAACCGGCAGCGGGAATGCCAATATGAAACCTTCATTTAAAATCGTTATTTCAGCCTCACGCAGAACTGACATTCCTGCATTTTACATGCAATGGTTTATGAACAGCATTAAACAGGGTTTTTTTGAGATAAGTAATCCGTATAACCGAAAGGTATCCGTGATTTCCGCAAGCCCTGATAATGTACATACAATAGTATTCTGGTCAAAAAACTTCGGCCCTTTTTTAGAAAAAGGAGCCGGGAAAAATCTTAAGGATGCGGGTTATAACCTTTTTTTCAACTTTACCATTAATTCAACGGATCCTTTACTTGAACCGAATCTTCCTGAATTAAACGAACGCCTGTCCCAATTGGAACGTTTATGCGAAATGTTTGACCCGATCTCAATAAACTGGCGCTTTGATCCTGTATGCTTTTACAAAACCGGCCATAAAAAATATAACAGCAACCTTGCTGATTTTTCAAAGATTGCAGAGGCTGCTTCACAGTTTCATATAAAAAGATGCATAACCAGTTTTATGGATCATTACCCGAAAATTCACAGAAGAACCAGAGCTATACCCGGCTTTTCTTTTATTGACCCTCCGATTGAACATAAAAAAACAATTCTTATAAAAATGGAAAAATTGCTTTCTGAAAAAGGTATCAGTCTGCAAACCTGCTGCGAATCCGAATTGCTGAATATTCTTCCTGATGATAGTTTAATTTCCGGAAGCTCGTGCATACCAAACCATATTCTGTTACAGATATTTGGAGGAAAGCTGTCTGTTAAAAAACATACCGGGCAGCGCACAAAACAGGGGTGCGGATGCAGAGTCTCGGTTGATGTCGGATCATACGGGCTTCAGCCATGTTATAATAACTGCCTGTTCTGTTATGCGAATCCTGAAAAAAAGCCTGTGGTATGAACTGTCTGAGGAATTCACAAAAAATAATATACCTGTATTACGTAGAATTTTTGGGTAGTAATAAAGAAGTGGTGATTTAATATTTTGGTTGGTACTTTTTTAAGCAAACAGCATTATTATTTTAACCACAGATTAACACAGATTTTATCTATTTTTAATCTGTGAAAATCTGTTGTTGGTTAAAATATTTAAAATCGCAAATCACTATGTGTTCATGTAAGGAAGATTGAAAAAATGCCAAATTCAAGGATAATCATGAATTGTTAAAACTCATAGGAATCATTCAAAAAATAATGAAAAAGTGAAAGACCTTAGTCATAATTCGTAATTCAATATATCCGCGTTACACAACTTCCGGAATTATCAGAGTAAGACAGTGGGGTTGTTTTTGCGACTTCCCTTACCAAAAGTTATAAAACCATGGGAGCAATAAAAGATGAACCCCCTGAAGAAACTGATAAAAACAAAATTAAAACTACAGGACCATACTGTATTTGGAGACGCTTTTCCTGAATGGGACGCGCCTGAAGCCGGTTTTTCAAGTGAAGTGCAAAGAACTCTTCAAAAAATAAAACCAGACGCAGTCTATCATTTTAATCACAGCCCGTTTATTCTGTTTTTTGATTTCTGCAATAATAAAAACAGGCTTAGAGAAAAGAGTATCCACAAACAGATCTGGTGTTTTGATAAATCACCGGCTGCATTTTTTGTTTTTGAAGATCAGATAAAAATTTATAATGCTTTTGATTACCAGAGAGATCGTGACGAACTTGCGGAGATAGACAGCAGCGATTATGAAAAACATTTTTCATTTTGGAACTTACAGTCCGGTAATACCTGGCTGTGGATTAAGGAAAACTTTTACAAAAAAAATATAGACAAACTCAGGGTTGAACAGAAACTTTTTGAAAATATCAAAGATGCCCGGGAAAAACTGACTGATAAAAATGGTTTGACTGATACTTTTGCCAATATTCTGATTTTGCGGCTCATTTTCATAAGATATTTGATAGATCGGGAAGTTGAAATTGATGAAGAGCTGCTGCCCGGCATAGACAGAGAAACAAAAAGAAACAGTTTTAATAAGCTCATTGCCGATAAAAAGAGGCTCAATAGCCTTTTTAAATATTTAAAGGAACGGTTTAACGGGAATCTGTTTGAAATCAAAGAAGAACCTGAAATAGATCAGGAACATCTTAATAATTTATCGCAGATATTTGCAGCTCACAAAAAGCAGCTTTTTTTATTTGATGTATTTGATTTCAGTATTATTCCGGTGGAACAGATCAGCGGGATCTATGAATCGGTGATTGATCCGGAAGATAAAAAGCACAATTCAGCAGTTTATACACCTTCATTCTTAGTTGATTATATTCTTTCCCAAACCGTGAACTGCGATTTCTTAGAAAAGAATAAAGAATGCAGAATCCTGGATCCTGCCTGCGGGTCCGGAATATTTTTGGTACAGGCTTACCGCATATTAGTTGAAAGAAATAAAGATAAGAAGAGCGGAATTTCGGATTCCCGGCTTGTTGAACTTGCCCAACAGAATCTGTTCGGGATTGATGATGATCCTGATGCTGTTAATATAGCGGCTTTTTCTATTTATATTGCACTGTTGGATTATAAAGAACCTCGTGAGATAAAAGAATTTAAACTGCCCAACCTGATCGGCAAAAACCTTTTTAAAGCCGATTTTTTTGATCAAAAAGCAGAATTTAATTTTAAAGGAGTTTTTAAAGATAAAGGGTTTGATTTTATTATGGGCAATCCTCCGTGGGGAAGTAAGAAAACAGCACACCATCTTGACTATATAAAGAAGAACGCTGTTGAGACTGTAAACTATGAAATATCGCAGACATTCTGCGCACGGGTAAAAGATTTTGTAAGTGAAAAAACAAAATGCGCTCTGATTGTTTCGGGCAGAGCGCTTTATAATTCTCAAGATCGTAAAAGTAAGCCTATAGAACCGGCAGCTAAATTTAAGAGATATTTTTTTACTCGTTTTTATGTTGATTCTATTTTTGATCTTTCTGCTGTAAGAAGGCTGATATTTGAGGAAAAAAGCTCTCCGGCAGTGATTATTTTTTACCGTTACGGATTCGGTGAAAGCACAGAGAATAATATAGTCAAACATTACAGTGTAAAACAGAATATATTTTTAAAACACTTTAAAACATTAGTGATCGAAAAACAGGATCAAAAAGAAATATTGCAGCAGTATTTTATTGATTACAATTTTATGCTGAAAGTGGCTTTGTATGGTAATACAATTGATTTTAATCTTTTAAAAAGATTGCTCAACTGCAAAACAACTCTCAATGATTTTATTGAAAAAGATTCCGCAATATTTAAAGGAGACGGTATCCTGAAAGGAACTCCCAAGCCTGAACCTTTTGAATTTCTGATCAAAATGCCGATTATAGATAACAAGAAAATTCAGAAATATTATACTACAGTAGCTACTGATAATAAGCTCGCACTGCAGGATACACTTCTTGAGAGCGGAAGGTTTCACCATCTTTTTGACGGCGATCATATACTTTTAAAATCTCAGGCTGAAAATGAAAGCAATATTGTTGTCTCATACACAGATATACCGACTGTTTTTAAGCATGATGTTTTTGGGATTACAACGAAAGTAAAAGTTGATAAGCTGAAATTTTTTTATGCGATTTTGATAAGCTCGCTTTACACCTATTATCAGTATATGATTTCATTAACATGGGGAGTATCAACAAGACCGGCAATAAGATTAAAAGAATACCTTTCTTTTCCGATCTCAGAATTTACGAAAAAACAAAAACAGGAATTGGCAGAACTCGCGGACAAGGTCATCAATCATTACAAGCAGCCTTTACCGGAGTTTATGGAAATATCCGCGCCTGCAGAAGAACTGAACCGAATTAACGAAATAGTAAACAGAGCTTACCTGATTGATGAAGCAGAGCAGGACTTGATCGATTTTGTTTTGGATGTTTCCAGATACCAGTTTCAGGAAAAAATGCTGCATACCCTGATAACCGCGCCGTCAAAGGAGAACCTTAAGAAATATGCTGCTCTGTTTTATGACCATTTTAGTGAATTTTATAATGAAAAAGGTGAGTATTTTCAAATTGACATATTTCAAATGACTTATTTTACGGCAATGAAATTTAATATAAAAGAAAAAACTCCGCGGCTTCATAAAAGAATTGATTTTCCGAGTCATAATAAAGATGAAATAAAACTGCTGAAAACCATAGCGCAGACAGTTTCTATTTCCGAGTTATCGGAAAAAATTTTTTTGCAAAGAGATATTAAAGGTTTTGAAGCCGACTTTTTTTATATTATAAAACCGAATGAATACAAATGCTGGCACCGCGCGATTGCTCACTATGATCTGGCTGAATTTCAGAATGCGCTGATAAAAAGTGAAATGGAGGAGGCATGATGAGCGGGCTTAGGCACGAGGCAAAAAAGTTTAAAGAAAAGAGATCTTTAAAATATTCTGAAAAGCTTTTCACAACGGTTATAAAATATGCTGTTTTTTGCTATCAGCATCTTATAAAAGACAATGAAGATAAAGAAACAGCAGTTCCTCCCTATAGTATGAGCTGGTGCAGGGAATATACAAGATTCAAGTTCGAGGATTATTTAAAAACAGAGTTTGTTGACAACTATTTGCAGACCCAAAAGAAAAGCTTTGCAGACCCGAAAATCAACCATCTAGCTTTTCAATACGAAACGCAAAAAACATACAAACAGGAAGGAATAAAAGCAAGCGACAAAATAGATATTTTTGTTTCCAATCTCGGACTGCAGCAATACTGGTCAAAAGCTAAAGAAGAAGATATTTATTTTGCCATTGAATGCAAAAGATTAAAAAATACTGCAAAGAATAAAGCTTACATCAGTGATATTCAAAAATTTGTAAAAAGAGAATACAAATTCCGCTTTCCGTTTAATGGAATGATCGGTTTTGTGGAAAAAGGGAGCAAACCGATTGATAAAATTATAGATGATATCAATCAGAAACTAAAAACTCATAAAATCGTTGCAACTACAAAAGAACTTACACAGTTTGCAGTCAATGATGACTTTAAATACTGTAGAATTTCCAATCATCGCAAAAAAACATCAAATACAAATTCCATCATAATTTATCATCTGTTTTTCGATTATTCGGAAATAATTATTGATTAAGAGACAAAGACCTCAGAAAATTCGCAGGAAATAATATTCCTGCTATTACGTATTTTGAAAAAATAGACGAGTGTCGGGAAAAAAGAGATGGGTGTTTGAGAAATATGATCAACTGGCAACTATTCATTTTTTAAATAAAACTGTTATCAGGAGGTAAATCTGTTATGAAGATAGGAATCGAAAAAATTAATCTTTATGCCGGTAGTCTTGTCTTAGACATTGAAAAGCTTGCCATTCAAAGGAAAAGGGATGTAGAGCATTTTAAAAACGAACTAATGATTGATAAAAAGTCGCAGAATGTTGACTATGAAGATGTAATTACAATGGCTGTTAATGCGGCAAAGCCTGTTATATCGGAAAAAGACAAACAGGATATTGAGCTTTGCATTTTTGCCACAGAATCAGGACTTGATTTCTGTAAATCAAATTCTTCTTATGTCTGTCGATACCTTGGTTTAAAACCTCAGGTAAGAAATTTTGAGATAAAAAACGCATGTTATGCTACAACCTGCGCGGTTCAAATGGCAATCGGGTGGATTGCTTCCGGTGTGGCGCCCGGGAAAAAAGCGCTGATTGTGTCAAGCGATATAAATTATGACCATGAAGGCCGGGTTGGTGAAGAAGTGCCTGCTATCGGTGCGATTGCTATTATTGTAAGCGATCAGCCGAAAGTAGTTGAATATGAGCTTGGGAAAAATGGCTATTTTACTTTTGAGTGCACTGACTATGCAAGACCCACCGCAACCTACGATATTATCAACTCTTATGAAACATTATATGCATATCTTGACTGTCTTGAAGGCTCATGGGAACATTACAAATCAAAAATCGGTAAAATTGATTTAAATTCATATTTCAAAAGAATGATCTATCACACCCCTTTTGGGGGACTTGTTAAAATGGCGCACGGCAGGATATTAAAAGACGTATATGGAAATATCAGCAAAAAAGAGATAGTTGCGAATTTTCAGGAAAGAGTTGAAAAGTCATTCAAAATTCCGAAAGCGGTCGGCAATACTTATTCAAGCACTGTTTACACTTGTTTAATGGGGTTGATTTTAGAAGACGAACAGATATTTCCGGGGGACAGGATCGGAATATTTTCTTTTGGATCAGGCGCGTGTGCAGAATTTTACAGCGCGGTTTTACTTCCTGAAGCAAAAGAATACATTAAATCTCTGGATATCGACGGACATCTGAATGCCAGATATGATTTAAGTATTGAGCAGTTTGACAATCTTTCAAGAAAACGTTCTGCTCATGCTGAAAAACCGACATACAGGACAGATCTTAATTACCCTGAAGGTTGGTACGATAAATACTATAAAGGTAAAAATCTTCTTATTTTTAAAGGCGCCAAAGACTACATAAGAGACTATGAATGGAGTTGATTTGTTTCAGAGCCTTTTTATTTTCATGCTTTGGATATTCCATAACGGAGAAAATATGATTCTTTTGAATCAAAAAGCTATTTTATGCGGGGATGTGGATGAATACCGTTTTTTATAGTTTCCTATACAATAAAAAACCAAGGATTGAAAATTGAATAAGAAAAAGAAAGATAAAACCAGTAAGTCAGTATTAAAAAAAGACTTGAATAGTACGACAAGAGATACTTCGCTTGTAAAGTATGATCCACTTCAAAAATATCTTACGGAGATCAGCCGGTACGGGCTTATTACCAGAGAAGAGGAAAAGGAGCTTTCTATAAGATTTCAGGAAAATGGGGATACTGAGGCCGCATGTATTCTGGTAACATCAAATCTGAGGCTTGTTGTAAAAATTGCGATGGAGTTTCAAAGGATATGGATGCAGAATCTTCTTGACCTGATTCAGGAGGGGAATATCGGACTTATGCAGGCTGTAAGAAAATTTGATCCTTATAAAGATGTTAAGTTTTCATATTATGCCTCTTTCTGGATTAAGGCTTATATACTAAAATTTATTATGGATAACTGGCGACTGGTTAAGATCGGAACAACTCAGGGACAGCGGAAACTCTTTTTTAAGCTTAAAAAAGAAAAACAGAAGCTTGTTGATGATGGATTTGATCCAAAACCAAAGCTTTTGTCAGAGCGGTTAGGCGTATCTGAAAAAGAGGTAGTTGATATGGAGCAGAGACTTGAGGGTTGGGACCTTTCACTCGACGAACCTGTAAGAGAAGATTCAAATACTGAAAGGATTGAGCTTCTTGATACCGACCAGATATCTGTAGATGACATGGTCGCTAAAAAGGAAATGGAAGCATTGCTCCATGATAAAATAGACGAGTTTAGAAAAACGCTGACTCCAAGAGAGAATGATATATTTAATACCCGCATTTTTTCAGACAGCCCGATAACGTTGCAGGAGCTTGGTAATCAATACGGAATATCAAGAGAGCGGATCCGTCAGGTGGAAAAAAAAATTATTACAAACATGAAAGATTATTTCAAAGAACATATTCCAGACTTTGATTCTTATACCTCCTGAACCTTTGATCTCATTTTCTACTGTTAAGGGAAGTCGCAAAAACAAAGCAATACTGGCATATTATTTCCTGCGAATTCCCTTAGTCAATATATCTAAAATGGATTTTTTATATGAAATATAACAGATTAGGGCATACAGGCATTAAGGTTAGTATGTTGGGTTTAGGCACAGTAAAAATAGGACGTAATCAAAAGGTTAAATACCCCGGTGGTGATGGTTTTCGCATTCCCGACGATAAAGAGGTTGAAAAATTACTTGATACAGCCATATCTCTGGATATCAATCTGATTGATACTGCTCCGGCATACGGGACCAGCGAAGAGCGGCTCGGTAAACTCCTTGGCTCAAATCGGGAAAAATTTGTTATAATAACAAAAGCCGGAGAGGAATTTGAGAATGGAGTCTCTGATTACAATTTTACATCAGGCCATATCAGGACGAGCGTTGAGCGGAGTCTCAAACGTCTGAAAACCGACCGGATTGAATCTGTTCTGCTTCATTGTCACAGAAATGATTCCGATATTATAGAGAATACACCTGCGCTTGAGACTTTGCATGATTTAAAAGAAAAGGGAGATATCCTTTCATACGGAGTGTCCGGCTATACAGTTGATGCCGGGTTTAAAAGTGTTGAAATGAGCGATGTAGTAATGGTGACATACAATATTCAGGAGACTCAAATGCTGCCTGTTATTGATTACGCACATAAGTCAGGAAAGGGAGTGTTGATTAAAAAGGGGCTCCTGTCCGGGAATATACCAGCACATAACAATAAGGATCCCATAGGAATGTGTATGCGCAGTATTTTTAGTGTGCCAGGAATAACCAGCCTCATAACAGGCTCTTTAAACCCTGAACATTTGAAGGAGAATGCCAGGCATTCTATTTCCTGAAATATTACAAAACAAGATTTGAACAATAAAAAAGATATGGTAGATTGTTATGGTAAGAAAGTCAGAAAGAAAAACCGGCATGTTCAGTACGTTAAGGCTTGTTGCAGCTCTGATAGCGCTGTTTATCATATCAGCGGCAAATGTAAATATTA
>Ga0233437_1006279_pt1 | contig 12254 bp, 16 predicted proteins | sample SI_122_August201_FD_182714 | JGI IMG/M metagenome (GOLD analysis project Ga0233437, IMG submission 182714) | Seawater microbial communities from Saanich Inlet, British Columbia, Canada - SI_122_August2016_200_MG | ecosystem: Environmental > Aquatic > Marine > Inlet | place: Canada: British... | reverse complement strand
CACACTTTCCATATTCTTTCTCATACCGTTCCAAACCTTTAAAAGAAGTTATTACTACTTTACCGAGACTCGCTGCCTCTAATGATGTCATTCCAGTATCATGTCCGGCAAGTTGTTCAATATAAATATCACAATCTCTCATGCGTTCTATATTTTCTTCCCAACTTACGTTATTAGTATTACTTACAAAATTACATCCACACTTTTCAACAACACTTTTTACTCTTTCATAGCCATTTACCTCTGGGTGGCGAGGATAATGTGCAAACTTTAACTTTTTATATCTGTATTCAGGTTGTAAAGACTTTGTATCTATAGGTCGCATTAACCAATGATCGCCAGGTTCTAAAAAATCATAATGATTCGCTATGGTCCCTTTAACTATACTAAATGCACCTCTCAAAGCCCTACTATTCTCTCTATAAAGTGTGCCTGTGTGAAAAACAAATAAGTCTTTATCACCCCAATCAAAGTATATCCCCTGAGAGTGCATAAAAACAACTACATCTGCATCATCTACATATTTATGAAAATCTTCTTCAGTCTCCCATATTTCAGCTTGTTCGGGATAACCAAAAACATGTTTAATTCTTGAAGTGGCAACAGCATCAACGCCAACACTTTTCAAAGACTTTGCTAATAAATATCCAAGATTAGACCAATCATTTATACTTACTAATGCAACCTTCATACATACCTCTTTAAAACATTCAACATACCCTCTAAATTATATAATCCATAAAAATATTTAATCTCTTCAACCGCATCATATATTTCACCCAAAGGATAAGTAGGTTCATCTATTTTGAAAATCTTCGGATCGTCAGTAGGGATTAAATTTTTAGTTGAAATTTCCTCAACTAACTTCTCGCCCTTTTGTAAACCTATAATCTCAATATTATCTGAAATCTTCCTTGCCATCTCATATATACTCACAGGAGCACCCATATCAAGCACAGATATGCCTTTAGAAGCCCGTAAGACCATCTTAACGGCATCTTCCTTAGACATGAAGTACCTATAGGCATCTTTGTGGGTTACGGTCAGAGGGAGCCCGTTTTTCATTTGATATTCCCACATCGGTATAACTGATCCAGAAGAACCTAAAACATTCCCAAACCTAACTGAAGTATCAGAAAGTAATTCGCAAAACCTCTTTGTTCTTCCCATAATACTCATAGGCTTTGAGGCTTTATCTGAAGATATTAAAACAAATTTTGTAGTTAAAGAAAGGTTGTATGTGCTTACTATATTGTTATATATACCCTCTATAGGATTTCTCTCAACCATATTAACATGTTTGTAAGCAGCCGAATGATAGACTTTATCCATTTTTCCGATACCAACCAATATATTCATATTAGTCATATTGCCAAGAATCGGAGTACCACTTACTTCTCTATGAATTTTATATAAAGCATACTCGCAATGGTCCAATAAAAACAGTTCATCACTAAAGTCAATCTGACGAGCAATCTCAGACCCTATTGTACCACCCGCACCAGTTATGAGAGTTTTCATTTAAAATTTCTTTTTAAATAATAATCTAATTTAATGTTTTTATTATTTTTAAGTAAATATTTAAAGTGCGTTATTTGCTTTGCCTGATCGTGTCCATCACCAATACCCGTGATTTGGTGCATATTCCTTGAAGTTATACTACCCTCTTTTATTGCATTAGCCAGATACTGACTATTATAAGTAGTCCCATACTCACCCATATTATAGAAACTAAATCCAGTTAAAAAGAGTTCTTTAATATTGTATTTTAATAGAACATTAATCCCAACATAACCACTATTAGCCCTTGAACCTATTTCTTCAAAGAAGTGTTTCATATAGTCTTCATCTACTTTATGAGTGCCTATACCAAGTCTTCTACATCTACCTAAAAACTCATTCTGCAACATTACACAACCACCACCGATCATAGAACAAATAACATACTTCATAGATTTTATAAAGTCTATATTATTGTTTGCAGTAGATATTCCAATTATATTAAACGAATGTAATAATATGTCAGTTCTTTCACCAACATCTCTTTTTAATCTACCGTCTATAGGAAATACTTGTCCGGCTCTAATAACAACATCATAATCATCTATTTTATTTCCTTGTCCGGTTCCAACCAAATGTGCTCCTGGAGCAACAAAAGCAACCCTTTTACCGTCTAATAACTCCGCTAACTTCTCGTCTTTAATATATTTCATTGTACAACTCTATAACTTTATGTATTTGGCGTTCCATAGTCAACTCATTTCTATTGCGATAAACACTCGCTCTCTTTTCTTTGTGTTCATCCCATCTCTCTACAAGCTCATCAACAGATTCTACGTTAATCCCAACATCATACTCATCAATCAGCTTACCAACTTCAGGGCAATTAAAATTAACAACCGGAACACAACCACTCATAGCATCAAAAAACTTGTTTGGTAAAGCATAGTCCCATACCTTAGCTCCATTTATATTACCACACAAACTCCAATCATGCCTACCCATATTATGTATAAGGTCCATGTGATTGAAACAACCAAGTATAGCACCAAGTTTAATATAGTAAGCATCTAACTCTGGAGGTTGAGTTTTTAAATCAATCCCACCTTTAAAATCAGCAGAATAAGCAAACACCTGCTTATCTTTGGATTCCAGTTCCTTGTATAAATCAGTATAATCTCTCCAACTCTCACCCTTATGGGTTTTTGCAGGATCTATATGCCCACCTTGAGAAACAATCCCACCATACCAATCCCAAGGACCATAAAACTTCCATGCCTCAAGATTAGCAGACCAAACAACCTTCGTAGGCTTACCAAGAGTCTGATACCTCTCCTCACAAATCTGAGAAGGAAAGATCATAGCATCACAATTTTGTATTGCCGAATCTTCCTCATACCAACTATAATCACCTTCAGCTCTCCAGTAATTAGAGTCGTGAACGTCATATATAATCTTTGCGTTGGGTAGAGCCTCCCTGACGAGTGATACCATCCAGGAAGGCTCATTATGTATGTGATAAATCATTTTATCACCTAATAAACTCACAATGTCAAAAAGCTCTTTAGCATTATCGTATTTATGCTTAGTAATAAAGGCTCCTCCACCTTTCATAAGCTTACTTGCGATCAACGCTACTTCGTATCCCTTGTCATATAATGCAGAAGCTTGTTTTATTGCCCTTCCACATCCATGCTCTGTAATGAACACTATTTTCATAAAATTTACCTGCGGGTTAATTTGTTAGTCTGCGGGCGGAGAATTTACTCCCCCAACCCGCAGAAATATGCCTTTTCAGGACTTTAGCTTAATCGTTTACAGTATAATACCAAGCCATAACTCTTATGGTCCCAGCTCCCGTAAATGTATTAGTAGTAAGAACATCAATAGTATCAGGACCACTATAATAGTGTCCGTGTACTTCATCAGTTCTAACCCTTGGATTCGTTCCAGTAATAGTAGGACTATAGATAATATCATTAGTGCTCATCGAAATAAGCCCATCAATATATCTATCAGTTCTGACACCATCACCAACATTAATACCACCAGTCGTAGTAGCATCTACCGGAGTAGTTGCCCAGACACCAACCTTCGTCACATAAGTGCCACTCGCTATACTAATAGCAGCAGTTACACCAGATGCGTTCACATCAATCAACTGCGAAATAGCAGAAGGTTTATCTCGGAAGTATCGTTTTGCGTTCTGTTCTATTAAATCAGCTCTCATTTGTTATACCTCCTTATAGTGTTTGTGAGAAGCCTTCGATGTTATAAAGCATGTGACTCTCAGGGAGAGCCAGCTCTAAACCAGCCTCAGTCAAGATTAAATCTTTTCTAAGGTCTTCATCATCAGACTGTACATTAGTTTTTATGAAAGTATCTCGGTTTAATCCGTTACCAACGAGAGGACGATATTTGATCATATTCATGTCAAGAAACGCCATCAAACCTAAAGATGGACCTCTAAATAGTGGTTCTTTAACCAAGTGTGCAGTACCATGAATTGTATCAATAGTATGCAACTTATGTCCAAAGTTACCATCTTTTATTTCAAAGTTCATCCCAAGTGGTGTATGGGTCGTAGAAGCCTGTAAAGATTCATACAAGAAATTACCATCAGCCAACTTATTAAACATTGTAATCACAGGAAGAGAACAAAGAACAAGTCTGTCTCCACTTCCACCCCTTGCAGGGTCATACAATACTTCAAAGTCACTAAGTAATCTGTCGAATATCATCTCATCAGCAGCTACAGTCCTATAATAAGGGACACCAGAAGTATAAGAAAGTGCCTCATCCGCATCAAGCGGTTCAGCGTTCTTTACTATATGTCCAACAGCACCTTCGGTGTAACGTATATTACCTTGTAAAGCTCTTTGACCGAACAACATAGCTCGTTCAATATCAACTTTGTGTTCTCTTAACTTCAGGTTCCATATTCGGTCCCATTCGTTCGCATATCCTCTATATTTAGTAGCAATAGCTGTATTCGTCAGTTCCGCAGCAGTCTTGAATATCTGTGTATAACCGAAGTCTTCACTGATCTCATCAGACCATACATCAGGAGCACCAGAACCCTCAATAAATGAGGTTCCAATAACCTGACAATAATCGTCATTTGCAACAGTAGCATATCCACTGATATTAACATTAGATAAATCAAGAACTTTACCAGTAAAGGAAGTAGTCGAACCCATGTCAATAGGTGTTGACTCAATCCTTACAGGAACCTGAGCATACCCAGCAGTCCCATATACGGTAACTATATTGAATACTTGCCCCTTAATCAACCAATCTACAGACGCAGAACTCGCATCAACCTGAAACGCATAAGATGTCCCAGCAACAACAGTACCAGTATAACCACTACTACTTATCTGAAACGTTCTACTCGCAAAATCAGTCTTTGTTCGATCTTCAGTAAATCTGAAAACAGAAGAATCTACAGGAACTTTTGCAACATTGCTTAAATATACGAAAAATGGACTTTCCTCTGGATTCAGAGAAGCCACTTCATCTCCCCATGAATATAATTGTCTAACGTCTGCATCTTGACCTATTCCAGATGCGGTTCCAACGGCAGCAGTTATATCATAGGATTTTTTCGTACCTTGTGTAATTGCCATTTTAATTTAATCTCCTATTAAAACGCTTTTTTACCTCCAGCGTTCTTTACCCTTTCAAACATATCCTTTGAAGGATCTGTCTGGACAGGAGCTTTCCCTTGCATTATCCCTACATTATCGGGGTGCTTTTGGGTTTCCCTTACCGAAGGCTCTTGCGGAGTTTCCGTAGGTAAAGTCGCCTCATATAGTTTAATAACAGCGTCGGTAGGGTTCCCCCCCAGTCTCTTTTGGGGATTCTTAGCGAAGTCAAGACAATCTTGTACTTGTTCATCGTTATATCCTCTTCGACGTAAATCAGCCTCGAACTTTTGTTCTACCATGTCAGCTTGAACGGTTGAGACAGCCTCTCTTGCTGCATTGCTGGCTAATTCTGCCATCTCCTTCACCCGCCACTTAAAAGAAGCAGATTCAGGGTTGTTAAAAGCATCGTAAGGATCGAAGTCGTTTGGTTTACCTTCTTCCGGTGCTACCGGATTCTGAATTGAATTAAGCTTTGTCTTCAACTCTTCTATTTCGGTTCCCCGTTCATCAGCCAAATTCTGAGCTTTGTCTTTCTCTGACTGAAAATATTCAATACTCTGTGCCTCTCCTCCAGTGGCTTGTCCAGTTTCCTGAGTTCCACCTGTGGGTTCTTCCATTTAAATACCTTTCTATTGCGATTTTCCTAAGGAGTTGACCGCAGTTTGTAGTTTATTTACCTGTACCTTGGACTCTGCTTTCGCATCAGCCTCAATTCCGTGTAGGGTAGTCTTTGTCTTCTCAACCTCAACTCTCTGACGAGCACCTATTGTCTCTCTCTGAGCTGTTTGTAAATCACCACCGAGTTTCTTAATCTGATCTTCAGCATTTGCCAAAGCACTCTGTAGCTGGCTAACAAGACTCGTTCTCTCAAGAACGCCCCTTTTATCAAAAATTTCTGTTTTCTTTAAAGCTTCCGTCTGATCTATAAGACCCGCTTGGTAAGCTTCCATATATACTTGCCATTCTCCCCACCTGTTAGAAGGTAAAGTAGATGACCCTATTATTCTTATATCGTATTCGCCTGAACCTAAGTCATTAAGTTTTAACGCCTCTTCACTCTTATCATCATAGTAATTGACCGTAAATTCATCAATATCGTTGTTTGGCTGTACTATCCTAAAGGTTTTCTGGAAGTCATAGTGAGCCTTACTCATTTGATATATAACCTTGCCAAGTCTTTTTAAACTACCTTCAATATCCCTCAACTTGGACTTACTACGTCTTTGACCGAAATCCTCAAACATCATAGTAGCTGAAGCTGTCCTTGGGGCTGCCTCTGCATTACCCTGACTCAACTCAAAGATACCCATATTCAAATCTATATACCCCTCTATAAGTTTAGGAAGGGTCATTACAGAGTTTGATAACGGCTGTGGGGCAGGGAAGTGAGGTTCGCCCATAGTTGGGTCATACTCGATAGCAGCGTTAGGATTAGCCCAATCCTCTTCTAACGTGCTTATATTTTCAACACTACCCATAGGCACTAATAACTTCAAACCGGAAGATGTCTGTGCATGACTTGTTATAATAGAAAGGAGTTTATCAAGATAAATCTGTAAATCTCTATTCTTCCTTATGTCAGATGTTGGGTAAGGTGTGCCATTCCAAATATTCGGAACAGGGATAACAGGGTAAGTATCAGTATCTAAAACATGAGTATATAAAAGAACCTGCCCAACAGAAGCAGTTACTTTAATCCTTGTCTGCATAATCTCGATAAATTCAACATCATTAGAGATAAACTTAATATCAGCCTCTAATTCGTCCTTACCGTCTTCATCTACTATAAATTCACTACCTTGGAAAGAGACTCTATAAAACGGTACTTTAACCTTTTCAAACTTCTCTATTAATCGGTAACTTTTTTGGGTTGGATCTTTGTCTTTTACTTGGTCAGGAGTGAATGTTGATTGAGTAGTCTGTTGTGTGGAAGAAGGAAAGTCTTCATCACCTCCAGAACCTATCGTTTCAATATCATCTATAATATCCTTTAGTTTAGGTATGTTATTAACAAGTTGGTCGCCTGTCATAGTCAAACCTACAAGAATAGCACTCGCATCGTCAAACCATCTATTCTTTGAAGCCGGATCAACAACAACCCTAAAAGGACTTAAACATTTAAATTTTATCTCTCCTCTACCGAAATCAGCCTCTTTATCTAAATAAGCATAAAGATACCCTAATCCAGTAACAGCGTAATCATGGACAACCTGCTTAAACTCTTCATTCCCATCAGAAATGTCCCATATATATTCTAATATAGTCCTCCATACAGAAGCTAACTTAGAATCAGAATCTTCCCTACCAACAGCAGAAAACTTTGGAGGCTTGGAAGTTATAATAGCTTTGAATTGCTCAACAGCAGAATAAAGCCTGTCAAGCGTAGTAGAAGTTTGGTTTCTTTCGTCTAATTTGTCTTTCTGGTCTTTAGTAAAGTGATTGCCCAAATAGAAGTCAATATCAGCACGAGAATAAGTATCCCAATCCTTACGGGCATCCTGCCAACGAATCCAATCCTCTTTGTTCTGTATCGCTTTTTTATCTGATTCAATCATTTTCTTTTTCCCGTAACCCAATCATATTTAATCCTCTTAGCCCTAATCACCGCTTTTCTTATTTTACCGCCTATCCGTTGGAAACCAGATGTGAATTGAGTGGATAACCAAAAACCATCCAATATGTCATCTGTCGCTCCCGTCTTGGCAGGAAAAGCAAGCAACTCATTTAGGAACTCAATCTGCGAAGCTTTAAGATGTATTGCCCCCATCTTAAACATCGGTTGTAATCCCTCAAATAACCTGTCCTTCTTACTCGTCTTTCCGTATCCTTTTATACCCTTCTCAAGACCAGGAATGAAAACACCTCGTTTCTTTGACTCACGCCACATATAGTCACGAAGCATCTCCTGATAGGCAATAGTCTCTATATTTACCCTTTTTACAGGTTTATAGAGCTTGTAAAATTCAAAAATCTTCTCTGCCAAATCCATCGGCAAAACACGCTCACGGAAGTAATTAATTACATAATAATCATATTCCTCAGTAACCAGCGTAACAACAATAGTAGAGTAATCCCTATTCGACTCAGTAGATGTTGCCGGATCCACACCAAAGTAGATATTCCCATAAACTTTCTTTTCGTCTATAAGAATGTACCAACTGCCTCTACCTTCATCCCATTTCAAGAAACCTGTGTAATAAGCGTTCTTAATGTCCTCTTCATTGAAGATTTCATCACCTGGAGCACGAACCTTGTTCATATACTCCTGAAAGAACTTAGATGGTCGTCCCGTATTTAAATAAAACTGATACTTCTGCTTCAGTTTTTCAGTTGACCACCGAGATTCCCACATAGGCTTACCCTCTAATGTCCCATCCTCAGTAGCAGGACACTCTAAAACATCCCAAGCAAAAGGTTTCTTAGCCTTTAAAGCTTCATGGTAGTCCCTTCTGATTCCATTTAAAAAAGAATCATAGTGAACTATCGTACCGTTGCACCACAAAAAACCACCCTTGTCCATGTCAATAGCAGGATAAACCGCACTAACAACCCAATCCTTAATAAAGCTTCTCGCTTCTGGTGTCTTTGTGTTAAGCTCAGACTCGAAATCATCTAAAACCATGCCTGTGAACCTCGTAGAACCCTCTTTACGCCCTCTAAGACGCTGTGTGGTCCCCTTAGCCATCAATCTGCAACCATGATTCGTAATGAACTCCTTTGAAGTCCAACGCTTCTTTGCCGTGAAATCGCCATAATACTTATGTATAAGACGATTGGACTCTAAATGACTCATCACCCACTTGACATTATCAATAGCCTGCTCTTGGGCTTCACCTATCCAAGCTATGAACTCAGGACTCTGCCTCGTTGCATAACAAAACTTATGTAAAATAGCCGTAGCTGCCATAGTTGTTTTGGCATGATCTCTAGACCATATCAATGACAACTGTTGAATCTTCCTCGATAAAAGCATCCTCCCAGCTTTGTAGTGCATGGGAGGCGAGGCGGTAGCTAAAAAATCTTCAGGGCAGAATAATTGACCGAATTTTATCAGGTCATGTCTGCATAATTCTCTTACATATTCACGATCATTCGTCAAGTTGTTTAGTTTCTATTCCCGCAATTTCTTTTTGCTTATCACTAAACTCAACAAATTCAACCTCTTCCAATGATTCCTCTTTAGGGTCCATGTCTAAGATGTTTTTTAACGCATCGTTAGCCTTTAATGCTATTGTTGGATTGTCAGCAATCATCGTGTTTTTAAGAAACTTCTTGTAGTTCTTTAAAACATAATCAGGAGTTATGTTGTTCTCCTTTAAAGCGTCCTGCACTATAGTCTTTATGATACCTTCAAGCCCCTTATATTTCATTAAATGAGCAAAACGCTTCATTAAAAAGTTTTCATTACGACCCTTCTGATAAGGGAAAGCAGTCGTATAAGCATCAGGACCGTTCTTACCATCAAGAAAGAAAGCTTCTGCTACCATCTTTACCTGTAAATCTCTCTCATGAGGAGTTATAACAGACTTTATCTGAACTTTCCTCTTCCCACCGAAATTAGTAGGATCGCCAAAAACAGGGTTAAACTTACTCATAGCCTTTGAGTATTTACCGCAAATAGTTACAATATACTCATTCTTACCAATCATCACCCTACTCAATATTCTGCAAACTTTGTTCTCTGGTATAGAAATCCACTCAGTATCATCATCCCACTCCCTCCAAGGAGTCGGGTCAATATCGGGGTATTCCTCTTGAAATTCCCATAACTCATAAATATACTCAGGAACCTTTTTGTATAATTTAGATTGCATACCCTATAATATACAACATTTTAGGGGACAATTCAAAGAACTTTCTTTACTATATTCAAAATAATTCATGTTTTTACCGCTATTCTCCATTGTTTTTAATATTATCGTCTATACATAGTGTCTGTGAGATTACAGATAACATAGAAGTTAAATCCCTTCTATCGTTGTGAGATAATTCATTCAACTCTTTATTCTTAAAACAAAGTGTAAACTTATCTTCCTTAATCTTTCGAGTAGACCCATCGTTTACACCACAACAAAAGAATGACTTTTCATTATCATCTATTATCTGAGCATAAGCTTCACAGTCATCTCTATCCCTAAGACACTTATCAGGGAGTTGTATCATTCAAACTCCAATGCCTGTTCTTGTGTAAATCCAATTTCTCGTAGAATATCCTTTAACTCAACACCGTTAGATTCCCAATTTTCATCACAACGATTTTCAGGATAGTATTCTTTATTTAATATTTTACACAAGTTATTTTCTAAATTTTTGCAATTACCACAAACTTTACCATAATATTCTGAAGGCATGTTTTTACCTACTTTCTGGTACAAATTTTCTATCAATTATCATTTTATTATCATCTAAAAAACTATATATCCACCCACTCTCGACCTTCATTCGAAAAAACGATCCCTTGTCTTCGTGTTGTTCGGCTATATAATATTCTATATCATGTAATCCACATTCTCCCATGTTACCTACTTTCTGGCACTTTACCCTGAGTAAACTCAAAGCCTGCCTCTATTTTTCCTGTTTTTCTTTTCATGTACTCATATACATCCTCTTGGACATATTCACTCTTTATACTCAAAAACAAATCAACATACATCTCCGCAAGCTCATCCTTTGTCATCATCTCAATAAGTTCTTCCATCATCTCTCGTCTACACATCATTTTCCTTTCTCTTTACCCAATATTCACAATCACACTTATAAATATCTACTCTTGCAATAATATCTTGGTTGTTTATAGGGGCATAGCCAAAACGCCCACCACCCATATTGATATGAGTTTTACCATCACACCAAGTATCAGTGTGTCCAGATTGATAGACAAGCCCCCATATATCTTTTAAAGCTACATCATACTGCATTAGCATACTCCAATAATTTCTCAAGCGTTGGGGCAACTAAAGAATGAAATCCTATAGGAGTTATAGGATACCAATGTATTGTCCATATTTCATTAGTCTTTATACATTCTTCTTTATCACTCTCATTAACCCAATCATAAAAATCGTTCTCATCAATCCATTCTTGGACTGTCTGATAATAGTCTCTATGTTTGTTATGTTCAAGGTTCAAACTACAATCATGTCTTGGAAAATTCATCTCATCTCCTCTAAAATATTCTCAACTGTGTCTTCCTTCCAAATATACTTCTGGTCTTTAGTGGCTATCTTTGGTGATCCACCACGCCTTATACCAGAAGATCGCATTATATATCTAATATTAGTAGAAACAACACTTGGAGTTTCTATCTTTAAAACCCTATATGGAATTAAAGGATTTAAAACACATAACGCTAAACAACCATTACTTACACCCCAATTCATTCCAGCCTTCTGATAAGTCGCCATCCTTAACTCTATATTCACATTCTGAAGAGTAAACATAGTCTCAGTGTCGGGTATGATTAAAGTCTTGTCGTATTTTCTAAATATATCCCATCCATCACCTGAATTTCTTGCTGGTTCTAAACTTCTCTCACGCAAAGTAATTACATGGTCATAAGATTTAACCGAGTCTAAAGCTCTCTTTCCTGCGGTTATATGACCGAAATTCTCATCAAAGTAAATATCTTTTTTTAAATTTAATATATAGTGACCCAACCACTTTCCATCACTACCTATACCAACACCCCTACAGTTTGGCATCATCATTGCCAAAGGCATCAATAAATGAGTTATACGCCACTTCCAATCGTAGACAGTATCTTTGTAATGTTGATGAATGTCAGTATTAATGTAAACATAAAACGATTCCTTTTGCATAAGAAGACGACTCTGCTCACACAACGCCAAAAACACAACAAAGTCATAAGAAGGACTCTCTCTCCTTAAATCGTAATTAAACTTCATTTTGCCGGATTCCCATATACCGTCGCTCCATCTGCAACACTCTTCGTAACTACACTCCCCGCACCTATAACCGCTCCACGACCTATACTAACTCCACAAAGTATCGTAGAATTAGCCCCTATACTCGCACCCCTACCTACTGTCGTTTCCTCCATCAAATCAGAAGGTGGGTGCTTGTCGTTAGTAAAACATACATGCG
>Ga0233437_1006277_pt1 | contig 12255 bp, 12 predicted proteins | sample SI_122_August201_FD_182714 | JGI IMG/M metagenome (GOLD analysis project Ga0233437, IMG submission 182714) | Seawater microbial communities from Saanich Inlet, British Columbia, Canada - SI_122_August2016_200_MG | ecosystem: Environmental > Aquatic > Marine > Inlet | place: Canada: British... | reverse complement strand
GATGGCAAAGCAGGCAGGCAACGCCAAAGCGGTAAATACAGTGCTGATTGGCGTGCTGGCAAAGCACATGGACATCGACAAACAAGCATTTTTGGACGCGATCAAGGCGACTGTGCCTGAGCGATTCCTAGACATAAACATCATCGCGTTCGAAAAAGGATATAACAGCTAGAGATAGGAGAGAGCTATGATTTGGAATCAGAAAATCGAGTGTATGGACAGAGAGCAGTTGTCGGTTCTGCAAACAGAAAAGCTGCGCAAGACAGCGCAAAAGGTGTACGAGAACGTGCCTTTCTATAAGCAAGCATTTGACGAGCTTGGCGTAAAGCCGGATGACATCAAGTCACTCGACGATTTGCAAAGCCTGCCGTTCACAGTAAAAAGCGATTTGCGCGACCACTATCCGTTTGGGCTGTTCAGCGCAAAATCGGAAGACATCGTGCGGCTGCACGCGTCTTCGGGCACAACGGGCAAACCGACGGTTGTCGGCTACACCGCGCGCGATATCAAAAACTGGGGAGACCTGATGGCGCGAAGCTTTGCGTTTGCAGGCGGCAATAAGAACTCGGTGATACAAGTGGCGTACGGCTATGGGCTGTTTACAGGAGGTCTTGGCGCGCACTATGGCGCAGAAGCGCTTGGCGCAACCACGATACCGATTTCGGGAGGCAACACAAAACGCCAAATCATGCTGATGCAGGACTTTGGCACAACGATTATCGCGGCGACACCTTCGTACATGCTGTTTATGGCAGAGACTATGGAAGAGATGGGCGTTGATCCAAAATCGCTAAAGCTGGAGGCGGGCGTGTTTGGCGCAGAGCCTTGGACAGAAGCGATGCGTACAGAGATCGAGCAGCGCTTTGGCATTCTCGCCATCGATATATACGGACTATCCGAAATCATGGGACCGGGTGTGGCGAGCGATTGCGAGTGCAAGTGCGGTCTGCACATCTCCGAAGACTTCTTCCTGCCCGAGATTATCGATCCGGTGACGCTAAAGCCGCTGCCATACGGGAGCGAGGGCGAGCTTGTTTTCACAACCATCGACAAAGACGGCATTCCGCTGATACGATACAGAACGCGCGACATCACCTCGCTTAACGCAGACACTTGCGAGTGCGGCAGAACGATGGTGCGAATGCAAAAGGTATTGGGGCGCAGCGACGATATGCTGATTATCCGCGGTGTCAATGTGTTCCCGTCACAAATCGAAGGCGTGTTGATGGACATAGCGGGCGTATCTCCGCACTACCAAATCGTCGTAGACCGTGCCCACAATTTCGACAGACTCGAAGTGCAGGTAGAGGTGGAAGGCAGCTTGTTTAGCGACGAGGTCAGGCGACTTGAGGAGCTTCGCGCAAAGATTCAAGCAGATATACAAACAGTGCTCGGCATAAATGTGAAAGTATCGCTGGTCGAGCCTAAGACGATTGAGCGAAGCATGGGCAAAGCAAAAAGAGTGATTGATAACCGCTAAAAGGAGCAAGCAAAGCTTGACACATTTTGATTGAACCATAGTGAATCGAGTGAAGTTGACAAGCAGTTGCTGCTTCGAGTATGAAAGGAAGGTCATAAATATGATTAAACAATTATCCGTTTTTATTGAGAACAAAAAGGGCAGACTTGCAAAAATTACAGGCGTGCTGGCAGACGCCGGGATAGACCTCATCGCGCTGTCGATTGCCGACACGACCAACTTTGGCATAATGCGTGGCATCGTGAAAGACCCCGACAAAGCAGTCAATATTCTAAAAGAGAACGGCTTTACGGCGAGCCTTGCAGAAGTGTTCGTGGTAGAAGTTCCGGACGAGCCGGGCGGACTTTCAAACGTATTACAGCTGCTTGACGAAGCGGACGTTAGCATAGAGTATCTATATTCGTTTGTGTTCGCACAAAACGAAAACGCGCTTATCCTCTTTAGGGTAGAAGATATTGACGGTGCGGTAGCCAAGCTAAAGCAAAACGGTGTAAAGCTGCTTACAGCCGACGATATTTATTAGGAAAAGATTATGTTGATTCGACCGACGTACGCAAAGGTAGACTTATCTGCCATCAAGCAAAACGTGACGAGCATAAAGAATGTCGCCAACAGCGCGCTGTTTTGTGCTGTCGTAAAGGCGGATGCGTACGGTCACGGAGCCGTGATGGTAAGCCGCGCCGCACTAAGCGCAGGTGCAGATTGGCTTGCTGTGGCGCTGCCCGAAGAAGCGCGCGAGCTGCGCGGCGACGGTATCACTGCGCCGATTCTAGTGATGGGACCGTCGAGCAAATGGCAGTGGGAAGTCGCAAGCGAGCTGAATCTCAGCATGGTCGTCGCATCAATGGACTGCATCGACAGCGCAATCGCGGTGTCCAAAGCAACGGGTGTCAGCTTCAAGCTGCACGTAAAAGTAGACACGGGCATGAACCGTGTTGGGTTTATGAGCTTGCCGGAAATGGAAGCGGCGCTTGATATAATTGACAATGAGCCAACGCTGGAACTCGAAGGCTTGATGACACATTTCGCCTGCGCCGACGAAGCAGACAAATCATACACGAACATGCAAAACGAGAAATTCAAACAGTTTATTGACGCAGTGCACAAACGCGGATTAAATCCAATCATACACGCGGCAAACAGCGCGGCGACTATCGACTGCGAAGGTTTGTCCTACGATATGGTGCGCATCGGCATATCGCTGTATGGGTGCTATCAGTCGTACGAGGTGAACCAAAACGTAAAGCTGACTCCGGCACTATCGTTTCACACACAAATCTCGTATATTAAAACCATAGAGCCGGGCGACAAATTAAGCTATGGCGGAACTTTCGCAGCAGAAAAACCAATGCGAGTGGCAACGCTGCCAATCGGCTACGCAGACGGGTTCAACCGTTTGTTGTCAAACAACGGGCATGTGCTTGTCCGCGGCAAACGTGTGCCGATTATCGGGCGTGTGTGCATGGATCAGTCGCTCATCGACATTACCGATATTAAGAACGCAAAGCTTCACGACGAAGTGGTTTGCATTGGCTCGCAAGGTGGCGAGCAGATTCTCGCAAGCGAGTTTGCAAAAAACATCGGCACTATTGACTACGAAGTGCTATGCGCTATTTCCAAAAGAGTACCAAGGTTATATTATGAGCAATAAGCGAAGGCTACGGCGAAGGATGAAGAGTTTGCGGCGAGGTCAAAGCGCTGCCGACAACACAATCCTCAGCGAGCAGATTAAGCATAAGTTAATGCGGTTGAAATGTGTACAGGACGCGCAATGCATTATGGCGTATTTTCCACATCAAGGCGAGGTAGATTTACGCGAGTTTATGCAAGAGTGCATGGATGAGAACAAATGCGTCGCTCTGCCGCGTATCGTGCATCACGGTGTGATGGCAGCGGTGCAATACACTTCGGATTCTGCTATGGGACGCAACCGGCACGGCATTGCTGAGCCGACAGGCAAAACCGAAATAGACCCTAATCAAATCGACGTGGTCATTGTCCCGGCATTGGCGCTGGGTGAAGACTTGCACCGTATCGGCTATGGCGGTGGTTACTACGACAGGTATCTCAAGAAAACGCATGCGGCAAAAATCGGAGTGGGTTTCGATTTTCAAATAGTGCCGCATTTGCCAAAGCACGCGCACGATGTTCCGCTCGATATGATAGTCAGCGAAAAACGCACTATCGGAGAAGCGTCATGCGAGTGATAGCGGGCAAGTATAAAAGCAGAAGGCTGGAGTGCCCAAAAGGTAACGTGATGCGCCCAACGACCGATAAAGTGAAGGAAGCGATGTTTGGCTCGCTGCAGTTCAAAATCCCGGGAGCAAAAGTGCTCGACGCGTTTGCCGGCAGCGGGTCGCTTGGTATAGAAGCGCTTAGCCGCGCCGCCGCGCACGTAGATTTTGTCGAGAACAACCGAGATTGTCTGCGCGCTTTGACAAGCAACCTCAATATGCTGGACGCCGAAAACTATTCTCTAATAAAAGGCGATTTGCTCAAAAGCGCATCTAGACTTCAAACCTACGACATAGTGTTTCTGGACCCGCCGTATGACGCGCAGCTGTATTTGCCGACGCTGAACATGGCACACGAGCGCGGTATATTAGAGCCGGGCTGCACAATCGTTATGGAATGCCGCAAGAAATTTGATTTTATATTGCCAAAGGAGTATAATTTTATCAAGAGAAAAGACTACGGTGACATATCGCTTTGGTTTTTGGAATACGGAGAAAGCTCATGAGCAAATGTGTATACGCAGGAAGTTTTGACCCGATAACCAGCGGACATCTGGACATTATCGAGCGCGCAGCCGCAAGGTTTGGCGAAGTTACGATTGTGGTTCCCGTTAACATAGAAAAGAAATGTGCGTTTTCACTTGAGCAGCGTCTTGCTATGATACAAAAGAGTACCGCGCATATTGGCGGCGTAAGCGTTAACAGCGTGGACGGGCTGCTCGTCGACTATATGAAGCAGATTGGCGCAGACTTGATAATAAGAGGGCTGCGCTCTTTGTCAGACTTTGACCACGAGTATCAACTGGCTTCGGTAAACGCGAAGCTGTACGACGATATTGAAACGGTGTTTTTGATGGCGAACCCAAGGTACTCGTTCGTCAGCTCCAGCATCGTGAGAGAGTTGATTTTCCACGGCGGCGATATTGACGGCTTTGTTCCGGGCATCATCATTGGCGACATAAAAAAATATATTGGTGGGTGAAGACATGAAAACATTTGAACTTTTAGATGAGTTAAAAGAGGAGCTGGAGAGCAGCCCTAAGACAGCCTTTTCCAACAAAAAGGCAGTCGATTTAGAGGTTATCACAGAGATATTACAGGATCTCAAAACGGTCGTTCCAAAGGAACTTAAGGAAGCTAAAAAGCTGCTCGGTGATAAAGAAAAAATACTCGCGGATGCAAAGGCGCAGGCAGAGCAGATTGTGGACGGCGCGCAGGCAGAGCTTGATAAAAGAGTGGCAGAAGACGAAGTGACAAAGGCGGCAGAGCAAGACGCGGAAACATTGATGAAAAAAGCGAAAAGCAACGCCAAAGAAATCACGATGGGCGCAAGGGAATACGCTGACGACATCATGCAAGAGCTCGAAATGTATTTCGCTGACTACCTAAAGCTGATACGCAAAAACAGGCTACAGCTTGCTGGAAAAAGAAAACCTGAAAAACGCCCTTAGAACGACATTAAAAAAGTATTACCACAGCCGTAAAGTTGATGAAAACATGCGGCTGTTTTCATGCTATTTAGTTATAATTAGTCTTTGAGTGAAGTCTCTGGCAGCTCTGTTAAACGGCTCTTTTTTTTGTGTGAGCGCGTACAAATCCGTCGCTATTAAATCCATGTCCGTATAATAATCCGACTTTCCTATGACGAGAGGCACCTTGCACGCATCAGCCAGCGTGGACATTACGCTTTGGCCGGCTACCCCCAGCACATGCATGTGATTGACTTTTTTACGGTTGTGTTTTTCGACCATATCGCGGGTTATGCCAAACAGCGCATACAGCAGTATTCGCGATATGCGGGTATAGGTGTATCGTTTTGTTTTGATTGCGTCAATCAGCTCGGCTCTCGTAGAGCATGTCTTAGCTGCGCTATATATGCGATTCTCGAGTCCTTCGCTCACTTCGTGCAAGGTTTTGATATAGCCGGTGCCGCCAACCCTAAGTCGATAGAGCAGCTGTTTGTCAAAGCTGTCAGCAAAGACGGGAGTAAGCCCGGCAAGCAATTGCTCCTTGATATAATCCGCGCAGACATTAGGCATGGATACAAACGCCTCCGCCAAATGATTGCTCTGCATCGCGCTGCGAATGGCGGTTGCGCTAGACAGCGTTGTTGATATATCGCTGCTGTGATAGCCCTGCCCGACGCGCTGTATCGCAATTGGCTCCAGTTTAGATTTGTGCTTTTTGATCGCTTTTATATACTCGGTAGCAAGAATCGCGTTCGGCATTTTGAGTGCCTTGGGGGCATCCGGGAGAGCAGCATTCATCCTTGCTTGCGCAAAGCTCATGCCCTGCGAGAGGTTTTCTCTCAGCGCGCGTTTATATTTGCGCGGCTCTTTGGCGAGTGTCCCGGCAAGAGCGCTAATCGCAGTAAGGTCGGTTGTTTCGCACCCAAAGCTTATATAATCTGCGCCAATTGCATCGAGAATCTTAACACCGCCGGACGCAAAGCCTTCTGCACTTTGTACCGCGCTCAGCAGCGGCAGCTCAATCACGGCATCAGCGCCGCCTTTCAGCGCACACATTGTACGGCTCCATTTGTCAAAAACGGCAGGCTCACCGCGCTGAACAAAATTGCCGCTCATCACGCAGACAATCAGGTCTGCACGGCTCTTTTCGCGCGTTTTTTCGATATGTAATTGATGTCCATTGTGAAATGGGTTATATTCAACAATAATTCCACAAATAATCATAAATTCTCCTTTGCAAAACCACCAAAGTTATATATAATAGTTTGGTTAGTAGTATTATAACACTTTTTTAGTAGTGTTGTTTAGATAAAATTTTATATTTTTTGAAGGGAGCATATTAAGGTATGAGCTTAATGGATGACATTAAAGGCAAAGCACGAGCCGCCTCGAAACACGTGGTTTTACCGGAGGGTACGGAGGAGCGGACTATCAAGGCCGCAGCGATTATCGCAAAAGAAGGAATCGCACAGGTCACGCTGATTGGTAATGTGGCAGAGATTAAAAAGAAGGCGGCGGGACTGGATTACTCAGGGGTATCAATCATAGACCCGAACGACTCGGACAAGACACAGGAGTATGCAGATAAGTACTACGAGCTACGCAAACACAAAGGCGTAACACCTGACACAGCGAAGCAGCAGGTACTGGACCCACTGTACTACGCTTGCATGATGATCAAGATGGGCGACGCAGACGGCATGGTGGCAGGAGCCATTCACACTACAGGAGACACGCTTAGGCCCGCATTTCAAATCATCAAAACGGCACCCGGAATATCGGTGGTGTCAAGCTCATTTATAATGGAACTTCCCACAAACGATTTTGGACACAACGGAATATTGATGTTTGGCGATTGCGCAGTAAACCCCTGCCCTGATGCAGATCAATTGGCGGCAATTGCGATATCCACAGCAAAAACAGGCGCGCAGCTTGCGGGTATGGACCCAAAAGTAGCGATGCTTTCTTTTTCGACCAAAGGCAGCGCAAAGCACGAGCTGGTTGACAAAGTCAGCCTAGCCACGCAGAAGGTACACGAGCTTGCACCAGAACTTTCTGCTGACGGAGAGCTTCAGGCTGACGCGGCGCTCGTCGAAAAGGTTGGGCAGCTGAAAAGCCCCGGCAGCGAAGTAGCGGGCAAAGCAAACGTGCTGATTTTCCCCGACTTGCAGGCAGGAAACATCGGCTATAAGCTGGTGCAGCGCCTTGCGGGAGCGCAGGCGATCGGACCAATCTGCCAAGGACTTGCAGCCCCGGTGAACGACCTATCACGCGGGTGCAGCGTAGACGATATTGTATCGGTTGTAGCGATTACTGCCGTTCAAGCACTTAATTAGGAGGAAAAAATGAATATACTTGTTATAAACGCAGGAAGCTCATCCGTAAAGTATCAGCTAATCGAGATGACGCAGACAAAGGTTATCGCCAAGGGAGGAATAGAGCGCATTGGCATCGAGGGCTCGAACCTAGAGCACAAACCAAACGGTAAAGACAAGATTGTTATAGAGACTCCGATAGCCGACCACACGCAGGCGATAGCAATGGTGCTGGATGCACTGACGGACAAAGATCACGGCGTTATCAAAAGCATGGACGAGATCGGCGCGGTTGGTCACAGAGTAGTTCATGGTTCAGAGTTTTTCTCTAGCGGTGTTATTGTTGATGACAAGGTGCTCGGTCAAATTCAAGAGTGTGCAGAGCTTGCACCACTTCACAACCCGGCAAGCCTCATGGGTATCAAAGCTTGTCAAAAAATTATGCCGGGCACGCCGATGGTTACAGTTTTTGACACGGCTTTCCATCAAACAATGCCGAAAAACGCTTATCTGTACGGGCTTTCATACGAAGCATACGAGAAATTCCGTGTTCGTAAATACGGCTTTCACGGCACATCGCACAAGTTTGTTGCCGAGAGATACGCAGAAATTACAGGCAAAAAGATTGAAGACTTAAAGCTGATTACGTGTCACCTCGGCAACGGATCGAGCGTGTGCGCTGTTGACGGTGGCAAATCTGTAGACACATCAATGGGCTTTACACCGCTTGAAGGTCTTGTAATGGGAACGCGCAGCGGCGATATCGATCCGGCGATTGTGCCATTCCTGATGAACAAAATGCACATGAACCTCGACGAAACCATCACGTATCTCAACAAGCAGTGTGGTGTTTGGGGGCTGTCGGGCGAATCGAGCGACTTTAGAGATTTGTGGAAAGCCAGCGGGAAGGGTATCGAGCGTGCAACAGTCGCGCTTCAGGTTTTCTGCTATCGCCTAAAGAAGTTCATCGGCAGCTACGCAGCGGCAATGGGCGGCGTGGATGCGATCATCTTCACAGCGGGCATCGGCGAGAACGACTATCTCGTTCGCGAGTGGAGCGTGGAAGGGCTACAGTTCCTCGGCGCGATTATCGACAAGCCGCTAAACGAAGAGTTCGAGCATGTGCGCGGCAACGATGTGAAGCTATCGACCGAAGATTCGACAGTAGACATTTGGTGCATCCCGACCAACGAAGAGCTTGCAATCGCCAAAGAGACATACGCGCTTTGCAAATAGTATAGACAAAAATTCGCGCACCATGTATAATGGTTCTCTAGAGAGGACACCGACTTAATCATTTGCTTTTTAAGGGACTTTTCGACGTGACTGGAATCGAAAAGAAGCGATATAGGCTCGGTAACAGCTTCTTTGTGGATTGAATAAGATTTAAGTGCCCGGGATGTTGAACTCTTGGGAATTTGGGTGGTACCGCGGGTAATTCTCGTCCCTGTCAAGTATTGATGGGGACGTTTTGTTATAGTAATAAAGAGGTGAAGCAATGTTAACAAGAGCGCCGAAAGGCACAAAAGACGTTCTGCCGGGCGAGAGCTATAAGTGGCAGTATATCGAAAAAATAATGAGAGACGTTTGCGCACGGTTTGCGTACAGGGAAATTCGAACGCCTACGTTCGAGCATACCGAGCTATTTTTGCGCGGGATCGGTGACACTACCGATGTAGTGCAAAAAGAGATGTACACGTTTCTTGACAAGAAGGAGCGCAGCATCACGCTGAAACCCGAAGGCACGGCAGGCGTGGTGAGAAGCTTCGTAGAGAGCAGCATGGGCGGGGCCGCACAGCCGACAAAGATGTACTATCTCAACTGTCCTGTTTTTAGGTATGAAAACCCTCAGCATGGGCGTTACAGAGAACACCATCAGTTCGGAATAGAAGGTTTCGGATCAGAGAAACCGTCGATAGATGCAGAGGTAATTTCCTTAGCATTAACAGTGCTTCGTGAGCTCGGTGTAAGCGGACTTGCGCTGAATATAAACAGCATTGGCTGCAAGCAATGCCGACCGGATTACAACAAAGCGTTGATTGAGTATCTAAGCAAAAACAAAGACGGACTCTGCCGCGATTGTCAGCAAAGAATGGGCACTAATCCACTGCGCGTTCTTGATTGCAAGCAGGAAACATGCTCTGCAATAGTCAAAAACGCGCCAAAGATGATTGATTATCTGTGTGGGGAATGCAGTACACACTTTGATGGGCTAAAAGCAAGGCTGAAAAGTGCGGATATTGACTACGTGGTCAACCCGATGATCGTGCGCGGGCTGGATTATTACACAAAGACGGTGTTTGAGATAATATCCACCGATATCGGTGCACTGGGAACAGTGTGCGGCGGAGGAAGATACGATGAGCTAGTGGAAGAGCTTGGCGGAAAGCCGACACCCGGCATAGGTTTCGGCATGGGCATGGAGCGATTGCTCCTGGTGCTCGAATCGCTGGGGATAGATATTCCCGAGCCGAGCTTGTGTGACGTGTATGTGTGCACGCTGGGCGAAAATGCGAGCGAAAAAGGATTCAAGATAACAGCTGACCTTCGGGCAGCCGGCATCAAGGCAGAGTGTGATCACACGGGCAGAAGCATGAAAGCGCAAATGAAGTATGCAGGTAAGATAGGCGCAGGCAAAGTGATTATCATCGGCGAAAATGAGATAGCAAAGGGCGTCGCGGCGGTCAGAGATATGAAGGCAAGCGAAGAGAAAACAGTTGCTTTTGAGCAGCTTAATGAATTTATAAAGGGTGGAGAGTAAATGAGCGAGTTTTTACAAGGATGGAAAAGAACAGATTACTGTACCAACTTCAGCGTAGACAACGTAGGTAATGAAGTGACTCTGATGGGCTGGGTGCAGACTCGACGCGACCTAGGCGCACTGATATTTGTTGATCTGCGGGACAGAACGGGTATCATGCAGGTGGTGTTCGACGAGTCGCTGATGGAGACGGATTTCGCTAAAGCGGAGAAGCTGCGAAGCGAGTTTGTTATCGCGGTGCAGGGCGAGATCGTTCGCCGCGACGATGAAACCGTCAACGAGAATCTGCCGACCGGGCTTATTGAAGTTTCGGTAAAGCGGCTAAAGGTGCTTAGCAAATCAAAAACACCGCCGTTCGAGATTGATGACGACAAAGCCGTGCGAGAAGAGAAGCGGCTCAAATACAGATACCTCGATCTGCGCAGACCAACCATGCAAAACAATATGATGGTACGAAGCAAGATTTCTGCCGCGGCAAGAGAGTATTTGACGGACAATGGTTTTCTCGATATAGAAACGCCGATGCTGACCAAGAGCACACCTGAAGGCGCGCGCGATTATCTGGTGCCGTCAAGGGTACACGGAGGCAGCTTTTACGCGCTGCCGCAGTCTCCGCAGACAATGAAACAGCTGCTTATGATGTCCGGGTTCGACAAGTATTTCCAAATCGTAAAGTGTTTCCGCGACGAGGATTTGCGCGCCGATAGACAACCGGAGTTCACGCAGATTGATATCGAAATGAGCTTTGTGGATGTTGACGACATAATCGCCGCAAACGAAGGCTTGATGGCGCACGTGTTCAAAAAGGTTATGGACATCGACATAGAGCTGCCGCTAAAGCGTATACCGTTCAAAGAAGCGATGGACAGATACGGCAGCGATAAGCCGGACACACGCTTTGACCTAGAGCTCGTGAACGTCAGCGACATCGTCGAAAACAGCGGTTTTAAAGTGTTCTCGTCGGTTGTCAAAAACGGCGGAAGCGTTCGTGCAATAAACGCTAAAGGCTGCGTAGACAAATTCGCGCGCAGACAAATTGACGCACTTGTCGATTTCGTGAAAATATACGGTGCAAAAGGTATGGCGTGGATTTCAATGAAAGAAGAGGGCATGCAATCGCCGATAACCAAGTTCTTCAGCGAAGAGGACATCAATTCTCTTCTCGAGCGCACGGGAGCGGAAACCGGCGACCTCATATTCTTCGTCGGTGACACCGACAAAGTGGTGTTCGACTCGCTTGGCAACCTAAGATTGAAGCTGGCAGAAACGCTTGGTCTTATCGACGAGAGCGTGTTTGATTTGCTGTGGGTGGTAGACTTCCCTGTGTTCGAATACAGCGAGGAAGAAAAGCGCTATACAGCTATGCACCATCCGTTCACATCGCCAAAGGACGAGGACGTAGACAAACTGGAAACTGACCCGGCGGGCGCGTATGCCAAAGCATATGACATCGTGCTGAACGGCAACGAGATCGGCGGCGGAAGTATACGTATTCACGACACAAAAATACAGAAAAGAATGCTGCACGCGCTGGGGTTCAGCGATGAGGAAGCGCAAGAGAACTTCGGATTCCTGCTTGAAGCGCTTAAATACGGAACACCACCGCACGGCGGAATCGCGTATGGTCTTGACAGGCTTGCGATGCTGCTTCTTGGGTGCTCGTCCATCAGAGACGTTATTGCGTTCCCGAAAGTGCAGAACGCTTCTGACCCGCTTACGAACGCACCGTCCAAGGTTTCGGCAAAACAGCTGCTTGAACTCAGCCTAAAGGTAACGGAATAGGGTTTGGGTGCACGGCACGAAAAACTGGTCGGACAACATGGACTCGTTCAGCTAAGCAAAGCGCACGTTGTGATATTCGGCATCGGCGGGGTCGGCGGATATGTCGCCGAAGCGTTGGCGCGCACCTTCGTGGGCAAGTTGACGCTTGTCGATTGCGACGATGTTGACGAGAGTAATCTCAATCGACAAATTGTCGCGCTGACCAGCACAATCG
>Ga0233437_1006272_pt1 | contig 12265 bp, 5 predicted proteins | sample SI_122_August201_FD_182714 | JGI IMG/M metagenome (GOLD analysis project Ga0233437, IMG submission 182714) | Seawater microbial communities from Saanich Inlet, British Columbia, Canada - SI_122_August2016_200_MG | ecosystem: Environmental > Aquatic > Marine > Inlet | place: Canada: British... | reverse complement strand
GCGTGTTCTTTCTGCTCTGGAACACCCGGCGACTGGAGCAAAACAACGCCTTGCTGCTTTTGGGCATCGCCTATTTTTCCGTGGGTTTTATCGATTTGGTCCACACCCTTTCATACAAGGGCATGGGCATCTTTGTTGACGACCTGGCTGCGAATCATGCCACCCAGCTCTGGATTGCCGCCCGGGGCCTGGAGGCCGTTAGCCTGCTGCTGTTCGCGCTCCTTCTGGGCCGCCGCATCCGGACCTGGCCCGTGTTCTGCGCTTATACCGGTATTACGGCACTTTTACTGGCATCCATCTTCATCTGGAATCTCTTCCCCGCTTGCTATATCGAGGGGGTGGGGCTGACCGGCTTCAAGGTCGGGGCTGAGTATGTGATCTGTCTGACGCTCGTCCTGGCCATGGGCTTACTGTTCAAAAAACGGGAACTGTTGGACTCTGCTGTGGCGCGGCTGATGATCGCGGCCATGGCCCTGACCATTGCCGAAGAACTGGCTTTCACCCTCTACACGGACGTCTACGGCCTGATGAACCTTGTCGGGCACCTGTTGAAAATCGTCTCCGTTTTTTTGATCTACCTGGCCCTTGTGCGTTCCTCCATAGTCCGGCCCTTTGAAACCATGTTCCAGACCCTTTCGCGCGACAAAGAAAGGTTGCAGGAAGCCGAAGAAACCTATCGGGGCATTTTTCTCAACTCGCAAATCGGTCTGTTTCGAACGGACGTCCGCACCGGTGAGCTGCTGGATGCCAATGACGCGGTCGCCCGGTTTCTTGGTTATCCAAACAGGGGGGGGCTCCTTGCCGAGCCATTCAGCATTGCGGAACGATATGTCGATCCTGAAGATCGCCGAAAAATGGTTTCCATGCTGGAATCCCAAGGCGAGTTTCAAAATTTTGAGGCCCGATTTCGACGCAATGACGGGTCGATCCTTTGGATGCGTTATTCCGCAAGGTTGGTTCCGGAAAAAGGATGGATCGAAGGGGTCTCCGAGGATGTGACCGAACGTAAGCAGACAGAAGAGAATCTTCGTGAATCGGAGCGGAAATGGCACAACATACTCGTCAATACCCCTCAGCTCGGCATCAGCCTAAACCCGGAGGCCAAGATCGTCTTTGCCAATAAGCACTTTCTGGCCCTGACCGGATGGACGGAAGATGAGGTGCTGGGCCAAAACTGGTTCAATAATTTTATCCCTGAAGAATGTCGAGAAGAAATACGGAGTGTGTTTCAGACTGTCATGCAAACAGGTGACACCAAAAGCCTTTCCTCTTATGAAAATGAAATCCTCACCCGAAGCGGTGATCGGCGGTATGTGGCCTGGGCCAATAACGTCACCAAAGACGTTCAGGGGGCAATCGTTGACGTCACCTGTTTGGGGATAGACCTGACTGAGCGCAAATATATGGAAGAGAAACTGAGCAAAAGTGCAAGCCAGATCCGTCACCACCTTGGTCTGGTTTCCTTGTTGATCAATTCGATTCCTGACATCGTGTTTTACAAGAATCTGGATGGGATCTATCTTGGCTGCAACGCAGAATTCGCGCGGCATCTCGGAAAAGAGATCGATGATATTCTCGGCAAGACGGATTATGATCTTTATGACAGAGATGAGGCAAACGCTTTTCGAAAAAATGACCGGCTGATGCTGGAACAAGAATCACCACGGCATAATGAGGAATGGATACGTTATCCGGATGGCCGCAGGGTATTGCTCGACACCCTGAAGGCGCCCCTCCGAGATTCGGAAAGCAAGCTGATAGGTATGTTAGGGGTTGCCCGGAACATAACGGAACAGAGAAAAGCTGAGGAAAAGCTCCGCCTCCAGGCGCTGGTGCTTGACCAAATTTCGGATCGTGTAACCGTCACGGATTTGAACGGTGTGATTACCTATGTCAACGAAGCCGACGTGAAGGCGCTGGGCTACAGCCGTGACGAACTCATCGGTGTTTCAACCGAGAAGTTCGGCGAGGACCCTGAACGCGGGGCGACACAACGAGAAATTATTGAAAAAACACTCAGCGAAGGGCGGTGGCGCGGGGAAGTTGTCAATTTCGCCGCCGATGGAAGCGAAATTGTCGTGGACTGCCGAACTCAGGTGGTCCACGATGATGTCGGAAACCCCATCGCCCTGGCTGGCATTGCCACGGAAATCACCGAGCGCAAACAATGGGAAAAAGCGCTACAGGAAACCAATGCGCGGGCTGTTGCCCAGCGTAAAGCGCTTGTTGCGCTGACGGAACATGAGACTATGGGGTCGGATGATTCCGAGGCGGCTTTGCGGTTTTTGACCGAGCAGGCCTCGATGGCCATGCGGGTTGACCGTGTGGGCGTCTGGCTCCTTTCCGAAGACAGGGCAGAAATGCACTGTGCCACGCAGTTTGAATCAAGCGGCAAGGTCCATACCCGAGGTGCCGTTCAGATCACGGCCAATTATCCCAAGTATTGGGAGGCCATTCGTAAGGATTCATACGTTAACGCCGATGATGCCCAAAAAGACTCCCGGACGGCCGAATTTCTTGACGATCTGCTGATTCCCATGGGGATTACATCCATGCTCGATGCCGGCATTCAAATAGATGGCCGAATAAAGGGGGTCGTCTGTTTCGAGCATACAGGCCCCCAACGCATCTGGCAGGCGGATGAACAGGCTTTTGTTAATACCATCGCGACAATTGTCGCCCAGATTTTGGTAAACACAGAGCGCCGGCGGGTCGATGCGGATCGCGAACGGCTGACCACAGCCATCGAACAAGCCGGCGAAGCCGTTGTGATAACAGACCCAAAAGGCATAATTCAGTATATCAATCCCGCTTTCGAACGTATTACAGGATATGCACGTGAAGAGGTGCTCGGGCAGAATCCGCGCATCCTCAAAAGCGGCCAACAGGACGAAGTGTTTTATCAGACCCTTTGGGACATCATTTTACGGGGAGACACTTGGCGCGGGAAAATGGTCAACAAGAAGAAAAACGGCACACTCTATACGGAAGAAGCGGTCATATCGCCGGTAACGGACACGCAGGGTCGAATCGCTCATTTTGTGGCCGTAAAAAAAGATGTTACCAGGGAACTCGCCCTGAAAAACCAGTTGCATCAGGCCCAGAAAGTGGAGTCCATCGGCCGCCTGGCGGGTGGTGTGGCGCATGATCTGAACAACCTCTTATCCCCCATCCTTGGCTATGCTGAAATGCTGCGTGAGGATCTGGCCTCAGAGGATACGAAACTGGAGTCTGTAGATGAAATTTTGAATGCTGGGATGAAAGCGCGCGACCTGGTACGCCAGTTGCTGGCATTCAGCCGCAAACAGACATTGGAGTTGAAAAGGATCGAAATAAACACCGTCCTGAAAAACTTCAGGAAACTGCTTCGCCGCACCATCCGGGAAGATATTGAAATAAAATACAACCTGGAACCCGCCCCACTACAGGTCATGGCCGATGTGAATCAGATGGAACAGGTGATCATGAATCTTGTCGTGAACGCCGCTGATGCCATGCCGACAGGCGGTTTTCTGACCATTGAAACGGCGCGCGCCGCTTTGGATGAGGAATACGCCGGAATGCGCCCGGGGGTTAAGCCCGGTGACTACCTACTGCTGGCTTTCAGTGACACGGGCTGTGGCATGGATGATTATACACGTGAAAATATATTCGAACCATTTTTTTCAACCAAAGGCGAACAAGGCACCGGCTTGGGGCTTGCCACCGTTTACGGCATTATTAAGCAGCACAATGGCAACATCTGGGTCTATAGCGAGCCTGACAAGGGCACGACGTTCAAGGTTTATCTTCCGCTCGCCGGAGACGCGGACGTTCCATCAAAAGCCCTCACCAAACCGACGAAAAACCTGAAGGGTTCTGAATGTGTTCTGCTGGTAGAAGACAATGATCAGGTTCGCCATTTGGCCAACGCAATTCTTAACCGCCAAGGCTACAGGGTTATCTTGGCTAAAGGTGGTGACGAGGCGATCAAAGCCTTGGAGCAACACGATGGCCCCTTGCATCTGCTGCTGACCGACGTTGTAATGCCGGGGATGAACGGAAAAGTGTTGTTTGAAAAAATTTGCAAAAGCTATCCAGACATAAAGGTTCTGTACATGTCAGGATATACCACAAACGTCATCGCACACAGCGGCATCCTCGATGAAGGGGTTCAATTTATCCAGAAGCCTTTTACAGTAAAAGGGTTGGCAGAAAAAATACGGATTGTGCTCGATATGAATTAAAGAAAATATGATTCCGATAGGCAAAACGGGAAGACGCTGGTCCACACGTTCCGATGTAAATCACTATCAACAGCTTGGGATATGAATGAAAAAGCAACTGCGATGAAATAAATATCTCCATCCCACAAGAACCGTTTATGTGGGAAGAGCCAGACGAAAGGTGAAGAGAGAGTTGGTGGATAAGGACAAATTATAGAAGTTGTACATTATTATCCGATGCTTGAGTGTTAAGAGACCGAGATTCTAAAGGATACCGATACAAAGCGAAAGCTTAAATTGGCGGTCGACAGATAAAAGATCATGCAAGAATACAAAAGCGACTGCTACAATGGATAAGATATTATTGTATATGTCAACTTGCTATTCCAGAATATTGCCAACGCAGAGTTCCTATTTGAAAGCATATAGTTAAAAAATCTGTGGAATAGTCATCAAAAGGAGAATTCGATATGAAAAGATACTTAATTTGTAGTATTTGCCTTATGATCGTAGTTTCGCTTTTTCCTTTGAAAGCTATGGGCGCTGGTCCTGAATATGTGATGAAGGTTTCGATCGGCAATCCTGAAAAGGATTACTATCACGGCTGGTCGCCATTCCTGGTATTCAAGAATGAAGCGGAGGCTCGCTCCGGTGGTCGGCTCAAGGTTGAGCTTCTTCCTCTTATTCTGGGCAAATCAACAGGGGACGAGCTCTCTGTAGTCAAAGAAGGTGTTGTCCAGGCCCGAGACTTTGCCGACGGTCACTTCGCCTCAACTTATCCCCCGATCCAGGTGCTGTCGATTCCGTATCTGTTTGAAAATCGGGAGATCGCATGGAAGGTTCTGGACGGACCTTTCGGGGAATCCCTCATCGAAGAAATGGCCAGAAAGACGGGGCTCCGACCGTTGTACTGGATGGAAAATGGAGGGTTTCGGCATTACTCCAACAACACACGGCGGGTACGCACGCCGGCGGACATGAAGGGGTTGAAGATCCGGACCATGGAAAGCCTGTTGCATATGAAGATTGTCTCGGACCTTGGAGGCCGGGCAATTCCGATTGAATGGGCCGAGGTCTATGAAGCACTCGAAGCTGGTATTGTTAATGGGCAGGAGAATTCCATCTCGACATTCTTACTGCCTAAATTTGAAAAGGTGCAGAAGTTCGTCACCTTGGATGCCCATGTATACAGTACCTATGCCCTACTCATGAATGACAAGTGGTATAGAAATCTTCCTGTCGACCTGCAAGAGGTTATTCAGGTTGCCGGACGCATTTCCCTAGTTGTGAATCGCGGTCTCAGTATCACTAATGAAGTGATGGGACTTGAGTATCTCAGGTCCAAGGGGGTAGATGTCTATATCCCGACGAGAGCGGAAAAGGCGGAGTGGAAAAGAATTACACAGCAGTCGGGCATTCAATGGCTGAAGAAGAATATTGGCAGAGAATGGGTTGACGCCGTCTTAAAGGCAACCCTGCAGGCGGAAAGGGACCTTGACAGGTCGTTAAGCAACTCTCCACTCGTTACGGAATAATGGCGGAAACGAAGGAAAGAGGAAAACACATGACACTTAAATTGAAGCTGTTGCTCTCCATTAGCGTGATTCTCTTTGTGGCCATCGGGATCAACATCGTAATTCTTGTGCAAGACCTGCAACGGGATTACCGTGAGGCGATCGAGTGGCGTTCTGCCTCCCTGGCGCAGAGCCTCAGCGCTGATATCAGCGGAAGGTATTCCAGCTATGGAAAGTTAGGAGATTTACCGCTAATCCTCGAAGCGTCATTTATGCAGTGCAAGACGCTGTTTGAGGCAAACCAAGACCTGCAGGTCTCCTATGTCTCGGTTGTCAATGACGCTGGCGTTATTCTTGCGCATAACGACAGGTCGATGTTGAAAAGGAATCTTCAAGATCCAGGCCTGCTTGATGCACTCCGAAAACGGGAATTGAATACTGTGGCAGATCAGACGGATTACCACACGTTTATCCCTATCGTTACGAGAGACGGTATATACCTGGCCACTGTCGACATTGGCTTCCCAAAAACTGTCGTTGACGAAAAGGTCTGGCGACTATTCTACAAAGCAGTTGGTCTCTTCGTGCTTATCTTTTCTGCGATATTTCTGACGGTTTGGTTTTTTGTCAATCGTTTTGTGGCCATCCCGGTCACTCAGTTTGTCGAAGCAACCGCAGCAATTGCGGATGGCAATCTCACGCAGCAGATCGAAATTACGAGTACAGGCGAATTCCGCCGCCTGTCCATTGCCCTGACCCAAATGCGTGATTCCATCAAGGAGAATATCACTGCACTGTCGAAGAAATGTCGTGAACTGGAAGAAGAGGCACGCGAGCGCAAGCAGGCGGAGGTGGAACTGATAGAGTCAAAAAAACTCATTGCGGAAGTCGTGGAAAATGTCTCGCTCATGATTTTCCTCAAAGAGGCAACGGACCTGCGTTTTGTAATATTCAATCGCGCTGGAGAGGAACTCGTGGGATATGACCGCGGGGATTTGATAGGAAAGAACGACCTGGACCTGTTTCCTCGCGAACAGGCAGCCTATTTCATGGCCAAGGACCGGGAAGTGCTCGATGGAGAGGCAGGCATGTTGGACATCCCGGAAGAGCCTATCCTGACTGCCGGGAAAGGTGAGCGGTTTCTCCATACCCGGAAGGTCTCTATACGGGGTGCTGATGGAGCCACGAAATTCCTTTTGGGCATCTCTGAAGACATCACCGAACGCAAGCAGGCAGAGGAAAAATTGAGACAGAGCCGTGATCTCCTGTCGAACCTTGCCTGTCTGGTACCCGGTGTAATTTACCAGTATCGTCTCAATCCGGATGGCAGTTCTGCCTTTCCCTGGTCGAGTCCTGGTATGAATGATATCTACGAGGTGACGCCCGAAGAAGTGAAGGAAGATGCTACGCCTGTATTTGGGCGCCTACACCCTGAAGACTTGGAGATGGTTAGCAATGCAATTCAAGAATCAGCAAGGACATTGGACACTTTTTTTTGTGAATACCGAGTGATCCTTCCGCGCCAGGGATTGCGGTGGCGTTGGTCCCAGGCTCAGCCTGAACGAACAGAAGATGGGGGGACACTTTGGCACGGAATTATCTCGGATATCACCGAACGTAAAGAGATGGAGGGTCTACTACAGAAGACTCAAAGAATGGAAGCTATTGGCTCTTTTGCCGGCGGCATTGCCCACGATTTCAACAACCTTTTGTTTCCAATAGTGGGCATGTCTGAAATGCTCTTAGAGGACTTGTACCCCGGCAGCCCAGAGCATGAGAGCGTTCAACAGATTTTTAAAGCCGGTATGCGTGGCAGTGATCTCGTTAAGCAAATCCTTGCGTTCAGTCGCCAAACCGAGCACAAGATGATTCCGGTGAGAGTCCAGCAGGTTCTTAAAGAAGTCATCAAACTGACGCGCTCGGCAATACCGTCCGATATTAAGGTAAGCCAATATATCCAGAGCGATTGTGGCTTGGTCATCGCAGACCCCACCCAATTGCACCAGATAGCCATGAACCTGATCACCAATGCTTTTCATGCCGTGGAAGAAACCGGCGGAAAAATATCGGTATCGTTAAAGGAAACTGTTTTGGAGCGTGAAGAACTGCCCGACAGTTCCCTCGAACCGGGTAATTATGCCATGATGACCGTTGCCGATACGGGATGTGGTATCGATCCAGGGGATATGGACAAGATATTTGAGCCGTATTTCACCACAAAGGAGCAAGGGAAAGGGACAGGTCTCGGCCTTGCTGTGGTATCCGGAATCATCAAAGAACATGGTGGAGATATCAGGGTATACAGTGAGGTTGGGAAAGGTTCAACCTTCGACGTATACTTGCCTTTGGCTGTTCAGCAAGTTGAACAAGCATCCGGCAAACCCGTGGACATTCATCAGACCGGTACCGAGAGGATTTTATTGGTCGATGATGAAGAGCCGATTGTGCATCTTGAAAAGCAATTGCTTGAACGGCTCGGTTACAAGGTGACCATGCGCGTAAACAGCTTGGAAGCCCTGGAGGCTTTTAAGGCCAATCCTGACGCATACGATTTGATTCTAACGGATATGACCATGCCGAACATGACTGGTGACCAATTGGCACGGAAGCTGATCGCCATCAGGCCGGACATACCCATCATCATCTGCACCGGATTCAGTGAAAGGATTAATAAAGATATGGCAAAGGCAATGGGTATCAAGGGTTTTCTGATGAAGCCAGTTGTAAAATCTGAAATGGCTCGGATGGTCCGGAAGGTACTGGACGAAACTAAGGGTGTCGATCAACCATGATTATCCGAAAGTTGAAAAACTAAAAAAGGGTGTTAAAGAGACATGATGGAAGCGCTATAAAATCAGTTGATTAAGCATGAGAAGGCCTCTATAAAGAAGTCTGCGAAAACCACAATATGGAGGCCAACCCATGCATCACAAAGATATCAAAACCCAAATTCGTAAGCAACTGAAAAGAGAATATCCCAATTGGCAACGTCTGAACAAGAAGGCCAAAAAGCAGATTGCCAGAAAAGTAATGGTCGAGGTTGTTGCTGGTTATGATTTTTCGGATGAAGTTAAGACCCCGGCATTGGAGTTGGTCGGCTTATCCGGGCAGCATTTGACCAAAGGGATCATGACGATAGATCAAATGACAAAATTTATCGAAGTCCATCGATCAGGCGCTTTGCTCAAGCTATACGGGAAGGATCGTCATCATCCCGCCATCAAGGATACGGAATTACAGATTATCGATGGAATGATTGACGATCGTATCATTAACAAACTTCTTGCGCCGATAGGTTACACTCCGGCCAGTCGAGATCTTTTTCCATGCAATACGCTCCGGGCAGAGATTCTAAAAGCGATCAAGTATCCAGAAATCAGTTATCGAAAATTTTGTGGAGATGATAACTACTACAAGGACCACAAAAAAAACAGCTCATATATTGGGATGGAGTGTAAACAGAATCGAGCATTTATTGGGCTTGCTCTGAACCGCAAGCAAATGATCAATCATGTGCAGATGTCTCAATTCAGATCATCGCTGACATACACACAGTTGGTTAATTTAAATGTGTACTTTCTATGCCTCCTTCGAAGCCAGGGCCTGTTGGAGTCTCATAAGCTCCATTTTATCGATTCAACAGAACTGGCCATAGACCGTCAGCAGTTATTGGCGAAGATGAAAATCGGAAAGCAACAAATCAGGATATACACAGACATTGACAGTGATTGCGGCAAGCGACGTAGTAAGCGAGATAAATCCGTTTATGTGGTCGGTTATCGAATGCATACACTGGCTGCAATCAATCCCGATGGTGGTCATAGTATTCCCCTGCTCTCGTTGTTGGCCCCTGCCAACCACCATGACAGCCATTTTACAATGCCGTTGATCAATTTGGGAAAAGCGATCGGGCTGGACCTGAAGCTTATTACAGCCGATGAGGCTTACCATGACAGTGATGGATCATTGCTGAAAAAAACCGGAGTTTATTTGATTGCACCCCCTAACAGCAAAGTTGCCCTGCCGAGTAATGTTGAGGCCGAGACATTGCAGGTCACTTGCAATGATCTGTGCGAGATTGCAATGGAATATGTCGGCAACGATCAACAAGGCCATGAATTTAAATGTGGGGCTGAGTCTGGAAGATGTCCCAGGGCGCTGGTTTGCCCCCAATACCGCCGTATCGATTTTGATGGTGGATGTTTTCAACCCATCCCCCACGCAACCGAGGGCGTGTCGAAGGTTATTGATCTACGCAAAAACGGTGAACGACCCTTCAACCTGATCAAAAACCGCGAAGGCTTGGCGTCTTCACGTGTTAGAGGACAACATAATATTTTAGCTAAATCGGTTTTCACAACCGTAGCGACGTTGTTGATTGAAATGGCTGGCACCAGAAAAAGTCACAAATCAAAGCGCCAGCGACAATTTAAACTTTTTGAAAGCCGATATACGAGATAGATTAGAAGTAGAAAAATGATGTAAAACCAGCTACTCGCGTAGTTTAGTTATCGTTGGTTATTAAGTACGTCGAAGTGAGCTTGCAGCCAATAAAAAAATGTCGCAAATTTGACTTTGAACTGCGAAAAAAATCAACGGCTGACCCAACAAATCTTCGATAACTGAGTAACCCTATTGCCACCGACCAATTTTATTGAAAAATCGGTCAACAAACTGCCTTGACGTCAATGAAATGCGTTGGATTTTAACAGGCTTTAAAAGTTCAAAAGGTCAAGATTAATTGAAATATTGGCAAAAATGAATCGGACAGAAGATACTTTCTGGTCTATGCAAGTATACATAATCGCGTCGCCCATGGTTTGAACCATCTATTAACTGTTGTATAAAACCGTCATTCCCGCCTTTTCCAAACCCTGTTTGGGTAAATATTCCGTAGCAGGGTTTCATATTTTATCTCTCCAAGATTCCGTCAAATTTTTACCGTAAGTGCCAAGATTTTGACAGAAAATTCCTCTTTCTATTTTCTTTTCCCCAAACGTAACACCATGTTTTGTCTTTTCATCCAACCCTATCTTATTGATATATTATATATTTATGCCTTCTTTGTCTCAACCCATGATTTCTATACGACGAACTGGCGCACATATTGCTTTATCATGGATAATAATAGACTGCTGATCTTAAAAATGCATCAACTTGAAATGGCTTTGAATTTGATTCCGTGAATCAAGTCTCAGTGTTTTTTTGTTTTTATGGCATTTACCTCTAATGATTTTAAGAATTGTGCCGATAATAATGATGAATAGGCCACAATCATGAGGACGGGTGGACAGAAAAAGGAGGAAAGTAAAATGGCAGAACCAACTGAAGTAATGGATCAGGCCGTAAAGGCCATGGCCGACAGGGAAGGCAAATACCTGACCTTTAACATGGCGAAAGAAGAGTACGGCATCAGTATTTTAAAGATCAAGGAGATCATCGGGATGATGCCGATCACCTCGGTGCCGCAGACACCGGAGTTTGTCAAAGGGGTCATCAACCTGCGGGGTAAGGTAATACCAGTGGTGGATCTACGGTTACGGTTCGGGATGGAATCGATCGATTACACCGAACGTACCTGCATTATCGTGGTAGAGATTGATGGTCAGTCCGGCACGGTTATGATCGGTATCGTAGTCGATTCTGTTTCAGAAGTATTGAACATCAAGGGCGATGACATCGAGGAGACCCCTACCTTCGGCGCCAAGCTGAATACGGACTATATCCTCGGCATGGCCAAAATGGAAGGAGGTGTAAAAATACTGTTAGACATCGACCGTGTGTTGAGCGGTGAAGAGATCGCCGTTCTGGAGAAAGCAGCTTAGCAATTTTGGATAAACAAACTTAACAAAGTTAACGGGGGAATTCGATATGAAATGGAAAGATATGACTTTTGGCAAAAAGATTGCCGTGGGATTTTCCGCTCTGATCCTGATCACCGTCGTTCTGGGTGGTTTAGGGGCATGGTGGATGAAAAGCGCCCAGAAAGATTCGGAAATGCTGGCCATGGAGTATGTCCCAGAAATGGCTATAGGCGCCGAGATTCGGGGGGCCGCGAATCGACTCATGTATCAGATGCGCGGCTATGGCTTTACTGAAGACGAACAATACTATAAAAATGCCGAGAAAGAGCTTACTGCTTTAACCGCAGGCATTAATAAAGGAACGGATCTACAAAAAAAGGCCATTCACCTTGAGGCACTGGGTGGGCAACTTAAGATCATTGATGAAGCGCAAAAACAATACAAACAAGCGATGGAGGAGACACTCTCCACATCCGGCCAACTGGCTGTCCAGCGCACCAAACTGGATGAAAATGCAGCAAAGTATATGCAGAACAGCAATGACTTTCTGGCCGGTCAAAACGCCGCCTTTAAAAAAGACCTGGCTGAACGGCAGAAGAAAGTTGAGGTCGTCACAGCCATCGTCGGTCTTGGCACCAAGGTGCGCGTGGCCAACTTCAGGGCCCAGGCGACAAACGACATGGAGCTCATGCAGCAGGCCGTGGAAATGCTGGCCGGGGTGAAAAAGCATACGGATGAACTG
>Ga0233437_1006269_pt1 | contig 12280 bp, 10 predicted proteins | sample SI_122_August201_FD_182714 | JGI IMG/M metagenome (GOLD analysis project Ga0233437, IMG submission 182714) | Seawater microbial communities from Saanich Inlet, British Columbia, Canada - SI_122_August2016_200_MG | ecosystem: Environmental > Aquatic > Marine > Inlet | place: Canada: British... | reverse complement strand
CTGGACCAAAAACACTCCAATGGTTGAATTTCCACATATTCAGTGGGTTTACTCATTATTTGGGGCTGAAGAGAAAGTTGAGAATGCTCATTTTGTGGACGAAGTTCACGATTATGGGCCCATTAAAAGACAGCCAATGTATCGATTCATGATCAAGCATCTGGGATTGTCAGGGTCTGAGATTACGCTTGATACGGGAGTGATTGATGAAAGCTTTGTGAAAATTCTTTCAAGAGAAAAACTTGAGTTTGACAAATGAGAGCTTGCGAAGAATTCACTGTTAAAACCAAATAAAAAACATATACAATAGAATGTTAAAACCTTACACAGCTCTTTTGCTGGATCTTGATGGTCTTTTGATTGACTCGGAGAAAGTTTATCATGAAGTAGCCTATAAAATGACTGAGAAATTAGGCAAAGTTCTCACTAAAGATATTATCACTAAACAGATGGGGCGATCACCCTATGAGTCACTTGGCATTTACCGAAGAGAGTTAGGCATTAAAGACTATTCCACCAAGGAGCTGGTGGATTGGCGTGATGAGGGAATGATGGAAGCATACAGAATCAGTGTAGACATGATGCCGGGAGGGATGGAGTTGTTAAAGAACGCAAGGGACAAATATAAAATGGCTATTGCTACTGGATCAACACGCAATCTTGTAGATATTGTTGTTGAGAAACTGGGACTTGATGCCTACATGCAGCATATTCAACCTTCTGACGAAATTGTAAACGGAAAACCTCATCCGGAGATCTTCTTGGAATGTGCCAGTCAGCTTGAGGAAGATCCTACTCAGTGTATTGTTCTTGAGGACTCCTCGAATGGTTGCCTGGCCGGCAAAAAGGCAGGTTGTTTTGTTATTGCAGTCCCTAGTGAGTATACCGATCATCAGGATTTTGGCATGGCGGATGTGCTTGTTAAGGATTTGTTTGAGGCATGGGATGTTATTGTCGGACTTTGAGATTGGTTGCGCTTGGTTACGCAGGGTTAGTTGTTGAATAGGCTTGTTTCTTTCATTAGCTTCTCTATTTCATCAATCTCTTTTGGTACTCCTTTCGAAATGACTTTGTTGCCATTTTCTGTTATGTAAACATCGTCTTCTATTCGTACACCAATGTTGATATATTTATTGAAGATTGGCTTTACTTTCTTGATAAACTCATCTATCTCAGCTGAATCAACTGAACGTGAAAGTCTTCGTTTAGCTGACTCAAGATAATCTGCAGGGAAATATAAACCTGGCTCCATAGTGATGATCATGCCTGGTTCAAGAATTCCCCCATAGCCTCCGACATCATGTACCACAAGTCCGATATGATGAAAGAAACCATGCTGAATCCAGAATCGTTTTTGCCAGCCTGAGTTGGAATCGGTAATCAAACCAAGTTCAAAAAGACCTTGATTCAATACATCAAGGGCATTGTTAGCCGGAATCTGAATATTGACACCTTTCTTCATAGTGTTGATTGCAGCTTTTTGGGCTTTTAATACCAATCCGTATATCTCTTTTTGTTCTTTTGTGAATTTGCCTGAAACAGGAAATGAACGGCTTATATCAGCAGTATAATAAGCAAAACGGGCACCCACATCAAAAACCATCATGTCGCCTTTTTCAGTTTGGCGATCATTGTTCCCATAATGAACATGGGTAGCATTGGGTCCGGATGCTGCTTGAATACCAAATCCAAGATGTTCGCAATCAGCTTTTTGGAATTTGTATTTAAGTATAAGTTCAAAGTCCTTTTCATTCATACCCGGTTCGGCCGCTTTCATCACTTCTCTCAGCCCGGCTGCTGTTGTTTCAATGGCGTATGATAGTAATTCCATCTCATGCTCATCTTTAATCTTCCTCATGTTATGAATGATGGGTGCCAGATTATTAATGCTCTCCAGATTTTGCATTCTTTGACCCAGCTCTTCAAGGTTGACCATACTTGAATAATCTATCCACAGGGTTTTGGTACGGCCCAGTTGAAGCATTAGATCTGAATTGAAATCCTTAAGATCTTTTAAATTATTTGCTTCATTGTCAGGCATTCTTCTACGATATTCTGCTTGAGTTTTATATATAGTGCTTGTTTTTGTGCGGCCATTCATTAACAGTATTGCTCCTTCACTCTCATCGCCCGTCAGGTAATAGTAATTCCAATTAATATCCATTGGCAAAACATAATCCCTGCCCGAATTTTTGATGATGGCCAGGTTCTCACCAATCTCATCATAAATCCGAATTTGCCGTTCAGTATACGGTTCATTCTGAGCAAATAATCCAATAGCAAGAAAAACAACTGACAAGCTTATAACAATTCGTAATTGCATTGTAATGATTTTGAATGTAAAACTACAAAAAAGCGTCCGAAGTCCGAAGTCCGGGGTCCGAGGTCCGAAGTCCATGGTCGTTAGTCATTGGTCCGAAGTCTGTCCGGCCTCACGATAGGCGTCACGTTTGGCCTTTGGGCGTCACGTTGGGCGTCACGATTTGGTGTCACGATTTTGCGTCACGTTGGCCTTACTCTTCCCATTTGAGCGGCAATCGCTAAAATTATTCCTAGTATGATGCTGTAGATCGCAGCAACCAATACTCTATATTCTCCGGGCAATAGAAAGTTTACGGTCTGAGCCGGAATCCAGAAGAGCGGAATTGTTTTTTTGAAAACAAAATTCCATTGAACACTCCAGTTCATTTCTGTTATGATTTTTCTGATCTGAATGGGCCTGAAACACATTAGTAATTTGCCCTTATTCATAAGGATATGTGTGTCAGTAATTTTGTGAACAGTCATAAAAACAGGAGCAAAAAAGACATTCAATGTGGTGCTTACCGTAAATGCTGACAAAAACTGTAGCCAACTACCTTCAGTAAGAAAATTTGTTTCAAGAATATCTGCCGGATTATCTGTGGGGAAGTTTAGTCCCATGGTCTGGAGCATATGCGGAGCGCCCTGCCCGAAAATGACAAAAGCCATTTTAATTGATAATCCCAGAAATCCCCAGACGATGGCCCTTGGAATCAATCCAAAACCTTTGAGATAATATCCGCCTGTCTTAATTCTGTGTCCCAGAATTTCTCCCAGGCTGGCAAGGATGAAAAATTTTACAAAACTGAGAATATAGGGATAGGCTTTATTCAAATCTCTGTATTGATCAAATAGAGATTCGGCAAAAATAAATGGCAAAAATATCATCAGAAACAATGCTGCCAGAATCAGGTCACCTTTTTTCATGGTTTATATATCGTTTTTACGGGATTAAGCTCGCATGACAAAAATTATTAACTCTGCTCGTATTATAATGGTATTAATATTTTTCATCCGTGTGCGTGTTAAAGTATTTTTCCTTTTGTCATGCTCGGTTCAACAGGTTTTTATTTTCTAAATATTTCCAGTGTTGAGTTGCCGGTCTGAATTTTTTCTTCTGGTGAAAAATTGAACTCAGGTCCCGAAACCCCTTTATTGAAACTTATTGGTCCGGTAAATACGCGAGCTTCATCCCATAGATCATCCTTGATAAATGAATTTAACAGCTCAGCTCCACCTTCCACCATAATGGATTGGATATTTTGCTCATAAAGGATTTGCATCATCTGTGGTAGATCGTTTTTATCCGCTTGGATCCTAAAATACCTAAGATTCCTTTTTGAAGGAATGTCATGTTCGGTGAAAACCCAGGTTTCCTGAGTCTGATCAAAAACATTAAGATGGGCAGGTAAACTTTTGTGTCGGTCAAGTACGAGTCTGAGAGGGGCTCTTCCTTTCCATGCTCTGATATTTAAGCGTGGATTATCCAGGCTGGCTGTTTGAGTACCAACAAGTATTGAGCTTTCTTCTGTTCTCCATTTGTGGACAAGGCTTCGGCAAAACTCATCTGTTATCCATGCTGGATTAGCTGCCTCACCTGGTTTTCTGATTTGATCAATGAATCCATCCCTTGTTATAGCCCATTTAAGCAGGACAAAGGGCCGTTTATTCACATGAAAACAATTAAAACGCTTATTTAATTCCCAGGCTTCTTTCTTTAGTATTCCTTCAATCACATTAACCCCTTTTTTCCTTAATCGTAAGATTCCTGTTCCTGCGACAAGTGGGTTTGGGTCAGTTTGTGCTACAACAAGGTTTGGGATTTTATGCCGTAGAATTAAATCTGTACATGGAGGTGTTTTGCCTGTATGATTACAAGGCTCCAGATTAACATACAATGTGGATTCGGCTAATTTTGAATAATCTTTAACCGACTGGATAGCCTCAACTTCTGCATGGGGCAGGCCAGCTTGTCGATGATATCCCTCACCAATTACCTGATTTTTCCATACTACAACTGCTCCTACAATGGGATTTGGTGCGGCATGTCCCAAACCATGTTTTGCCAGTTCAAGGCATCGATGCATATATGTCTGATGATCCTGCATTCGAGGCCAAAAATAGGGATAATAGGCTTGCCCTGAAAGCCTGTTTGCAATTAATAGAATTCAGTGAATTGAGGTGTCGGTATTTCATCAGTTAGTAATAATTTTGGCTTTGGTTGAAATAAATGTAAAATTTACAGAAACTATTATACCTGAATGTCCAACACTAAGGAAAACCTGATTATTCGATTACCATCATGGTTTGAGAGAGAATTGACAACTATCTATTCATCAGAAGAGGCCCGGTCAATGGCACGGCGAGTGATGGAGGATCTGACTGGTAAGAGCTATGCAAGATTGATGGCTGACAATGATGTTTTGTGGTCTCCTGATCAGAAAACCAGAATTATTGAGATTATTGAAATGCTTAAAACCCATGAACCGCTTCAATATATTCTGGGCTATGAAGATTTTATGGAGATGAGATTTGAAGTTCAACGGGGTGTGCTAATCCCCAGAGGCGAAACAGAGGGTCTGGTATACTGGATAAGAGATGATTTGAAAAAGCGGAATGTGGGCAGAGGGAAAGATATTCGGATTCTGGACATTGGTTGTGGTACTGGCATCATTGGGATCTGTCTTGCAAAAGAATTTCCTGATGCCAGGGTGACTTGTTGTGATGCATATTCTATTCCATTGGAGGTAACTGCACGAAATGCACTATTGAATGATGTTGATATTGAGATTAAGAAGATTGATATTTTACAAATCAATCCTGAAAGTCTGGAGGCTGGTTTTGATGTCATTGTTTCAAATCCGCCATATGTGACAAGTTCTCAGGCATCAGCAATGCAATCTAATGTGCTGGATTATGAGCCATCAAGTGCCTTGTTTGTCACTGATGAGAATCCATTGATTTTCTATAAGGAGATTTGTAAATACGCATCAAAAAACTTGTCAAATATGGGAAATGTGTATTTTGAAATCAACGAAATACTTGGATCTGAAACTAAAGATCTGGTAAACTCGTATTTCAAATTCGTAGAGCTCCGGAAGGATATTCACAATAAAGACCGTATGATCAAAGCAAATTATGGATCCTAAAAAAGCACTGGCCAAAGCCATGAATTATTGTGCACGGGGGGAAAAGGCCCCGGGTGATGTTAGAAAGAAACTGGTGGGCTGGGGGCTTTTCCCTGATCAGGTTAAAGAAATCTTAAGCTGTCTTTATAAGGATGACTTTATTAACGAAGAAAGGTATTCCCTCGCTTTTGTAAGAGATAAACTGAAGTTCAACTCCTGGGGACGTATTAAAATAAGACATCATCTAAGAGCAAAAGAGCTAAAGGAATCTGCGATCGATAATGCTATTGCAGAAATTGATGAAGCGGCTTATCATGAAAAGCTGAGTGATTTACTGGCTGCAAAATATCATAGCCTGCCAGACAAAGATGAGCTCATGCAAACAAAAGCCAAACTATTAAGATTCGCAGCAAGTCGGGGCTTCGAAGCAAATGCAATCTATCCTGTACTGGAAAAAATCATCAAAAAATAAGAAGATAGTTTCAATGGGCTGCTACTGCCCCGATTTTACTTTTCTACCTCCCAGCCAAAATCTACATATTCCCAGCTGAAGTCTTCTCCTTTAACGCTCAGAACAAGGAAGCCCTCTTCCATTCCATAGCGGGGACCTCTCCACCAGTTAGCGGATACAGCTCCTCCGGTAATAAAATGAGTTTTTCCTTCAATATAGATATCTTCAAGGTAATGTAAGTGCCCCTGCAAAGCAAGTTTGAGATTCTTTCCATTGAATAGTCGTAATACTTCACGACTATTGTTGATTACGCCCCCCTCCAAATTGGGCTCAAGGGCGCCATACATCCTCTGCCTCATTACAGAAATAAATGGAATGTGAACACTTATTACAATGGGAGTTGAATCATCAATTCCATTTAAATCTTTCTGTAACCATTCAATCTGTTCCTGGCTAATATCACCCCTATATCCTCTTTCTTCAGTTTCAGCGACTGAATTCAGTACAATAAAATGCCAGCCCTGATGATCAAAGGAATAGTACGGTTTACCCAAATACCTGCGAAACATGTTGATGCCATAATCGGGATCAGTTCGTTCAACATTTTCAATGTTTTGGAAACCATAGTTTTCGTGATTTCCGGGAGTATTATAAACAGGCATATTGAACTGCTTTTGAAGACTTAAGTACAAGAGATACAGAGAGTCGGCACGTTCTTTGGTCTGATTAAGGGCGTCCATAATCAGGTCTCCACCTGTAATCACAAAATCCGGATTGATTTCATTCACTTTAGCAATGGCTTGTTGAAAACCTTCAGTTGCCATCTCTTCGGGTTGAACATGAATGTCAGTTAGAAATACAAATTTGAAACAACTTTCATCGGTTTTTTGTGCTTGTAAAGTCAATCCTGAGCTTATAAAAATCAGGACAAGTAGTAACAGCGTGCTTTTTTTCATGATTTAGATTCTTTGTGATCGTAATGGAATTTCTCAAGTACTATTATAATTATTTTAATTCAAGTTGGCTTTAAACCGTTCGGGATCCCATTGATAAATGCTACAGGATACAGGTTTGTCTTTGCTGATAAATATAAGGGTTTTTATACTTTTGTGTAAAATTATTTTAGATGATCACACAAGAACAATTAAAAAACATCAAGGGGCGCGATCTGGCTCTAAGGAGGCATCTTTGATGTTGATGCCAAGATTGAACAAATAAAACTTGACGAGAAAAAGACTCTGGATCCTGAGTTCTGGAACAATCCAAAGGAAGCAGAACGGCACTTGAAACACATCAAATCTTTAAAGAGATGGGTTGAAGGCTATGAGGAAGTAAAGCTGGGTTTGGAGGATCTTCTGATATTAATAGATTTTTTGAAAGAGGGAGAGGCAGAGGAGGCTGATGTTCAGGAACAGTTTGAAATAACACTTAAGCTGGTTGAAGAGCTCGAATCAAAAAATATGCTCCGTAAAGAGGAGGACAGTCTGGGTGCAATTCTGAAGATTAACTCCGGTGCCGGAGGGACAGAAAGTCTCGACTGGACTGGTATGCTCATGAGAATGTATATCCGGTATGGAGAGAGAAACAACATGAAAGTGAAGGAGTTATATTATCAGGCTGGAGATGAAGCTGGTGTTAAAACTGTTACACTCGAATTTGAAGGTGAGTTTGCTTACGGATATTTGAAATCAGAAAATGGTGTCCATCGTCTTGTAAGGCTGTCACCGTTTGACTCCGGCAATAGAAGACACACTACTTTTGCTTCTGTTTTTGTTTCTCCATCAATTGATGATTCCATAGAAATTGAAATTAGTCCGGCAGATATTGAATGGGACACTTTCAGGTCAGGTGGAGCAGGTGGTCAAAATGTAAATAAAGTTGAAACTGCTGTACGCCTGAGACATGCCCCTTCAGGTCTTGTTATTGAGAATAGTGAAACCAGGTCGCAGCATAAAAATAAAGACAATGCTTTGCGTTTATTACGCTCACAACTCTATGAGCTTGAACTAAGAAAAAAGATGGAGGAGCGTAGTAAGATTGAATCACAAAAAAAGAAGATTGAATGGGGATCTCAGATAAGATCTTATGTTTTGCATCCTTATAAAATGATCAAAGATCTGCGTACCGGATTTGAGACTGGTAATGTGCAGGCTGTACTTGATGGTGATCTGAATGGTTTTATCAAAGCCTATTTAATGGAGTTTGGGAAAGATTAGTAATTTACTCTCTGGCTTTTAGTTGGATGTAAAATGTAGATCCTTGTTCGGGTTCAGATTCCAGCCATATATTACCTCCAAGTAATTCGGCGCTTAATTTAGCCAAAGTAAGACCTAGTCCGGTTCCCTCGTAATTCCGGGTTAGGCCATGATCGATTTGTTCAAAACGATTGAAAATTCTTTGAAAATCAACTTCCGCAATTCCGATACCCGGATCCTTGACAAACAAAGTGATATTCCCGTTTTTAACAGGTAAACATCCTAAGTCAATATCGCCTTTTTCAGAAAACTTATACGCGTTGCTCAGAATATGGGAGAGAACCTGCCGGAGTATCTGGGGATCAGTATCAATTTGTATTCCTCTGTTTACTAATGGGATCTTTATTTTTAAATCCAGATTTTCCTTTTGATTATTCGCAATTCCTGTCAATGCATAATGTGCTGTTTTCTTTAGAAAATCAACCAGATCAATAGTCTGTATTGCTAATTCGTTCTCACCCGCTTCAAGCTGAGATAGCTCAACAATACCTGAAATGAGGTTTAGTAGTTTGTCTGAGTTTCTCCTTATTTGCTTTCGGTATGCTTCTTTATCTTTTGAATCATCAGATCCGGCCTCTTCACTAATAATTAAATCAGAGAATCCGATAATTGCGTTCAAAGGTGTACGTATCTCATGACTCATGTTGGATAGGAAGGATGATTTAAGGCGATCATTTTCCTCAGCTTTATTTTTAGCTTTTATCAGCTCAAATTCATGCTTTTTACGCTCAGTGATGTTGGTTTGTGTTCCAATAGCTCGTGATGGTTTGTTCTGATCATCATGTTCGATACATTTTCCTCTGAAAAGTATCCACAACCAGCTACCATCCTTATGTTTCATTTTAAGTTCAATTTCCACCGATTCTTTAGACAGGAATGACTCTCTGATTTTAGCAATGAGTCTGCGATCTGTTTCCGAGTTAATTAAGCGTAAGAAAGTGGATATTGAAGAAGATAATTCGCCGGGTTCATAACCAAGCATGCTAAAACAATGATCATTGAAAATAATTTCATTAGATGAAAGATTCCAATCCCATATCCCGTCACTCAACGACTGCATGGTTAAAGCATACTGCTCCTGAGTTTTTTCCAGAATATTTTCACGGGCAACTTCTTCAGTGATATCCTTTATAAAACCGATTACACCTGTGATCTCATCCTGTGAATTAATAAGGGGGAGATATTTCTCGTGGCAAATGCCCTTACGATTATTAGACAGTCGGTATGGATAATCTGCTCCGGGTGTGATTTTCCCCTCCATAGTCTGAAGCATGATGTCAGACACTCCGTTATCTTTAATATGAGGAAAGTGTTCCCAGATAGCCTGCCCATCCATAGTGATTTCCCGGCTAAAACCGGAAATAGTTTCCATTGCCCTGTTCCAATAAATCGGTTTGAACTGATGATCTAAAACATAAATCCCCTCGTCAGTTGAGCTAAGTATATTGGTTACAAGTAATTGATTGTTCTTCAAATTTTCCAGTGATTCCTGTTTCAGTGTTTCATCCTCAAACAATCCTACTAAAAACCATTCACCTGAATAGAATTGGTGCTTGATTACACGCTCCCTCAACCAAATAATGCTATTGTCAGGTTTGCGTATCCTGTATGTATGATCCAGTTCTTTTTGTTCGGTATTTAAAAAATCAGAGTAGTTTTGTTTTATTCGATCCAGGTCTTCATTTACCGTAATTTGATCCATACAGGGAAACTCATTTTTTGCTAGTTTCTCTGGATAGCCAATCAGAGTTTCGAAAAAGGGTGAGACATACAAGGTTTTTATCTTATTTCTGATCCAGAATACCTGGGGTGCGGCAGCGGTAAAAACCTTGAACCACATTTCCAGTTTTCCTGCTTCTTGCAGATCAATTTGATCGGCCAGTTGTTGCCTTTTGTACTTCCTTTGCTTCCCTTGCAATCTCATGAAAGGGATGAAAATTATAATCAATAACAGGCTCAGACCTCCAATGGTGTAATAATACCAAGGATATTGATTGATAATATCTTGTATTTGACTCATCAGGAATGAAATATTCTATATCTTTTACCTTATTCCAAAGATACGTATCCTATCAAATAGAATCCGGCAGGAGAGTGATTCTTGTTAACAAATTTTTTAACTTAGAGTCCCAATAATAAACCTAACAATAATGAAAACCAGAATAGAAAAAGACACTATGGGGCCAGTAGAAGTTCCTGCAGAAAAATATTGGGGAGCTCAAACTCAACGGTCGAAGAATAATTTTAAGATTGGCTGTGATCTTATGCCAAAAGAGATTATTTATGCTTTTGCTTATTTGAAAAAAGCTGCTGCTCTGACAAATGCAGAATTAGCGGTTCTTGATCAGGAAAAAGCCGACTTGATTGCCAAGGTATGTGACGAAATACTGGATGGTAAATTAGATGATCAGTTTCCATTGGTTGTTTGGCAAACAGGTTCAGGAACACAGTCAAATATGAATGTTAATGAGGTTATTGCCAATAGGGCTAATGTGCTTAGAGGAAGTGTATTGGGTGAGGGTGATAGCTTTATTCATCCTAATGATGATGTAAATAAGTCGCAGTCATCAAACGATACTTTTCCAACCGCCATGCATATAGCAGCCTACCGGATGTTAAAAGAAAAAACTTTTCCGGGAGTTGATGTGCTACGGAATACCCTGGCCCTGAAAGTTGGTGAATTTAAAGAAGTTGTTAAAATCGGACGCACCCACTGGATGGATGCTACTCCACTTACTCTGGGGCAGGAGTTTTCAGGATATGTGTCTCAGTTGGATCATGGTCTTAAAGCTCTCGAGCGTACCTTGCCTCATTTGGCTGAGATTGCCCTGGGAGGTACAGCTGTTGGTACCGGAATAAATACTCCGAAAGGATATACTCAAAAAGTTGCAAAGAAAATAGCTGAGCTGACTGGCCTGCCCATAGTATCAGCAGAGAACAAATTTGAAGCCCTGGCTGCGCATGATGCAATTGTTGAATCACACGCTGCACTGAAGCAACTGGCAGTTAGTTTAATGAAGGTGGTAAATGATATCCGGGTATTAGCCTCAGGCCCCCGATCAGGTATCGGGGAACTGCTTATTCCAGCTAATGAACCTGGCTCATCTATCATGCCTGGGAAGGTTAATCCCACACAGGCTGAAGCACTTACCATGGTTTGTGCTCAGATCATGGGTAATGATACTGCGATTTCAATTGGTGGAATGAGTGGCCATTTTGAGTTGAATGTTTTTAAACCAATGATGATCGATAATTTCCTGAAATCAGCCCGACTGCTTGGTGATGCCTGCTTGTCGTTCAGTAATAATTGTGCAATTGGAATTGAAGCCAATATGGATGCGATACAGATTAATCTGGAGAATTCCTTAATGCTGGTAACTGCATTAAACACGCACATAGGGTATGAAAAAGCAGCGGAGATCGCGAAAAAAGCATTTAAGGAAAATACAAGTCTGAGACAGGCAGCCCTGGCACTCAAATATCTTACAGATGAGGAGTTCACCAAATGGGTGGATCCCAGTAAAATGATTGGTTCATTAGATTAGATTCCTGCTTATGACAGGAATTAAAATTGATGCACACCAGCATTTCTGGAAGTACAACAAGAAAGATTATGGCTGGATTAATGACAGCTTGTATGTTCTCCAAAGAGATTTCCTGCCGGATGATCTTTTGGCCGAAATGACAAAGGTTCAGTACAAAGCGTGTATTTCTGTTCAGGCACGGCAAACACTGGATGAAACTCAATGGCTTCTGGATCTTGCAAAACAAAACTCTTTTATAAAAGGAGTTGTGGGATGGCTGGATTTATGTAGCACATCACTAGATGATCACTTAGAACAGTTCTGTAAAAATCCGAAACTGATGGGAATCAGACATGTTCTTCAGGATGAGAAAGATGATGCTTTTATGTTGCGGACAGATTTTCAAGAAGGGATTTCTAAGCTTTCACTGAGAAATCTAATCTATGAAATCCTGATTTATCCAAAGCATTTACCTCATGCAATAGAACTTGTAAAGAATTTCCCTCATCAGATTTTTGTGCTTGATCATATCGCGAAACCAGCAATCAAATCGAAAGAAATACGGGATTGGGCTGACAATATCTTCAAATTGGCTGAATGTAAAAATGTTTATGTCAAAGC
>Ga0233437_1006268_pt1 | contig 12280 bp, 9 predicted proteins | sample SI_122_August201_FD_182714 | JGI IMG/M metagenome (GOLD analysis project Ga0233437, IMG submission 182714) | Seawater microbial communities from Saanich Inlet, British Columbia, Canada - SI_122_August2016_200_MG | ecosystem: Environmental > Aquatic > Marine > Inlet | place: Canada: British... | reverse complement strand
ATCAATTAGGTAACTGTCCAAAGCTAATATATCGAAATTCGTCTCAAAAAGGATGTCTCAATTCAAGAGGGAAATTTAAGCGTCTCAAAAACATAGGTTAATGAGATTTATTATGAGAATCTATAAATCAAAGAAACAAGGCAAAGCCATTTGATCCTAGAATCAATTAATTTTGGTGTTTGAAATATAGTAATAATTAATAATCTTAAAATATCATTCCTAAAGAATCACAGCCTTTAGTCTTATATTTGCGTCACTGAAGCTTAAATCCAATTGGAGAGAAAATCATGACAGCACCCCGTATTGATATCCAGGAAAAAGGATCAATAGCATTAACAAAGCAAAAGATGATAGATATGTCAAATTATCCCTTCACCTTGAATACAACGATAGGATGCCTGTATTCATGTATTTATTGTTACCTACAAAGCTTTCCTTTCAACCTGCACACTGAATTTGGGGAAGAAATTAAGATCAAAGCCTGGTTACCAGATAAACTAGATCAGGAATTAACCAAGAAAGCAGATCTACCTCAACACCTAAAACGCGTGCAGATTAATCCAGCAACTGAAGGATATCTCCCACAGGCGTTAAACGCATTGAAGAAAAGTCAGAATAGAAATCTTATGCAAGAGATTCTAAAGGTATTCAAGAAACACTGGGAAAAAGGGAATAAATGGATGCTCCACATAGTAACAAAAAGTCATTTGATACTACGAGATATTGAACTTATTACTGATATGAGGGATCAAGTGCAAATTGAAGTTACTATTACGACACTTGATGAGAAAAAAGCACGATTACTTGAGGGAAATGCATCCTCAGTGAAAAAACGTCTTGATATAATTGAAAAGTATTCAAGCAAAGATGTCTTTGTGCGGGCGATGTGTATGCCATTTATTGGAGAAGAAGAAGAGGCTCTAATAACCAAAAACAAACTTCTTGATCATGGTGCCAAAGCATTCAAGCATAAAGCTATGAATTATTGGGATGTGGATGAGCTACTCAAGGGTAACGTTATCAGGTCAGAAGGTAAGAGGGATATTATCTTTCATGAATTAATACTAAAAAGTGGAGAGCCGTATGTAAATGGGGACCGAAAACCCTCTTCAATCCAGGTAGAAATGCCTGATAAGAAATGGCAAGATTTTACTTTAGTTAAATTGGAGGCGGTTGATTTTGGATATCGTGATATAAATGACCTAGATTGGGCATACATAAAATAATTCCTTTGCATAAAGATTAGAATATTGCTGCTTGACTGCACATGAGCTCGTAAAGCTTTCCTAAAAACACCAGACACGCCTGAGCGCTCGCTTGGGCGTTTTCACATCTAATAAAACAAACAGAAAGGAGTCCAATATGAATATTGGCTATGCTCGCGTATCTACACAGGATCAGAATCTTGATCTACAGAACGATGCCCTCAAAGCTGCCGGCTGTGAGAATATCTACACCGATAAAATGAGTGGCGCGAAAACAGATAGACCCGGTCTGGAGAAGATCATGTCCTTCATCCGGAAAGGTGACACCCTCGTTGTCTGGAAGCTTGACAGGCTTGGCCGATCACTTAAACATCTAATCCAGGTTATGAATCAGCTAGAAGAGAGGGGAATCTACTTCAAAAGCGTTCAGGAGAGTCTTGATACCTCAACTCCTGGTGGAAAACTCATCTTCCATGTATTTGGAGCGTTAGCTGAATTTGAACGAGACATTATTCGTGAAAGAACTCTAGCAGGCTTAGCCGCAGCTAGGGCAAGAGGTAGGGTGGGCGGTCGTCCTAGGAAACTATCGAAGAAGCAGGTAGAGATGGCGAAGAATCTGATGGCTGATATCAATATCCCAATTGCCGAGATATGTGAGACAATGGGAGTGTCGAAAGCCACGTTGTATCGGTATACCAAGTAGACATTTCTATTGTTCTACGATTACTTGCCAGTATATTCAGAAGTCGTCATTTAACTCAACTTGCCGCGACGTAAAAGAAAGCGCTAAACCGGGAGCTAATGGCATCTCCGGATGTCATTTTTTGTTTCTGGCGAGAAAACAGAAACCGTGGAGATTTGCGAGGATTGCAGCCACGCTAAACATGTGCTAAACCCTCAAGGTAAATTCTACCCTGAGACATGTTTGCGTAACTGATCTCCACCAAAGAGGAGGACATTATTATGTCAAAGAATCAAGAGCTTTCAATCAAAGTTGATGGTGTTGATGTTATTGGCGAGATCATTTACAGGTCAGAAGCCGACATTGCTATCAGGATCACGAAACCATACCAGGGGTTAACAAACAGATGCCATATCCCCTATTTCTCAAGGCCAATACATTCCTTTTTGACAGACTACGGCGACAAAATGGCTGAGAATCTGCTCAAATATCTATATGAACTGGGTTGGTATATGGAGAAGAACCGTATATTCATAAAACTGCAGTTCTCTCTACATTTTTATGATGAAAACTTTTCAAACTGGGAGAGCCAAGATCGGTTCTTTAACAACACCTTTCCATTCATTGTTCCAGTTGGTACGAGAGAAGAGGTGATAGAAATGTTGAAGGGTTAGGTCATTGATGTTGATAAAGAGTCAGGTTATTCGCTTATTAATTTTTACATTCATCGCTGTATCGATGGTAGATTCAATATCAAAAAATCGTTCGATCTGCAGTGGGTGAAAAATAGAGTAGAGATATTGGCCACATAGAAAGCGGATTATTATTAACCAATTGGAAGTAAATGAAAACTCAACACACAATAAAAACAGATAATCAAGAACTTACTTTGAAGAGGAACTTAAATTATGAATTCCACTGTGGTGATTGTATAGAAATCATGCAAGGAATGGAACAATCAAGTATTGATTTGATTTTGACCGACCCACCCTACAATCTGGGTTTGTTTATGCATCGTAGAGATACTAATCTCAAGAAGATGAGAGAAAACCAGTTCGCGTATTCGGGCTGGGATAATCTGGAGTATAAAGAGTGGTCTGTGCATATGGACTCCTTTTTTGAAGAAAGCGCACGTTTATTGAAGAAGAGAGGGGCATTGCTACTCTTCATGTCAATTATCAAGGTTGAATCCATCATTGCACTTGCCCAGAAGCATGGCTTTTATTACAAGACGACAGGAGTTTGGCATAAAACGAATCCAATGCCAAGAAATATGAATCTACATTTTGTGAATTCGACTGAAGCATGGGTGTATTTTATACACGGCGGGAGTACTGGGACATTTAATAATAATGGGAAGTTGGTTCATGACTTCTTCGAGACCTCTGTGACGCCTCAAGGTGAAAGAAAACAAGGCGTTCATCCTACCCAAAAACCTTTAAAGATTTTTAATTCCCTGGTTGGGCTTTTAACGAACAAGGGTGAAGTCGTACTAGACCCGTTCATGGGCTCTGGTACCACAGGCGTAAGTTGTAAACTGAATAATAGGTCATTCATCGGTATTGATAGTCATGAACCATATGTAGAAATCGCTAAAAAGCGGATAGAAGAATGATTGTAGCCGACTTGTTCGCAGGTGTTGGTGGATTGTCTCAGGGTTTCGTTCAAGAACAGTTCACCGTAAAATTTGCGATCGAATCCGATAGAGCGATTGCAAAAGCATACATGAAAAACCATGACACCGTGACGATGATCAATTCTGATATAGCTATGGTAGATGTTAAGGAGTTGTGGGAAAAATTTGGGTATGTTGATGTAATTGTCGGTGGACCACCATGCCAAGGGTTTTCACAAAAGGGGAAGAGACTAAGTCTTGCAGATCAGCGTAATTATTATTTTAGATATTTTATTGCAATGTTAGAAAAGTTTTCACCTCAATATTTTTTATTAGAAAACGTACCGAACATTATATCGACATCTAATGGATACTTCAAAAACGAACTCATGAAAGCATTTAATAAATTAGGCTACGCCGTTGATAGTAAAGTATTAAAAGCTTCAGATTTTGGTGTTCCTCAAGATCGGAGGAGAGCCTTTTTCTTGGGAAAGAAGGGTAAAGAAGTTCTTCCTCTAACTGAGATTAAAGAAACAACCCAAAAGACAACTATTGAAGAGGCTATATATGACCTGCCTTTTATCAAATCTGGAGGTGGTTCAGAAATATCAGAATACACGAAACCAGTGAAATCTAACTATCAGAAGATGATGAGAGGTGATACCTCTACACTATTTAACCATAAAGCTACGAATCATTCAAAAGTTGCATTGGAAAGATTGGCCTTGATACCTAAGGGAAAGGGAAAAGAGGTTTTACCTGAAAAGCATTTAACAAAATCCATTTACAGTGGAACCTGGTCTAGACTGAAAGAGGATGGTCAGGCTGCAACAATTACAACAAGGTTCGATACTCCTTCATCAGGACTTTTCACACACCCTATTCTTGATAGATGTCTAACTGTAAGAGAAGCAGCCAGAATACAATCTTTTCCTGATTCATTTATTTTTGTCGGTAACAAGACCTCTCAAATGCAACAGGTTGGGAATGCTGTTCCACCGTTATTAGCAAGAAAAATCGCACAATTAATTAAAGGGGATATGACTGTATGAAAGTGACTCCTAAATCTATTAGTGAACGACCCGAAATTAACTTAAGGATGGGGATAAAATCATCCTTACCAAAAACAGAAGAGACTCTTGGAACTCTGATATCATTATATCTCGCAAATGACGAGGAGAGTGAAATTGTTTACGGGGAAGAACGGAACACTCATCTACAAATTAGCGCTGAGATTTACAGTAAAATGGAAACCTATTTTACAACTCAAATAGCTAATTCAGGTGTGCAAAATTTAAAAGAAGAAGTAAATAAATCCCCCCTCTACACTGCACAATTAGAACCACTACAAGTAGCATTAGAGTTGATTTGGAAAATTGGTAAAATATCCTTCACGGATTCTACATTACCTGAATCTGGGGAGAGAACGGGTGGAATACGCCATCAGAAAAAAATTCAGTTTTCTGCAAACATGTTATTAATCAAACAAGTGTTAAGTGATAATAGTGGAATAGTTGAGGGAGCAAAAAATACTTTATTTGATATGATAACTGGTTCAACACTAACTGGGCAGGGAGATAAGTACAGGGAGAAATTGCTGCTTACGCTTAACATCATTTCCGAAGATACACACTATAGACTTAGAAACGGGACTGACGAAATTGTATTCCAGCAAGAGTCACTCTACAATGAAATTGTTAAAGGGGATACGGTTGTTAGTACCGATGAAAGAGAATCAGTTGGTCCCTTTAGGATATTAAAAAATATTGTTGGCAAACAACTTCACCCATTCATTAGAGATCAGAATGGTGAATTTTCGCTTAAAGCTGATTTAGATATTAGCTCTATAAAAAAATATCAAAAACTTGTTACTACAACTTTGGACTTAACGCAGTCAAGGACAGTAATCGAAATTGATACTCCTGAACTAGAATTAGATCCTCTGATCCAAACAGTTGAAGGGTTCCAAGCCCTACCCAAGCCATTTCTCTTACTAGCTGGAATTTCTGGTACCGGTAAAACACGTTTTATTACTCAGCAAGCAAAGAACTCAGCTATACATTTTGGACTGGGAGAGAGTGAAAATTACTGTCTGGTTCCAGTTCGTCCTGACTGGCATGAGCCCTCTGACTTACTGGGGTATATTTCAAGGATCAATGGAACAAAATACATTTGCACAGATTTTCTCAAATTTATGGTTAAAGCTGTGGTTGCATCTGTGGACAGCATTCAAGACGAGGAGATAGTTTGGAATGACTTATCTGGTGTTTCCCCATATTGGCTGTGTCTAGACGAGATGAATCTGGCGCCGGTAGAGCAGTATTTTGCAGACTACCTTTCCATTCTTGAGATGAGGGAATGGAACGAGGGTTCTTATTCGTCCAAACCAATGATGCAACCAAATGTTTTTAAGCAACTGGCTAAGAGTACAGCAGCTGATGGGACAAATTCACTAGATGTGCTTTGGGATGAATTGTTTGAAGGGGTTGAGAATGACAAAAAGGAAGATCTATCCGACCTATTTCAAAAATCTGGTATTCCCCTTCCTCCGAACCTGATTGTGGCGGGAACAGTGAATATGGACGAGACAACTCATGGTTTCTCCAGGAAAGTTATTGACAGAGCTCTGACAATAGACTTCCAGGAGTTCTTTAAAAACGATTATGATACATTTTTTGAAGATCAGATAGAGCCCAAGCTATTCACCTTTCCTCTTCGTGCACAGGCAAGCCGCAACGACCTACCGGAGATTGATGCGGATGGAGAGAAATCAAGATCCATTGAGTTCTTGAAATTGATCAATCAAATTTTGATCAATACTCCTTTTGAACTGGCCTACCGGGCACTCAATGAACTATTGCTTACAGTAAGTTGCTTTTCCCCCTACGAGGGGGATGAGGCTGAGTTAAAGTTACATGCCGTTTGGGATGACTTTCTCATGCAAAAAGTCTTGCCTCGGATAGAGGGGGATAGCCAAAAGCTCAGGTTTGTTGATGAGCAAGGAGATGTATCTCGTGAGAGCAAGGAGCTAAAAGGAAAAGAAAATATTTACGGGAAAGGGTCTGTTCTGCACCAACTATATGCACTCCTGGAGACAGATCAACTTGCTGACATTTGGGGTGATGAGGAGGTGCCGGCAAAAAGACCGGACTTACTTCGCGACACCTCAATACATATGAAATGCCGTTCAAAGAAGAAACTTCTTTGGATGATGAAACGACTGAAGGACAATCACTTTACTGATTTTTGGGTATAGCCTTTGGATGATTCCGTTCTTAACTGTCCGCCACTTGCAGTTCGGAGTGCAAAAGCTCTGAACCGCGCTGAAACTGCTGAACTAAATAAGCTGTCCATAAATAGTGCATGTTATCGTATATCTGGAATTGAATCCCCATCCTTACAACTACATGGCAATAACGTGGAACTTCATCTAGAGGATGGAGAGAAGGCACTATTTAGATCCGCGAAAAACTGTAACGCTGTCTTCTTTGATCAAACTTCATATATGTTCTCAATTGAACTGCTTGAAGCTGAGGAAGCCTACCTCTTCAGCCCAATCGCTTCATGGTGTGAAAGTACAGACTGGAATAGTAGAGCTAAGACCTTATCTATCCCAATAAATTTCGGGAATGACCTAGGTGATTTTGAATTGTCCTGGGAGTGGGTTGGTAGGGACGGGGAGCGACATAGAGCATCTTTCTCAGGACAGGTGTTTTCAACCAAGTTGGATATCTATAAACATTTCAGAATAATGCTGGATGAGGTCAAGGATCGTTTCCAATGGATTCAACTTGATTTACTACGTCAAACGACCTGGGGCTGGAGCCATGATACTGAAGCAGATAGTAATCTCAGAACCTGGCTCCTTATTTTCCAGGAAGTTCGTGAGACTATGGGAGAACGTTTTAAAAAGCTGATTCACCAGCATCGTCGACGACTACTTGAAGAAACTCAAATGCTTCGCGCGGAACAGATGAAAAAGATTTCCCCTAAATTGGAAGAGCGAGTGGTAGAGGGGTTGCGCGACAATCCAAATCAGCGTTATCCAATGGTTAAGAAGGTGTTGGATGCAGACACGCCAGAGAATCGCTTTATGAAACACATTCTCTTCCAAACCCTGTCCCAGCTCAACGTAGTTATCAACAAAATTGAGAAGAACGAGCGTTTTGCTGATATTTTCAAGGACCGATTAAAGGAGTGGGCTGGTGAATGGAGCGTACTGAACCAACATCGCTTTTGGCGAGGCATTGGTGAGTTCAGGGGTCTTCGAAGAGCATCGCTGATACTGTCCCAGGACCCAATTTATGCAGGAATCAGACGGGCAAATTATCTACTGCAGCAAGGTCTTATTTTTTTAGATCAGGACTTAAAGGGTGGAATTCAGAATGCTGCACAGCTTTATGAGGTCTGGTGTTTTGTAAAAATGGATCAGTTGATAACAGAATCAGGCTGGAGTCAGGTTGATGAAACACATCTCAATTTTGAACTCACTGATAATAGTTTAAGCGATGATCGTGAAGAATTACAAGCTGGAACTGTTAAGTTTGCATATGGAAAAGACGGTTTTGATAATATCAGTTTATCCCTTCTGTTCCAACCAACAGCTGGAGAGAAATTGAGCAAGGACGGTATTTGGGATGGTATGATGGCAGTGCCCGTTAACCAGCAGCCGGATCTTGTTTTACGTTTACATAGGGATGATTTACCTCAAAAGCCAGTCTATACATGGATCTTTGATGCAAAGTATAGACTCCATAAGAATAATGCTCCTGAGGACGCAGTAAATCAGATGCACCGCTATCGAGATGCGATTATATGGGCTTCGGATACCGGGGGTGAGGGTCGGCTAACAAGAGAGAGTATTGGCGCCTATGTGCTGTATCCTGGAGATGATAGCACTCTAGACGAAAAATCAAAACAGATCGCATCTGTTCAAAAAACCAATATCGGTGCTTACCCACTCCGACCTGACAATAAAAATACTGTCTCCTCGCTTCTCAAGAACCAGGTAGAATCATTTCTTGATGTCAGTCAGGAATTTGGCAAAGTGGAAGAAAAACAGGCAGAATACTATGCAGGTGTCCCTGGTTTGAAAGCTAAGCAGAAGCCGTTATTTGCGAAGTGCATTACTAAATCAGCTGATAAAATGAATACACAGGAATACTGGGAGAATAGTCGTTTATATCGTCTGCCCAATCTAGCTGTAAAAAAGGAAAACCTTGAACCATGGGAATGGACCTATCTGATACCTACGAGTGGAAAAGGTGAGCAGCTTGGGAATTTTCCAATTCTATCTGTTAAACTGATGGCGCGACATGATATTTCACAACGTTATGTATCTGAAGAGATTCCAATTTATTCAAAGACATCTGCCGATGATGATCTTTATTGGCTCTTTGTCCTCGGTGAGCAATTGGAAAATATGCCCATACTCGATTCAATAGAAGAAGGAAAAGTTGTTTTTGTCGGAGAGCTAGACAATGATTTAGCCACAAACGATACAGACCCATAAGTTACAACTTTATTGACTCCTGCAAGCAAATAGGGATATGAAAAACATGGATTTACATGAGCTCTCAGCTGAAATAAAAAAGTTTACTCAGGACAGGGATTGGGAACAGTTTCATAATCCCAAAGATCTTGCGGTAGCTCTTGGCATTGAGGTGTCAGAACTTCAGGAGATCATGCTGTGGACTCCTACGAATCAGTCAGCCAAAAAGATTGAGGAAAAACGGGAAGCTGTGGAGCATGAGGTGGGGGACATCCTGGTCTATCTTCTACGCTTCTGTGATGTCACAGGGATTGACCCAATTGCTGCTGCGTTTAAAAAGATGCAGCTTAATGCTGAGAAATATCATGTGCATAAATCTAAGGGCAATTCAAAAAAATACACAGAACTATAAATGTAATTCCCAATGTATTCTTACAACAAAGCAAATCAGTGAAGCCGATTTTAAGAATTGATTTTGTGGGAATCTATTTCATCGCATCTGGAAAATCATCTGTATAGAGAAATAGATTACTTGAATCAAATAGTAGCCCCAAGTATTGATCCTCTGTATAGTCTGAGACACCATATATCCGATTTAACGCTGCTATCGCGTTATCAGAAAATATTGCAGTTTCCAGTATCGCTTTTTCTTCTCCAAGAGCTGTTTGCATCGCCTTGGCATGTGCAGCGTTTAATTGCTTTATTGCTCTAAATTTATGCCGGTGTCTCTTGCGAACTTTGTCCATCTCGGCCTGATACATATCAGAGGCTTCTTGTCTTGTATCCGATCCAATAAATTCCAGTAAACCCTGCTTCTCATCGAAAAACGACTCATCTTTACCTAGAGAATCAACCAGTGTCTGGAATTCATATCTGCAGCCATGCCCTTTACAACAGACAATAATTTCATAGTTGGATAGATTCAGTAATTCACCATGATTAATGATAGTGCTCCCCTCAATACCGGCTTTTGTTATAAGCTGTCTAAGTTGAGGAATTCCAAGGCTAACATTGCAATGAACACTTAACAATAAGTCGGCGGGTCTCATCTTTGAGACAAAAAACAACATTACTGAATACTGATTGTACATATTACCCGCAGATGCAGCATATGCCCTGGCCAAGTCGGGATTAATCCCGGATTCAAGAATAGCGACAAGACTGTTTTCGACTGTTTCCTGCCATTGCCCAATCCCGTCTATCAATTTAATTTGTTGCCCATTTAGCTCAGCATACCCCCCGAGTAGAAACTTGAGCATACTTTGATCAACACCTTTTAAATTTGCGAGTGCGTCCTGTTCTGAAAGGTTCTCACTTTGATTCGGACTGATAAACATATATACTTCACCCAAATCACCCCCACTGAGTTCAGCTTTAGCTACGGAATACTTAACTGCAATCATTTGTAAAACATTAGCAAAAACTGATTTGAAATGCTGTGACATATCTAACCTCATCATTTATGAATTTTAAAGGTTGTTAACGTACAATTTCTATGCCCTTTTGATTCGTGCCAAGGGAATTTACTCTTTCATCGACGTAATCAGTCAGGATTATTCAGCGGATAATGCTGACCAAGTTTTGGGCTTGGGAAATTGATAAAATTGACATGGAAATACTAACACGTTGATTATCAGGAAGATAGGGGGATGATGGAATTAGAGCTAATTCTACCGTTGGGTATAGCAGGACCTTAAAAACCGCACACTACATAACTAATATTACTGAAGAAAAGAAATAACCAATATTATAGTTATATGAATAGCACGGTAGCAGGATGCTGGGTAACCGAAGAGAGCACCTGCCCGATGAACATGCAATAAGAACCGCTATTACCTCCACCGATAATGTTAAGTGATGCTCATTGTCGTATGATGTCCATACGTCCGGCATCCAGTTAGCAGAAATAACCTTATAACTTACCACCTGGGGCTTGCTCTGCGTTTTGAGACTACGCATCTTCAGGGTCCTGAGAGTCCAAAGACACTAGCCCACCCGGGTTCATCGAAAATATATGAAAGAGCATCATCCCTTCTCTTCATTTTCCAAGGGATGATACCTGATGTTATGGCTCAGGACAGTTCTCAGTCTAAGTTTTCCTTATATCAGATCAAAAACCTCTCCATCATGTAAGTCCACCCAGTATCATATATAAAAGACCCACCCCCTTCGTTTCGAGGTACCCGGGTCTTCCACAAGCCCTGATGTAATAAACAACATCAGGGCTTTGTCATTTATAACCCTAATCAACAGGAGTAATCATGCATGATTCAAACAGTCAGCAGCTAAGACAACAAGCAACAGGTACATCATCAACAACAAACAATAGGAGATCAACTATGTATACCACAATCCTTCACCAGCTATTCCCACGAGTTGAGATTGAGACTTTCAAGATCAACGGTGATCATTCACAACATGTGATCTGGGGCGAACGGGGGGGCAAAGAGCTGGATATCCATCCAGACACCCTAATGGATCACGTCCTGGGAAACAAACATAGCTTCATATTCCCACGGGCTGACCAGATACGCCTGATCCGTATTTGGAATACAGATGGACTTTTCGTATCAGGATATACGGATTTCTTGAAAACAGTTGGTATTGATCTACATGCTTCAATAACAGATGATCCAAGTCCGGAGAATCCCTACTTGCAACAACTGAGATCCGATTCAGATCAACCGGAGTCTTGGACACGGGTAGCGCTCATCAAGATGTGGTCCGATCTGCGGGGTATCTCCATCGGGGCAGGCGCAAATAAGGAGATCATCGAAGCGAACACGTTTGGTACTCTTCACCCGGACTACAGCATAGACCTTGAAGCGTTAATCGATGCTACATCCAAACAGATAACCAAGGCTGCGAAGTACATCGGCCGATTACTTCGACCCTTCAGATACTATTCCATGGAAGCACCTTTAATCAGAGTGCAGAATATGGAGGTGGATGCCTTTATTGATGGTTGGACCTGTTCGGTTGATTTGAACTACTGTAGAGCCATTCTAGGAGCCTCAGAAGTAAATATAGGAGATAGACTAGAGATAACAGCTCTCACTGGCAGTGGTCTATTGAAAGGTCATGGGGTTGTGGGAGATCATGACCACACAAATGTGATCCTGTTTGGTGATCAATACAAGCCGATCGTGAAGGGTAGTACTCTGTCGTGGTTTGCAGTTGAACCGCTTCATGGATCAGAGGAAGCCTTCCTGGATATTCAAACTCTGGTGAATCTTGGGAATCATGTATTCCCGGAACAGGACCTGCAGGGCTGGATTTCCGACGCC
>Ga0233437_1006266_pt1 | contig 12284 bp, 14 predicted proteins | sample SI_122_August201_FD_182714 | JGI IMG/M metagenome (GOLD analysis project Ga0233437, IMG submission 182714) | Seawater microbial communities from Saanich Inlet, British Columbia, Canada - SI_122_August2016_200_MG | ecosystem: Environmental > Aquatic > Marine > Inlet | place: Canada: British... | reverse complement strand
TTTGGTAGTGGTAAGACTCGGGCAATTCTATATCGTTATATGCAACTAAGCGTATTGCGTAAGGGTAAGGTTAAAATCCTCCTCGTATCCCCCACATACCGCCTAATCAAGGATGTCGATATACCGCTATTCACCGAGTATTTAGATGACCTCGGTATCCCATATAAATACAACCGTAGTGACTACACTATTACAATAAACGACTACATCAAGGGAACTATAATGTTCCGTAGTGGTGACAGACCCGAAAGGCTTGTAGGTTTTGAATGTACCGACTTTATAATTGATGAGTTCGATACTATCCCACAGGTTGATAAGCAGAAGGATGTATGGGAGAAGTGTATATCTCGTTGTAGGAAAGTCCCTGATGCTACTGGCGGAGTAGTTACAACTCCAGAGGGCTTCAGATACACACACCACTTATTTGAAGAGTTAAAGGTTGGTAGGACTATCCGTGCTAACACAGAGGATAACATATACCTCCCAGGTGATTATATCGAAACACTTTACGACCAGTATGATGAACAACTGGTTGAACAATATATACACGGGCGTTATGTCAATATTAATAATATGAGTGCTTATTATGGATTCAAGCGGGAGTACAATGTAATAGACTCATACATACCCACGAGCAATGCTATTCACTGTTCCGTAGACTTCAACATTAGCCCTTTCACCGCAACAGTAGGCGAGTACAATGCTCAAGGTCAAATGGTCATATTTAAAGAGTACTACATCAAGAACTGCAATACACGAACATTTACACAGCAATTAGTCAAAGACTTCCCCAATAAGACTATCTTCTACTATCCTGATTTATCGGGCGTTAGAAGGCAAACATCAGCAGAGATAGGGGTAACTGACATAAGGATACTACAAGAGTCAGGCAAGGTCGTAGGAGTTAAGCGTTCCAGTATTAAGGATAGACTTAATAGGACTAATAATGCACTCGACAAAGGGTGGGTAACTATAACAAAAGACTGTACATATTTAATAAGAGATTTGGAGCAGGTCGCTATGACTCCTGACAGTAAGATAGATGGAAGCAACAAGGAATTGACTCACATTAGTGATGCCTTCTCCTACTTGTGCGAACGAATATTTATGAAGAGGACTAAGTAATGATTGAAAAACAAAAAGCACTTGCAAAGTGGTCAGATGACCTTCAGCGTAGGATAGACGCTAAAGACGCTATTGCATTCTACAACAACAACGAGGATTATATTATATCCACTAAACTCTCGGATACATATCCTAAGACAGCCAATTCCATTCTCCCCTACCTAACAACCTACCCACTCGTAAGACGTATTGTAGATGATATATCTATTTCGTTCAGCAAAGGGGTAAATATAGGTGTAGAGAGCGATAAATTGAATGACCTATTGTCTGCCATACTATCCAAAGCAGAGATGAATAGAACACTTAATAAGGTTGACCATTTATCTAACCTACTATTCAAAGTTGGAGTTATCCCAGTATTTCGTGATGGCACAATTGAGTTAGACATTATAACTCCTGACAACTGTTTCGTGGAGCAAAGGGAAGATGACCCCACTAAGATTACTAAATTATACGTACAAACTGGCATTATGGAAAACTCACCCGGCAAGGTTGAGACTGTTCGCTACTACACGGTATATGATGACACTGATACCTGGACAGCAGAGATTGACAGTGAGGATGGTTCAGTTATTCGTAGAACAGAACCTGAGCCCCATAACTTGGGCTCGATACCTGTTGCCTGGTTCGAAACAGATAAGTCAGTTAATACCTTTTGGATAGACAGAACCAATAGTTTAGTTCGTGCTAATGAAGTAATTGACCTCGAGATGACTAACTTTAGATATGTACTCGCACATCAAGCATTTAGTATATTAGTAACTAAGGGATTAGATGAAGACAAGAACTTTACATTAGCCCCTAATGCTTATATCAATCTACCTTATGACCCCACACACGACAAGACCCCTGATGCCTCATACCTTACCCCTGATGCTAAGTTAGACTCGTATTGGACGATTATCAATGATATGATAGTAGATACGGCACAGAGCGTTGGTTTGAGTGTTGAGTCATACAAGAGAGACTCCACATCATTCAACAGTGGGTATCAACTCAAGTTATCTCGCCAGAGTGTTATCGATAGAGCAAAAGTTAACCAAATGGGCTATAAGACGGCAATAGATAAACTCCTTAGGCTTATTACGAAAATGTATAATACCTACCAAGGCAACCTCTTTGCACCAGATATTCCATTCCTAATTGACTTCGATGAGTTGGTTAGCGATAGTGACCCTAAGGATGAACTGGAGATTGCGGAGAAGCAATTAGCACTCGGGCTAACCTCAAGGGTTGAAATACTAATGAAAAGCAACAAAGATCTAACGAGGGAACAGGCATTAACTAAACTGAAACAGATTGATGCTGACAACGCAATATTAAGCCCTACAATGGACGATAATTAAAAAGTAATGTCTAAACACTACTTGGTACCTGTTTGGCGATTCTAGAGCTCTACAGGGCACTGGAGACGTGTTTTAAGATAAATAAAGAAGACGAGACAAAACTCGAACCTAATGGAGGGAATTAAATGGATGTAAAAGGATTATTTACAAAGTATGGCGTTGAGAACGCTGAATTACTGGCTGACATTGAACAGGCAGCGAGTAAGTTACAGGGAATACCAGCCGGTAGGTTCCGCGTTGTAGTTGGTGAGCGTAATGAAGCACGAACTAAACTGGCGGAACAAGAGGTTATGATTGAAGGACTTAATAAGACAATCACTGCATTTGATGGTGAGCGTGCTACATTAGGCGAGTTCAAGACTAAGTATGAAGGTATTCAAGCAGAAGCATTCAGGGCTGATAAAGAGTCTTGGGGCGAGAAAGCAAAGATGTTCAATGTGGAAGAAGGTAATGTACTCTTCGAGAAAGTGAGTAAGATTAAAGATAGGTTCCTCACACCGACTGACAGAGAATTAACCCACGATGAAGTTCGACAGAACCTCAATAACTTCAAGGTTTACGAAGATATAAACTATTTTGGTAAACAAGAAACAACCGCTACACCGCCTAATACTCAGAAGCCAGGTGGAGACCTCCCTAATGAAAAGGGTGATTTCTATGGCTATAAGAATATTGCTGAACTTGCTCGTGCAGATTGGCGTAAAGCGGAACAGTGGAAACAAGAACGCAAATAAAAAATTAATAAGTCCCGAATAGGGCAGGAGAAACAAATGTCAGCAACAGCAAATTTAGCAGGATCCTTGGGGTTCACAGTAGCAGACGCTGTAATAGCGTTTCAGAAAGCATCAGTATTTAACACATTAATTAAAATGGTTCCAGCACAACCAGGAACTTTGACAGCACGCATCCCAGTTTATGCAGCATTAGCATCAAGCAATGTTGAGCAAACAGAGGGAGATGCAACACTTAGAACACTTACATCAGCAGCAATTGATTGTACAGTAGCTCGTAACACAGTAGCAACATCAGTAACCGACTCAGTACTTTTGGGTTCAGGTGACAATGTTTATGGCAATGTGGGTGGTATTCTCGGTAATACACTCGCTGCTCAATTCGATAATGAAGTTGCGGCTTTGTACGCAGGCGTATCCAATACAGTTGGTACAGCAGGTGCTTCAATGGCTTTGTCATTTATCTTTGATGCAGTTGAATACCTTAGAACCAACAATGCTCCAGGCGAATATTTCGCAGTATTACACCCAAAACAAATTTGGGGAGCAAAAGGTTTGTCAGCAGTAGTTGATAGCACAGACGGTACTATCGTTGAAGATATTGTACGCACAGGTTATTTCCAAACTATCGGTGGCGTTCATATTTTCTATTCACCAGAGATTGAGATTGATGGTGATGATGATGCACAAGGACTCGTATTTGCATCTGAAGCATTCGGTGCTGGCTACAAGGACTTTGGCGGTGGAACATTTATCGATATTGAAGAAGGTCGTGATGCAGTAGGTAATGCAACTAACCTCGTGGCCAATGGATATTGGAAAGCCGCAGAATTAGTCGATACGTGGGCAACCGTTATCACTTCTGACGTTTCCTAGACAACAACAATAACTATACGGGGTGGGTTTAACCGCTCACCCCTTAATTTAACAGGAGAATTAAATGGCAGTTTGGAATGACGCAGTATTAAGTACATCGGACTCTATAGCACGATTTGAGGACAATATTAACTCTTTAACTCCATCTGATTGGGATGACAAGATTAGTGTTGCTAAGCAACTTATTGGTGACTATATTGAACTTGAATTAACTCAGCGTGGTATTCGTGTGGATGAGGCTGAAGGTGATGTATTGCTCGATGTTATTGCTAACCCCACCATATTCTCGACCTCTTCAGACTATTTGACCCTATCACTTATCTTTGAAGACCTATCAAAGGGTGCAGAAGAAGGTATGCGAGTGGTTAAGGCTAAATACTATTTCGATAAATACAAGAACAAGATTAACGATGATATGAGACGCATCAACCTCGATACTAACTTGGATGGTGAGGCTGATATTCGTAGGGTTAATTGGCAAGGTATGTTAAGTCGATGATTTCTGTTCGTGCTACCTATTCCACCATTCCCTCTAAGTTTCAATTACCTAAAGATGTTAAGCAGAATATAAGCAAGATGGTCATTAAGGAAATTGTAACAAGGACTAAGAGTGGAGTTGATATAAATGGTGCTACCTTTACCCCATACAAGAAGGGTGGAACTCCTAACCTCTACAAGAGTGGTAAACTCCTTAGAGGATTAAAGACTTCATTCAAGGGTAATAATATTGTCGTGGAGGCTACAAATCACGCTGATGTTGGGATGTATCATAACGAGGGAACTAAACACCTCCCCCGGAGAAGATGGTTTGGGATAAGTAGTAAATTGAGTGATGATATATTTAATATAGCAAAGAAATACTGGGCGAAGAGGAAATAATATGGCAGTTAGTAAACAATGGACTATTCTGCAAAGTATCAAAGACATTATTGAGGGTGCGACTTCAAACATTTTTGTTGGTTACAGTCCTGATGATGTTGAGAATATTGGTAATTGGTCAGAGGCGGCTTTAATTGAGGGTGGGGATGAGCGTTATGAACAATATCCTGGCTCACAAATGAACTGCGAGATTGATATTAACCTCTTCATTTACAGTAATGCAGTTGTTAATAGGCTAAATACAATAACTGAACTTAGCAGAGAGATAATGGATGTAGTGCTTGACGACCTATCAGTAGGCGGAGCAGCAATTGAAATAGTATTAAATAGTGTTGAGAAGGGGTCAAATAACACAGGAAATGTAGATTACTACTCTCCTGGTATTTATCCTGAATTAACCGTGTATAAACAATCGTACACAGTAACATTCTTTGATACAAGGAGTTAATATGTATAAAGCAAAAGGAACATTCTCTATTAGGCATAAGAATGAGACTACTTCGTATAAGAAGGGTGAACTATATGATTTATCCGAAGATCTATACAAGCGGTTTAAACACTTATTCACTAAGCAGAGAGTACAAAAAGATAAGGAATTAGGAGATTAGTATGAGTTACAGAATTGGAAATAATTATAAACTTGCAATAGAACTGGAAACTACCTACGGAACACCCGTGGAAAGTTCAGCAACATTCTTACCAGATGTATGCGAGATGAAAGACGCAGTAGCAAAGGTAGAAGTACCTGCTAAAACAGGAACACTCTTGCCACAGGCTACTGGAGTACAACCTGGATACAAAACAGGAACCGTAACAATTAAGGGTGCGTTGAGTGATGCTCACGAAGTTTTACTCCCCGCAATGCTTAGTGCGAGTTCACCTTATGTAATGAACCCATCACAGAAAACCAACTATTCATATACCATCTATCAGATTTTAGATGAAAGTACTGATGATACTGTTCATAGAGCAACTGGTTGTGTATGTGAGTCATTCAAGATTACAGGTGAAGGTGGTGGAGTTATCACTTACGAAGCAACCTTTAAAACAGATGGTGCTATTGATAGAGAAGAGACAATTAGTGGTGGACTTACCTATACAAGCCCAACAGTTGACCCCTTCTTATTCGCGGATACTACCTGTCTAAGATACGGTGGAGTTACTGCATATAATTCATTCTCACTCGATATTGGCAAGACATTTGCTGATGATAAGAATGTATTCCAAAATAGTAATACCAAAACATTTGAAGCAATTACATCTACAAATGCTACATTGAATATGGAATGGAACTATGATACTGCGGCGGACGCCAGCATCTATGACACCATTCTTGATGATACTTGTAATGTAGATAGCATTGTACTGAATGACGATGCCAACTCTTGGACAATTACTACTTATGGTAAATATGATAGTTATGATAGTCCAGACCCTGATAAAGGTATCTATATTGGTAATTTCGTAAAGGGCTTGCTCTACAACGGAACCAACCAACCTCTTACAATTACAATAACGTAAGGGAGTTATTATGCCAGAACCTATGTTCACACAAGACATTAAAGACAAGATTAATGATATACATAAGACATTAGTAGGTAACGGAGACCCTAAACGGGGAATGATTTCAAGGCTTGCTACTATCGAAACTACACTCGTAATTCACGGGTGGATGCTCGGATTACTAACAGCAAGCATTATAGGTGCAGCAATTAAAGTACTCTGGGTTTAAGGGGTACTAAATACAGGCTTAGACGCACGAACTCATAAAAGTGGTGTCTTTACATTGTTTTAAATAGTTTGTGCGTTCTTGCGCCCTACAGAGCAACTCAGAGCACTATTGAGATAAAAATAACACTATCCCTCGTGGATATACAAACCAAACAGTTAAATATGTCAAAGGAGGCATAATATGGCTAAGATGAAGAAAATTAAGAATTGTTTTATGGATGAACAACCGAACTTTGAGTTCGATGTAGAAGTAGATGGAGATGTTATTGCTAAATGTAAGGCGTTGACCCCACGAGATTGGAGTTATATCAAGAAACACGCTTACGGTAAGATGGCTTTGGAGAACGGGGAAGTTAAGGTTGACATTGACCCCTACCAACTACAGATTTGTATGATTTATAAGGCACTTGATGAGTGGGCTTTTGATAGACCCATTAATATCGAGAATGTAAACTTACTTGGTAAGGATTACCGTGAAGCGATTTATGAGCAAATTAATAAACACGAAGAAGAGTTTAACGCCAATAAAGAGGCGATAGTAAAAAACTCGTAAACGCAGTTAGGTTATATGAGCAAAACCCTAATGCTCATCAAATGCTTGATTGTGGGAATTGTGATGCGGGTGTCTGTACTTTTTGTCCAGGCATCCACTCATTCTGTTCGGACTGCGAAAGAGAGGGTAATTGTGTTAAGAGAAACCTACCGAAGATATTGGACTGTAACCAAACAGTCATTAAATTTATGTACCAAATAGAGGGTGGTTTCAAGATGTATCCCAACGAAGGGAGTTGGATTGACCAACCTGAGTGGTTTAACTACTTATTAGGTCAAGCACAAGCAGAATTTAACAGAATACAAAGGGCTAAAATTAAGGATAAATAATATGGCAACAGAGACCAGGAATTTAAAGTTAGTAATTACCGAGAAAGGTGCTAAGAAGACCCAATCCGCAGTTAAGGGTATTAATTCCTCACTAGGTGGGGTTACAAAGTCATTAGCAGGGATGGCAGTAGCGTATGTAGGTATCAGTAAGGCAATGGCATTTATGTCGGATGCTGTAGCCATTCACGAAGAGTATAGTACTCAAATGGGTATTGTGGCACTTAATACGGGTGAAAGCACTACTGCAACTGACGAATTTAATAAGAAGTTATCCGTACTAACTGGTACTGGGATAACCTCAATTGCAACTACACAAGCCATTATATCATCCTATAAAGGTATGAATGCTACTATCGTTAAAGAGTCCATACCTGCCATATTAGACCTATCAGCACAATGGGGCGTAGATGCTCCTGCGGCTGCTAAACAACTTATGAAAGCCTCATCTGATTTAGGTAGTGGTTTACTCGCACTAAAGAAGAAAGGACTTGATTTTACTGAAACTCAGATTGCCCAAATGAAGGCAATGGAAGATGCGGGAGATAAGGCAGGGGTATTCAAAGCAATACTTAAGCAAGTAGAAAAGCAATACAAAGGTACTGCTGAAGAAACCGCTAACTTCACTGACCAAATGAAATCAGCATCAGATATACTTAAGGAAAGTGCAGGTGGTAAATTCCTCGAAGGTATGGGGATTGAAGGTGCAGACCTCGCAGAACAACTATTAAACCTCGAGCCTATTATTGATAATTTAGCAGAAGGTTTAGGTAAACTAACTAAATTCTTGTGGGATAATAAAGAAGCAATACTTGCAGTAGGTAGTGCTGGTTTATTTACTAAGGTGGGTAATGGTGCCTTGACAGCGTATGTTGGGTTAAAAGCAGCAGCGAGAGGTTATACACTTGCATCTACTGCCGCAGCAGCAGGGGTCTTATCTGTAAATAACTTAAATAAAGCATTAAAAACCTCACGAGACGCAACAGTGATGTGGCAAGGTTATGCAGATATAGCAAGTAGAGCCTGGGCAGGACACACTTTCGATTTTTATTCAAAGGCGGCGGACCTGTCGACTGAGAAAACCAAGATACTCGGCAAAGAAGTAGTTCTCGCTGAAAAGTCCTTATCTAAATTGGGTAAGGCTATGAATACTATGGGTGTAACATCACTCGGTGGGTTAATAGGTGCCTTTGCTATTGGTGCAGCCTCTACAGCAGGGCTTATATTATTATTTACATCACTAAAAAAGAGGGTTGAAGATGTACAGGTGGCAAATGAGGCATTTGCGGAGAGTTTCAAGAAGGCTTGGGAAGACAACCTTGAGGTATTTAATTATCTATCGGTAGGGTTTGAGTCTGTTATGCGTTCCATTGAGTCCGCTAATTGGGAAAGAGCAGTAGAGGGGTTTAATAAGTTTTTTGGTACTCAATTTGAAAGTATAGACGCACTCAAAATTGAATATGCACTATTATCACAAGGTATTATTACAGATGACGATGCAGTTCTTGCTAAATGGCTTCAAAAAAAAGAGTCATTAGAGGCATTGCTTAAATTATATGAAGACCTTAGTAATAAATATATTCCAGACGCAGAAGTAGCCCTTCCCCTCCCAAAGGTATCGGGAATACCTGGAGATATGTTTACGTTTGAGGATGACGACTTTACCCCAGACATTGATGTTGACCTCTTTAGAAGTGATAGCGAGATGATGTTACTTATTAATGATCATACTAATCAGATGATTGCTGATGGTATTGATATGCTCGATGAGAAGAAGATAAAAGCACACGAAGACGCATTAGCAAGAGCAGAGAAAGAAAAAGAGATTATAGGGGATGTTGTTAGAGACTCACTAGCACTCTTCAATGATATATCCACTGAACGAGTTAGTGCACTTGACCGTGAACAGCAAGCAATGCAAGAGACCGCTGAGTATCAAAACGCTACGGTTGAAGACAAGGCTGCTATGGACAAGGAATATAACTCTAAAAAGAAAGGTATATTAAGTACACAATTTGAAGTTACCAGACTTGCCCGTTTTGCAGAAATGGGAATGAATACAGCAGAAGCAATTATGGAAGCCGCTCCAAATGTTCCGCTACAGATAGCAGTAGGTGCATTAGGTGCAGCACAGGGTGCGTTTATTATGTCACAAGCAAACCCATATAGAGCCGCATTAGGAGCAGACTTTGAAACTAATGGTCAAATGTTAATGTTAGTAGGTGACAACCCAGGTGGTAGAGAACACGTCACAGTTACCCCTACATCGTCTCCTAACGTCCGTGGAGGTCACGGAGGTGATTTAGCATTGATTGAAGAAGTTCGTGCGTTAAGGGTCGAATTAAGTACCATACAACGCTATAATATAAGGACAATTGATGCGGTTGAGATGAGTATGATAAATGAAGAAGGTGGATTACAAAGGGGTGTTATATGATAGAAACCTGTAGGCTTGAGTTAATGAATAAAAATGGCACAGTTATCTTGAATATAGATAGTGATACTCTCCTGAGTTACAAGACATCTGGCTCATCAGCCTCCTCCGTTGATTACTTTAAATTAGAGGGTGGGAGGTGTAATGTTGTTTGCAACGCAAGCACTGAACTTATAGACCTATTAGTTGACCACAACTACCCAGCAGGCGTTGATGATTTTATGGCTAAGTCGGACTTTAAGTATTTCGATATTTGGGGTAAGGTTTATGTCGATGAGCAAGCGGAATTTACTGGAGCAATTAGCACTCAGTCTCTCGTTTACGATAATGTTAAGGAAACTATCTCTGTCGTACTCGATGATTATGTAAATATCTTTATTAAAACAAAATTAACTACCCTTCGACTAGGATACCAGTACGACACAAAGTCCATCGAAGATTGGTTTGAATATTTGGTAGATAGTATGGGGTTAGAGATTACCAATGATTTATACTTCAAAAACTTTACCGTAGAGCCTGCCGTTGGTATAGATGTTGAATATACACTCAACGAGTATCCTGCTTGGGGTCCAGGTGGATATATGTTTAAGCCAGACTATAATGATGGATTAGGTGTAGAGCAGGAACGGGCAGCAGCAGCCTCAACGGGTGCTTTTGTTGTTACGGAGTTTGAAGGTAATATTTGGCTCTGTAACTATGTGTTAAGGACTGTATGTGAGGGTAACAATAACGGGGTTCTCCCTGATACACTCCATTGGTGGGATGAGCAACTTGTGACCTTTTTAGTATTCACCCCAGAAGGTGCTTTTGTAAGGGGGAGTACAGGTAGGACTATTATGTCAAATAACAATTGGTCAGGTTATGTTGGTGGTACGAATGCAGTAGCGGCTTGGTGTCAAAACAAGGTGTTAACACAACACCCTACTGATATGGACTATCATTCTGTTTTTACTCATCAAGATTACCCTAATTACTCGTTACCTGATGAGGGTTCAACGGAGTATGAGTATACCTTTCCTAACGGTTTCGCTCACTGGGAACTAATTGAGGGCACAAGATATGTATTGTACGAGGGTGAGAACGTAGTACAAGATTTAAGAGTAGAATATGGAGAGTGGGATAGTGATGAGGGGCTAATGAAATATGATTGGAGTAAAACCTTAGCACAAGTACTTTACTTCTCAAACCACACTATCTTTTGCGAGGGTGAGACCATTTATATTAAGCCGAAGTATCCATCACACTCAAATACTCTACACGATATCCCACAAGAGGAGATACTATCTTTATCCCATAAAGGTATCATATTCTCAGTTTCAAATGTAGAAGATCGACTTAGTCAATTAGATATAAACGAAGAAATTAGAGCGGCTTTCATTGTGTATATTTATGACATTTACGAACGACTACAGCAAGAATTAGCCGCAGTGATTACCGATGATGGAAGAGTTATAAGGATAGGAGACCGCTTCACAATAGACAGTAAAAATTATGTAGCCATTAAGGTCGATTACGATAAAAGCAAGGAACAAATTAAAATAGGAGGCATATTAATATGAAGAGTTTTGGAGACAAGTTTTTTTTAGGGGGCATCTGTAAAAGAGGACACGACTATGAAAATACGGGCTTATCTAAAATAAAACGTATTTATAGGACTTCCCGTATATTATCACAATTTGGTAAAACAAATTATGTGGTTGACCATACCATTCCATTAAAGGGTAAAATGGTTTCGGGATTACACATAGAAAGTAACTTGCGTATAATTACTGACAAATGGAATGCAAGAAAAGGCAATAAGTATCAATCCAACCTTGAAGTGATAAAGGTTGAGGGGAGGTTATCATAAAGTCGCTATGGGGATTTGGGGGAGTAAGGTTTAAAACGAAAACACCATATGATACTTACAAATATACAAATTTTAAAGGTGCATCAACTAGGATAACATTCAAACCCGTTATGATTGAACGTAGGAATATGCTCCATCAGGACATATCAAAGATATTAGGCTTTAATGTCGAGGTTGAGTGTGAACTACTTAATATTGCTGAGGACGACTACCAAGAGGTATCACTGTTGGTTGATCAGATAGAGAACTCAAGAGATGGAACTGCTGGGGGTACACACAACTTCACTATTTATCCCTCCTACTGGCATCCAGACGGCACAGCGAACGCTGATGGTACTATTGTGCTTTATGATATGCGATTAGACAGTTCATTTACTGCAGAGCAATTACACTCTACAGAGGTGGCTCAGTCTATTAAACTTAAATTCTTAGGT
>Ga0233437_1006264_pt1 | contig 12288 bp, 10 predicted proteins | sample SI_122_August201_FD_182714 | JGI IMG/M metagenome (GOLD analysis project Ga0233437, IMG submission 182714) | Seawater microbial communities from Saanich Inlet, British Columbia, Canada - SI_122_August2016_200_MG | ecosystem: Environmental > Aquatic > Marine > Inlet | place: Canada: British... | reverse complement strand
CCATTCAATGTAAAACCCTATAATATTTTTGCCCTTTTCGATAATAATGATCTCCGTAAAGAGTTGGAAGAACTATCTTGGGTTGAGAATCACGAGATTACTTTCAGTAAGTCCAATTGCAATCGGATTAATAAAAAAGATTATAGAATATTCATTATCGACCGAAACAAAATGGGAACAAAGGAGTATAAGCAGTGGGTAATAGAATCCAAAGGTATGAAAAACTGTGCTACTATCTTCATCGACAATCTGAATAAGACAACGATGCCTTTTCATGATTTAGTTTTAATTGTAAATCCAGATACAAACCAATTCATTGATTCAATCACTTATATGGTCAGTAAAATAGCTCGGTATTATACCCATATAAACTCAGTTTAATATTGAAAACAAATAGTATGAGACCCTCAAACATGATTATTTTAAATTTATCTAGAAGTCAGGAAGAAGGTGGTATGCCCAAAGTAAAGATCTTTGGAATTGGTGAATATGGAAAACGTGTTGCAAAGTCTACGGTAAATGAATTGAGTGTATTTAAAGGATCTGTAGAAAATGAGTTACTGTATCGAATAAAAACAGAAAACCCTCATCACCCAACAGACACAGATCTGGCATTTTTCATAGGTGAGCTTGAGCATTATGATAGCATTATCGAAGCAAATTGGATTATCGATAAAGTAGCCAAATCAGAAGCCAACGGAGATATTCCATCGTTTCTAGACAAAGCTAACAAACCTTTAACCATTGGGATTATAGCATTTGACTCTGACAGTTTAATAAAAGAGTTATCAATCGAAAACAAAAGAAAATTATTCCAGTTTGAAACTATTTTTGATACCGTGCTCAGGATCTCAAAAAATGACCTGATGGTGAATTTACAATCATCCAAAACCAAAAAGCAATCTGACTTTTTATGTTCAATGGCTCAAAAAACCATCGTTACAGTAATCAATTCATTCTTTCTTCATGCAGGCATCATAGGTTGTGATTTTGCAGATATAAAGCATATTTTTACAGGACACAATACTGCAAGATTAGGGTTTTACAAGGCATCCGACCTTGAAAAGGCCATTCATTTAGCTGGTAATATGATCCCCAGCGACCTTAATAAGCATAAAACGGGTGCTGTTGTTATCGTAATTACAACAAAAGAAAATAAATTAGAGTTGGGTGAATTTCAAAAGATTGCCGAACTTATTCAAGATAACATGCATAGCCAAGATGCTGATATAATCCTTCAGTATGTTTGTCCTAAAGAACATGATGATGAAATTGAGATTTCAATAATAGCCATTTCTGGCAATCAAAGTAGTGTTGAATCAAATTTATAGATAATGATAAACGAAACTAGAATGACCTCACAGTTCTACTTAGATCAGATTAAACAATTGGATAATCCTGAACTCAACAAGCCCAAGATCAGAAGCCTGATCGAAAATGCAATTGTTGAGTGTAATAACAATTCCGATTTTTACTGGATAAGGGCACTCTTGCTGTAAAGCGTCAATTAATGGTAATCAATGCCAAAAGCATTCAAATGGTAGATTCAGATTTATCCAATCAAATTAGATGATCACAATGAAAAAAATCCAACTTTCAAAGTCAAAAATTCTTTCTGGGATTCAGTGCCACAAACGATTGTTTCTCGAAACCCATAAACCACATTTGATCGATGATGAATTAGGTGATGACTTCAGAATGAAGGTTGGTCAGCAGGTCACAGAGGTAGCCAGAGAACTGATCCCCGAAGGAAAGTTGATTAGTCTTTCTGAGGGATATGAACAAGCATTAAAAACGACTAAGAAATATCTGAATGAATCCCCTTCAACACCATTGTTTGAAGCCAGTTTTGAGTATGAAGGAACATTTATCAGATCCGATCTTTTCTCAAAACTGGATGATGGCTACCTTCTAACCGAGGTAAAAAGTGCTATGTCAGTGAAGGACTATTACAAACGTGATAGTGCCATTCAAGCTTGGGTTATTGAAAGGAATGGTTACAAACTGGATAGGGTGGAAATAGCGATTATCGATAGTAAATTTGTCTACTCTGATGCTCATGACTACAATGGTCTATTTGCCCATGAAGACATAACAAGTGAAGTAAATATTCTCAGAGAAGAAATCCCTGACATCATCTCTGAGCTTAGAAAAATGCTGAATGGAAAAGAGCCTACCACCGATCCTGGATCTCATTGCAGCAAGCCCTTTATCTGCCCGTTTTATGAATATTGTGTCCCAGTACCAAAGGAATACCCAGTTAGTATTTTGCCAAACATAAGGCAAGTAGCTGGAGAATTGATAGCAGAAGGAATTGAAGATGTTCGAGATATCCCTGATGGCAGACTGAGTAACCCTACTCAGGAGAAAGTACGTAGAGTAACCATTGATGGAGATGCTGAAATTGATCCTAGATATAAAGTTGATCTTGACACTTTCGAGTACCCACGGTTTTATCTTGATTTTGAGTCTATGCAGTTTGCGATTCCAGTATGGGAAGGAACCAGACCTTACCAACAATTACCCTTTCAGTGGTCATGTCATATCGAGAAAACACTGGGTGTGTTCGAGCATGAAGAGTTTCTTGATGTTTCGGGAGCTGATCCGACTCGATCATTTACTGAAAGCTTAATTAAAACTCTGGGCAATTCTGGAGCTATATTTGTGTATAGCCATTTTGAGAAAACTCAGTTGAATTGTATGGCTCAGTTTTACCCAAATTTAAAGCCTGAGATCGATTCAATTATTGATCGATTGGTAGATCTCCTGCCTCTTACAAGAGAATACTATTACCATCCTCAGATGAAAGGTTCATGGTCAATTAAAGCTGTTTTACCAACAGTTGCTCCCGATTTGGATTACAGCCAACTTGAAGAGGTTAAGGACGGTATCGGAGCGCAAGTAGCCTTTTTAGAAGCAATACAGCCTGAAACTACTCAGGATAGAAAGAATGAAATTGAATCAAGGTTGCTGGAGTATTGCAAATTGGATACATTAGCGATGGTTGAGCTAGTGGATTATTTTTCAAGATAGAATCTGAGAATTGGTAAAGGTAGGATTAAACTTGATGGTTTCTTAAGAAAGAAGAAATATGCAGGGGAAAATGTGAAGGGTACAATTAAATCGGTCGGAAACACATGTTGCGATGATTCAAATAATTCATTAAGAGAGGTTTTACTTGGACATCTTAATAACGCAGTTTTTGGGGTGTGTGGAAAGACTGATTACTATTCCGTAAAACCAGATCGTTACCACAAGGTGGACTATTTTTTCTCTGAATATACGACTTCATTTTTTTTGAAAAATGAAGATTCGATCGGGAAGATTTTTTAACGAGAATCAAGGACATTAAACATGAAAGCACTCGCACAAATACAAAAAGATTTATCGGATAAATTAGATGGATTATGTACTCGTCCCACCGCAAAAACACAGCAGGAAGTTGATTTATGGCAAAGTGATAAGCAAGAATACTTGAAAGAAAAATCCAAAAATGTCGCTCCTCTGCCTGCTGAATGGAAACAGGATGTAAAAGAGTTATTGGAAAAAAGCCAAATGTATTATGATTTACTTGACACTTGGTATGATCAATTTGGGGATTTTAAAATGATGCAACTGATGAGGCAGAAAAAAAAAGGAAAACTATCAGAAGAGGAATATAAAAATTTAACGCATAAAATAAAGGAGCATGATTACGGAGCTGATTCCAGAAAACAAAAAATCGAAAATCTATATGAAATATTTGAAGAAATTGTTCAAATTATGCAGAATAATTCGGATTGGGTAGAATTGTACAGAGACAGCAATCTGTTTTGGATAGGTGATGTGGTTCGGGATATATCGGTTATCGATATGTTTGCATGGCAACTTCCAAATGCCGATCCTGAATTTGAGATGGTATATCGGGAGCTTGCAAGCATATTGGCTATATTTCTTCTTGTGGCCAGATTTGGTAAAAGAGAAGACGACAACAGAAATCCGTTTGAAGCTGTAGGTGGTCTGGATAATATATTGGAGCTGTATATATTTTCTAGGCACAAACACTGAAAATGAGAGGAAGTACCGCTAAAAGTGATACTTTCTTGTCTGCATGGGTAAAACACGTTTTGCTGGTATTAATAACTGATCACTGGGATGCAGTAGAGTATAATGTTTGGAAGGCAAATCTGGAACAAATTAATGAAGTTGATATTTTGGAAATATATTTGTTTTCTCGTGAAACAATTTCGAGGATCATTATCTGCTCTGACCGCCACCCATTTTGAAAACTAAAAAAGTCCGTTAATTGAATCTGTCAGGTTGAAATTGATGGACTTCTCCATCCAGTTTCACTTACCTGAATGAAAAAATCTATTGGAGTTTTCTGCAACACAGCCTACCGTGGTGTTTTCGTTTTCATCGGGTGCTTTATCTTGATATTCAAATCAGATTGTAACACTCCCTCAATTAATCCTTTCAATCATTCCATAATATGGCTTTTTCCTGTTTAAAAAATACACCCAAATGGTTGTTATTTATTTCAAAAATTCCCCATTATGAATTTAATGATTTTTTCTTTTCTTTGTTGAATTATATGTCTATCCCAATTTCCTTTGTTTGGATCAGGAACTAATTTTTTAACCTCTCGTTGTTGAAAAAGAATACCATAGTCTTTATGTTTTTTTGCAAAAGGATCATTGTGGATAGATGCGTTATGCGATTTCGACAATAACAAATAATTGCCTAAACAATTCTGATACTTGTTTTTAAATTCATCATCATAAGTGTCATACCCATGTGGTTTCTCTTCTGGTTCCGTAGTGGGAGCTATGTGCTCTAATTCTGGTTTTTCTGTAATAGCATCAAAACGAATGGGAATATAACCCGCTTTACCTTCACTCTGCAAATGGTTTTCATATTTCCAAAGAATATATTTTGCAATTCCATGGTTTAAACCACCTTGAAGTGATTCTTCAAGCTTGTCATTGTTCCAATGTGCCCACCACCAATCAGTCTTGGTCTTTAGCGATTCGATTCGATCAATTATTGGCTGAAAATCTTTGTTGATTTCGGTAAAATTTTCGAATACATCACTGATTCTAGATGTGATATCCGCACGAGTTCCAACCAATCTATGTCGAAGAACTAGGTTTTCAAAAGAACAACATAGTTTGTCGATTTCATCATCAGCCAAACTAAATTTGTATGCCTTAATAATAAATGGAAGAGCAATAGCAAGACCTCCAAGTGTAATAAGAGAATGCACAGGAAACCTCTTTTCGTCTTTTACAAAAAACTTGTTCAGATGCTCAAAGCTTGTAGATAACGATTGCGTGAAGTTTTCAATAAAACTGATTGGGTCATCCCCTTTCAATTCTTTGTATATTTTTTCAAGTGCATTTTTTTCCCAAATTGAATTAAAATAAACCTTAAGAGTATGAAGCAGTACATCATCTTCATTTATTCTGTATTCTATGGAAGATATTGATTTATATATTGTTGCGAACCGATCTTTAATAATATCAATGATTTTGCTTTTATTACTCTTTGCATAAAGATGGACATTATACATAAAATGGGCTTTGACTATTTCAAGATTAGAAGGTCGCTTTCCTCTATTATTTTGAAATATGAACATTTGAATTGCTTCCGATTCGTTATTCACCGTATGTGTTGTACAAGTGGATTTGCTAATAATTAATAGAAGCTGTGTTAAATAATCTTCGGGCTTATCCTTTAACCTCTCTTTAAAGTAATCAAAAGCTCGAACAATTCTAAGTCCAGATTCTGTTTCCACTCCTGTATGATCAATCCTTGTTTGATCAATCACATAGTCGGTAAAGAATGTATTGTCATAGCCGACTGTTTTAAAACGATATGTGCCATGACGTTCGACCATATCTTCACGGCATTGTTCTTCTATATCAGTCCATTTTCCAATATCTTTCAATCTAGTGAAGAGTGCCGACAAAAAAATGACAATAGTCGTAAGACGTTGTTGCCCATCGATTACGTAAAATTTCTCGTCTCTTTCTTCAAATAGAAAATGGCCAAAATAGTATGGACTAATTGACCCACTTTCTCTCTGTTCTTCCAGATCAGACAAAAAGACATCTGTTTGAGTTTTTATAGTTGATTTGTTGCTTGACGTGTCCCATGAATAGGCTCGTTGATATCTAGGTACAATAATTTCGTTAGCCATCATCATCTTTCTTATAGTAGTTGAAGGTTCCATTTATCTATCTCCTTTGTTTTTAAAAATATTAATTTCACATTTATTACTAATTAGAACAGTCAATTTCACATCTTTTTATAAATGGTGTAGGCAACTTCTAGTATGTGCCTTCAGTTCAAAATCATTAACAAAAAATCATCTAATAGCATATTCCAATCTCAACTAGAAATTCACAAAAACATTGTTTCGGTGTATACAATATTGAACTATACCACTCGGACTTCCTGAATGGAAACTACTTTTTCTTTTTCTTTTTTTTCGGTTTCATCTTAACAATGTTCTTCTTCCTCTGTTTCCGCTGAAGTTTCTTCTTCTTGGCTTTATTCCTTTCATGCTGCTTCTGAATCTTGTCGAATGTGTTCCTTAATCCTTCGGAGGCTTTATATAGAGGATCGCTCTCTCGTTTTATTTTAATGTACTCATCTTGTTTTTCCTGGATCTCTTCAATGTCATCAATTTCCTTTCCATGGTAGACAAAAACAGGAACAACATAGTCCCATAAATGAGAAATCTGGGGATCATATTCTTCATTTTTAATCACTTCAAGAACTTTCTCAGCCCCTTTGAGTGAGAAGATATCACACAGGGCACCGCACAAGAACGTCTTTATCTCATCATCTGTTTCCTGATCTAGGCATCGGATTAGTAGCTCCTCAGTGTAGTCAAATGGGATACGTCTCAGTATGCTTGAGTACTCCGACCTTAATTTTTCATTGTGCCAGTCATCTTCGATGGTTTTAACAACCAGTTTCCCTCCAATCTTGCCTAATGACTGAATGCACTTATCATGAACCTGATGCATGAAATCAGTTGCTTTAAGCAGCTTAAACAGGAAGGGAACACATTCTTCAATCCGAAGATCACCAGCCAATGTGACCAGGAACTCCTCAAAATGATAGTTGACGTCGGTTTCTTGGCTCAGGTACATCACAATCTTATGCTTTATCGTCTCCCTATGCCTCAAAAGACCTTGGGTTATTAACCAGCCATTTTGTGACGCTTCCTTGTCCAACGATTTGTCTTTAAACCGATCACAAATCTCTTTCAGTGTATCCCATAAGTAATCAGGATCTTGGGATTTGGCTTTTTCCCTATTTAATGCGATGTCCATTGAATGCGACAGATCTTCATTGAAGCGGATGATTTTTTCATTGATCTTAACCACTTCAATTGGGAAATGGAGCAGGCTCTCTTGAATATGCAGAAACCTGTTCATTGCCTGATCACCCTGATCTGGATCTGTTTCATTAAACAGTCGGATCAGTTCAGCAATTTCTTCATCATTTGGGACAAAAGACTTGATCCGAGTAACCAGTGAGAGAGAATCATCTTTATTTTTATCGATTGCCTTAACAATGGAAGCGATGACATCTGAAGAACCCTTGAAAAATGAAGCCAGAGCCTTGATGGATTCGTTTCTAACGTTTGGGTTCTCGTGATCCAGTAGTTCAATTAATCTTTCTCTATTTACTAACATATTCTTACTCGAAGATTATTTTTGATGACATATTCTGACTATCGATCTTCTTTTTGGTATCCGTGCTTGAATCACCACACGAGTAATAACTATCTTGTTCCTGATGTTTCAAAAGCAGTTAAATGGCAAACCCTATTTTCATGCAGTAACAGATCCGCCTTAAGCCTTTTGGTCTGAATCCCCACAACTGACTGACTCAGCTCATTGGTTTTAATATCGGCTTTGCTTTCCACCATCTCTTTCAGCAACCCCTGAGCATATCCTTGGTCACTCTTTTCCCCTTTTCGCTTCAACCCTTCAAGCAAGTAGCTTTGTAAGAGTTTTTGTTTGTATGACGAAAATGTCTTAGGCGAATCAAAAAAATCCATTCCTAACAGCTCCTCGCCAGACATAACGATTACCCCACAGGCGGTTTTGGGCAGCTTGATTTTTTTCTCTTCTCCTTTCATCTTTTTATTCACTGCTTTCATTCCTTTTGGCAATGAACTCGATTCAGACTCACCATCAAAATCAGTCAGGCATGCATTGACTTCGTTCCAGACGTTTTGCTGTCTGTCTTCTGAACTCTCAATAATAGTTTTTCTGAGTTTTGGATGAGAATAGTCACTCACTTTAAAATCCTGTGATTCAAATTCCCATCGTCCTTGCTCCACACAACTTACATTCAAAATCTCGGTTGTTTTTGGAACCACTATCGTTGAGATGATGATCACTCGATCCTGTTTGGCACCCGTGATCATTTCACCTTGAGGTAAGAAGATGAACTGGTCACTGTCATTTTTGAGTTTTACTTTGGAGATGTCTCCTTCTTCGCTGACTTCTCCGATTTCAACGTACTTCTTTTTGATAGCCTGATCGAGGGAGATGAAATCGCCTTCATTTGGTGATCGGGTAAATAAGGGAAAGAAAGTTAAATTAAAATGATGTTTTCCAGCCCCAACTCTTATTTTCTTTAAGTCTTCGAGGGTTTCTTGAATTCTGAGTTGAGATTTTAGTCTAATCTTGGCGTCGAATAATTCCAGCAGTAGCTTGGTTTTGGGAAGGACGTTTCTATCGACTGCTCTGCTTAATAATTCGGTGAAATTGCCGATAACACTGGAGTCGCATTTATCAATGATGCTTTCATAGGAGTAGAGGACTGCTTCGTGGAAAGCTTCTTCGGCGGTCGAGATATTTTTACTCTTTTTGAAAATGTCTTCGCCCTTGCTTTTCAAGGTTATTTTAATATCGATTGGTATCGAATAATCGTTGTCATAATAAGAATCTTTGACGATACCATCAATCATCACTTTCCCCTGGTCAATCAAAGGAGCCATCCATGAGGACGACTTTTTGGGCAGAAAACCAACCTTCTTAAAATCAAGGTTCTCAACTCTGATTGCGTTTTTGTCGTGATCATTATCTGGCTCACGTTCGAAAAAGATTTTTTCACCACCTTTTACTCCGTCGTCGTAGTATTGGATTCCTACGATTTGACTCGTGATGTTTCCGAGGAGTTTTTCTTTTTTCATTCTTAATCCAAATATCTGGCCTGCTTATTTAGGATACAGTTTGACCTATAGCTTTAAATCATCCAATTACGATTTAGTTGGATTCCTTGAGGTTGAAATATAAAACTTTGTAGTATCTTGGTAATTCTAATCAGCTAGCCTTTTTAATTTCTTTTAAAAGCCACTGATAATCGCCTTTATCTATCTCAATAAAGCCTCCTTTGCACATTATCAAATTGCCTGGATTCCACGATTCTTCAAACGGCTTAAGACCGAACAAAAGCTCTTTTGCTGGTTTTTTAAGCTTTGATTCTTCAAATTTCACTTTTACACGGTTTGGGAAAACCTTCTCTTTTGAAAATATTAAAGTGTTCTCTTCAAAAGTATCGCTCTTGATCGTACCGTAGCCACTGAAAACTTTATCTTTTGAAACATAAACAATAAAAGCATCTCCCTTTTTTATTTTTCTAAAACGTTTTATAACATTTTCACGAACCCCAACAGTCTTGTGTTTTAAGACGCCTGGATATGTCGCAGGACTTATGCAGAAAATCCAGTATTGCATTGGAACCTCCCTTTTAGGATTGAAAAAACTCTTTACGTTAGATGCTACTTCATCATCAAGACGGATCTCCGAACATCTTTAATATACTCCCAGTGAACACCGTTGAAAGCGAAAGCTACATCTTCAAAAGCTGGCGCATCAAAGTAAAAAAACAACTGTGGTGGTATTTGCTGTAGGTCAACAACCTCTGACTTCAAAAAATAGGTTGAATACAGCTTCAAGATATCCACTAAATCTTCATCTTCAACTTTCATCCTTTTGGTTAGTTTGAAAGTTTTATTATCCACTTCAGATAACACATCAAAATTGCACAAAGTACTAATGAATGATCGAATTGATCTCTTCACAACGTTTCTATCACCGTATTCAGAGACCAATCTCTTACTGAGTGGTGGTATTGATATTATATTTGAGTTATCTGTCAAAAGTTCTATTTTGTTTGTAACAAACCTTGTTATCTCATAATCCATTAAGAGTTTCACCAGGAAGATCGGTTTTAATTGCTCTAGTGTTCTGGTTTGAACTAACTCAATAATTGGATTGGATTCTATTTTTGTGTTTTTTGCTTGGAAAGAATAAATGAAGCTTCTAAATAAGACAGTTCTTGCCTTACGCTTACCTTCTTTTCCAACGAGTTCAACAGCAATATCCTCAAATGGTTTGTTGTACTTTATTGGTTTTTGACCTATTTCCACCATTTTAAGCGTTTCATAAATCCACTGTGGCCTTAATGGCCTGTCAAATCCTATCAACTTATTACCTCAATAAATGGTATGACTATTTCGTCAACAGTGATTCCTCCATGGGAAATCTCTGTCAATTTTTTCGATGTAAAGATTGTCCTTTTTTCTGCCAGCAAAACCACCTTGTTATCAATAAAGGGTACTTGCATTTTCTCAATGTCCAGGTTTTCAATTAAGCTGCTATCTTTTGCAATACCTGCTCTTTTGCAGTTTTTTTCGATCAGATATTTTTCCAATTTCTGACCATTGCCTGACGCAACAACACACCCATGATCGGAGCAAAGAAATATTGAAAAGCCGTCCTCCGCTAATATTTTTAATTCATTTAGAATACTGGATTTTTCAAGATATTTCGAAACATTTTCAAAATACAAGTCTTTTGTTGTTTCCCCATGAGGGAAGTTTGTAGCGTGTCCCAGCTTATCGAATACTAAATAGACAATTGAAACAAAATCAAGCCCAAGTAATTTTTCACTATCATGGATATCCCCCTCCCGATAAAAAGCAATATTTCTTTCAGCAAAAAATTTTTGTAACTGCTTCTCTTCATTTAGAGTTTTATCTTTATATGGTTCCTCGTATCCTGAATAAATTGCTGACCTAGAAACTAATGTTGTTGAAGGTATTAATGAAAATATATTTCGCTGTTGATATTCTAAATTCAGGGGAGATAGGTATTCTTTGAGTAATTCCCATTCAGCTATTCCCATTCCATCGAAGCATATTAGGGCTGTTTTATTGTATCCCTTCTGTTTGATGTAATCCCTTATCCGATCAACAGATTTAAAATTGTTAACAGTGAGATGAAAAATATTCTGCCAGTCGGAACCTTTTACAAATGGGAAAGTGGTATCATCTATTTGTTCTTTAAGACTATCAGAAGGTTTTACACCAACTTTCCAGCATTGATGGACATATTGTCCCCACAGTTCACCTATTAGTAATACCTGGTCATAGTCACAAGCTTTATCTGCTGAGATGGCATAAATCTTATGTTTTAGTTGGGCTAATTCACTTTTTTTAAATGAGACTTGAGCTTCATGCACACATTCAGTGATGTTATACTCGTTAATGTTTTTGATGCTTTTTTCAGTGTTTTGGAAGTACAATAGTGCAATTAAATCGTCAGTATCCAATGTTTTTGCTAACTCAGCGTCAATATGCAGAGGCAAGTGTCTGAAATCAAATTCTTGAATCGTCGATTTCTCTGCAATAAAGGAAGGGATTTCAATATCAGGAATAATGACAATTTCATTATCGATAAATTTATTTTCAAGCAAATGCTCTGGGATTATACAAATACAATATTGGATATCGCTAGTGCTGAGAAAAGAAGCAAACTCAGTGCGCAATAATATACCTGTCTTGTCTTGTATGATAAGGCGTTTTGCACCTAAATTATTTAGGTTATAAAGTATCGTTTGTTGCCAGTTCAATTAGATAAACTCCACATATGCTGTTTGTACCAGTTCAATTTTCGGAACGATCATTTTTTTCCTTTCTAGTGCAGCCAATTCGAGAGATCTTTGTTCCTGATTTTTTTTTCTTCGAGATTCCCGAATATTGTCCACAAGTACGTTGTTTAATGTCCTTTCACGATACTGAAAATAAGCTTCCGCACGTTGTTCGTACTTCTCAATATCTCCCATCCAATCGATTTTTATAGCTAAATATGTTTCACTTGCCCTTGCTTTTGCTTCAGCAAATGCATTTTGTACAATCTGGTGTAAGTTTTCATCTGCCTGAAAATTTTGGTAAACCTCCACTTCATCAAGAATTGTTCCATTTAAATAGTTGCT
>Ga0233437_1006262_pt1 | contig 12293 bp, 19 predicted proteins | sample SI_122_August201_FD_182714 | JGI IMG/M metagenome (GOLD analysis project Ga0233437, IMG submission 182714) | Seawater microbial communities from Saanich Inlet, British Columbia, Canada - SI_122_August2016_200_MG | ecosystem: Environmental > Aquatic > Marine > Inlet | place: Canada: British... | reverse complement strand
TGAATTCAAGATAGTATATATAATTGAATTTATTGGATAAATTAAAATTTGGAGATACTAATCTGTGACCGAGTTATTATATGAGTTTGATAGTGCGAAAATCAGTGTTTAACAAAAAATGCTAAGGCTGAGAAGTTCGACAACATCCATCGAAAATTTGTTGAACTCCACCGAGATTTTGAATTAATAAATGATTCTAAGTCAGCTATGGCTTATGTTCATAAAATTAATTCCATGCTATTTGAAAATATATATGGGTTTGTACCCTCAGATATTAAAAAAACAATAGAATACGCTGATAAGACTAAGGGAAAGGGGTCAAGGCCAATAAAGTATTACATCTATAACAACAAAAAAGCAAAACAACAAAAAATTGATAAACTTATTAATAAACTTGTTGAAGCTGGTGAATCACTCGAAATCGCAGAGGCAAAAGCTTATTGCCAGATTATACTATCACCTAGACCAAAAAAAAACAATTTAGATGAAATGGCTTATGATGAGATGAAAAAAAATGTAGATAACGGAGTTGATGAAGTTGAGGCCGCTAGAATGGCATTTGACAAGTTTTTTGCTACTGAAACAATTTATGCAAATTATGCTCTCCATCAATTTTTCGGCGGTAGTTTAGGCGAGGATGATTGCTTAGAGTTAGGCCGTTTAAAGATAATTGATAATAAAATAAGTTCATTAACCAAAAATTTCAGACAGAAAAAAATAAGGAAATCCAGAAAATAATAAAATGAAGAAATAAACTTACAGGAAAAGATGTAATTTTTTTTTCTTCTTCATAGTGTTTCATTAGAGGTATGGAAAGCACACGCTTTTTCATACCTTTTTTTTTGCCAGAACAATTAATTCATTTTGGAGATTAAAACAGATGAATACTACTGAAACTAATGAAGATAAAATTTTACGCAGTCCAGCAATCCAGTCATTGACAGGACTTAGTCGATCCACAATCTGGCGGTTAGAGCAACAAAATCAATTCCCATCACGTATTAAATTGAGCGAAAGGGCGTGCGGTTGGCGAAAAAGTGAGGTGTTGAAATGGATCGAAAGCCGTTAACAATAAATTGATAAAAAAGGGGTTGAGTCTGGAAGAATTTATCAAATTATCAGCTTTTGAGTTTCAATAGCCGGGGTACTTAATGAACAAATTGTTATCTTCCAAGGAAAGCCGACTCTGTTTTAAAATCATTCTCAGGACGTTTTATCACTGCATTAAAAGCAAATTGAATAATAACCAAATTAAAAATAAGAAATCTATCAAGGCGGCGAAGTAGTGACTCGCTGAAAAAATGAATCCTATCTCACCCAGGGTTCACCTTGATAGGTCCTAAAGGGTGATCAGATGGAAAACAATAACCAAAAGAAAAAACACCGATGTCCGTTTCAAGCAGGGACATTTATAAAAAAGGATTTACTATTATCCAAGGCATTTCTTTCACTCACTGAAAGCGGGATACTGTTTTTAATTTTAATTTTATTGAAAAGGCAGATGCCAGGTAATAAAAAATTAATGCAGAATATGCCAAAAGACACCATTTTAAATAATGGAGACATTACTTTATCAAGTCCAGAATATATCAGTATTGGTTTGAATGCTAGCAAACTAACTAGAGGGATGGACGACTGTATAGAAAAGGGTTTTATACGATTAATCCACCAAGGTGGAAAATGTAGGGGTGATTATAATAAATTTGAGCTTATTAATGATTGGCGAAGATATGGAGCAGAAAATTTCGAAGTTGAAAAGCGAGATAAAAGCGTTGGATATGGGTTTTGCTCAAAAGAGTCTCATAAAAAAAGGAAGGAAAAAAAATAATTATGTCATGCAAATTGAGGGAGCAAAAAAGCCGTTTAACATGCAAATTGAGGGAGCAAAAATATTCTTAGTCATCCAAATTGAGGGAGTAATTTTTAAAATAAAAACAAAATTTCAGACACTTAATGTTTTTGATGCTTATTTGGTTAGTCACCCAAATTGAATGTATACTTAAGTAAGCCATACCTACAGTAGAAACATAACCAACTATTTAATATAAAACTGGTGAGAAAATGAAAAAGCAAGAATTCAGAACTATTATTGAACAATCAACATTTATACAAAGCTTTTTTAAATATAAATCTATCAAAAACCTAAACGAAGAGACTATGAAAGGATGCTGGCTAGGGTAGTTACTAAAAAGCTTGATTCCATTCGACAAAGAAAAAAGGAACTATCATCAAATTAATAAACACACCTCATTATACCAAGGGGATTAAATGAAAACTAATAAAGATGAAGACTCAATCAATTATGATATCAAATTTGAAGATGTTGTCGAGATCCACACGCAACACCCGAATACTTTCTATATACCTTCCGATGAAGAGCGGGAGAAAGTGAAAGTCGGACAGCATATCAAAGTGATGAGCAAAGTCGAGCGGTTCTGGACTGAGGTTATCGATATTATCAAAGACGACCAGGGCATAAAACAATATGTTTGCATCGTGGATAATATTCTAGTTTTGAATGATGAAATCAATGTTGGTTCGATTGTACCCGTCATGCCCTGGAATATTATGGATATTAGAACCATTGAGAATAATGAATGAGTGTCAATCCATGAAAGCCAATAACATATTGATATTGATAGCGGAGGCAGTGTTCATGCTGGTTAGTGGTATGGCCATAGATGTACTGTTTACAATTGTTAGCAGTAGTCAGCTGTGTATCCAATGTTCATGCTGGCTAGTGGCGAACATCTAAGGGGTGCACTATCAAAGGGTCAGGGTCCTGTGAGGGAGTTGAGTGTCCCTAGAAGGTGCGCCAGACCGATATTTCACGATTTTTAACCCGAATTTTGACTGATACAAATTTGAAACTCAACTTTACTTTTACCTGTATCAATTCATAATATCAAACTATTGGAGGTGTATCAAAATGATAATTTACACAAAAAATGAATTCTTGAAACACTGTCGAAAAGTCAGATGGGGAAAAATCACGGGACCGGTCTCCGACTCATTTTGGAGAAACAACTTAGCACGATTCAAAAAAGAGCAGGCTGGGGAGCCCGGGCCAAAATCAACGCTGGTTTTTTATTCGCTGGATGATCCTAAAATTGATGTTGAGGCGACTTTAAACCGAAATCGAAATTTATGGATTGTTGATCACAAAGGGAACCCCGTCAACTTGCCTGACATTCATTGTCCAATAGAAACTATTCAAAGCAATTCAATGTTTGAAAATGATAACCTTGATCTAAATTTTGACCTTCCGGAAATCAACCTGGATCTTCATACAGAAACCAACGATCAAGATTCGGAGTTTAATAAATATCCGGTGTTATGGATAGGCGACGACGGCGTCAACGAATCAATAGGGTTTGGCATCCTACAAAACGATCTCGCCAACATGACCGAAGAGCACGAAAAAGACAGGATGAGTGCTATCGATGTCTTTGCGGTAATGGTTGAAATATTGTCAGAATATTTTCAAGCCGTTTCAGATTTCAAAACATCCAAAAAATATCAGTCAAATGAAATTATCACCGATGATACCGAAATCAGCATTTATTCGAAAAAACTGGCTATTGAGTTTTGTAAAAAATTGATTCCGATGTATGAAACTGAAATCGAAGACTTAAAAAATGAATTAAAACGGGGTGATTATGGATAAAAAAACAGAATTGGCTCAATTGAACCGCAGATTCGAAAAACTTGAATTGGAGCATAGCGAGATAATTAAAAAAATATCCAAGATGAAAGCCAGTTTAGGAGAGCTGGAAAGCAATGAAATTGAACTCAGAGAGATGTCATGCATTATTGAAAGTAAAATCAACACTCTTCAATATGATTTAGAAGATATCGCGGACCTGGCGGTTATTGAGGTTCAAGGAAAATCAAGTATTAATACTTGTACTTATGAAAGTATTAATTAGTTCTATCATTTAATCAATTTATTTAAAGGGTCAAAATGGGTAAAATAAAAATTTCAGAGAAAGTAAGATTGTATTTTAATTGGTTTGATGATCATCCAAATTGTACAACTCAAGAAATGTATAGTGCCTTTCCTAAAGAAAATGAAAATACCATGCGAAATAGAAAAATGAAATATTTAGACCTTTGTGAAAAGGGGATCTGGCCGGAAAAAGAGAATGAAAGCACTGATACAATCATTGATACAAGTACGAAAGGAAGCAATCAAAATACCAGTATTAAAGAAAGCGATTCAAATACAATCATCAGTGAAAATGGCAAAATTGAAAAACCTGATTCTTCACTTGAAAGCAATCAAGAAAAAGAAATTGATACAAGTACGAATAAAAGTATTGATACTTTTATTAAGGAATTATTCGACCGAAAAGAAACCATTATGGAAATTTTGAACGGATATCAAAAATCCGAATCTTTACCCTTGGAAAAAATCAAACTTGAAAAACCGTTTAAGACAGTCAGTTTTAATTTAATGGAAAAGGCAATTTCAGATTTTTCTAAGACCTGTGAAAAATTGGGAATCTCTCAAAGAAAAGCCGTTCATATAGCATTATCAGATTTTATCAAAAAACATGACACTGCAGATTAGTGGAACTAACATATTCCGGGCAGGATACGGAGCAAAAATAGAAAAGAATGTTAAATACGACATGAAACTTTTTTACCAAAAGGCAAGTCAAATTTACCTCGGCTTTTGTCTTGCATTAAATACTTGTAATGATATAAAAAATATAGTCTTATTAAAAGATGAAATTGAATTTACGTTTGACCAGGTAAGAGTTATACTGTAAATAAATCGACTTTAAAAATATGTCTGAAACCCTAAAAGAAAGAAAGAAAAGAGAAAAAAGTACTCGGAAGGAAAAAGCGAGGAAGAAAAAAACGGACAAGCAAGCGATGGGAACAAAAAATAAAGTCACTGGCAATGCACTTGTAAAATTCGAAAAAACAAAAGACGCTATTGCGATAAACTTATCGGGGTTGCGTCCTCCTAAAACTATTTACTATCCAGATGCTTTTGCCATAAGAAAATGCTTTGGTTATTCGGATTTTTATTTTGGACAACGAGATCCTAGAAACACTGATAAGCCAATACTAACTGCCATAATTATCAGGGTTCCTGAGGATACTATAAATAAGCTGATTATAAAAGAACACAAACCCTTTTACCAAGGTATTTTTGCTTCAGGGGAGATATCTCAAAAACATTACGAAAATTTTGAGATTGATGTAGCTACTCAATTTCCTGACTCAAATTTTGCCTTTTTTTCGGCAAATTTTTTATACGGAGCACATGGTAATGGGGAAGGTGAGTTAATGTTCTACCGGATATCGCCGTCATATGTTCATCACTTAGTAACTGGAAAACCTGCAATTATTCCTGATCATGATCAGGATTATGTTGAAGACGTATTAACTGTAAGATTACCGGTACAATTACTAGCATTTGTTTATCATAGCATTTTGGAGAATGAAAAAAATGAATAAAGTCATGTTCAATAAGGACTTTTTAAATGAAGTTTTGCCTTTTATAAACAAAATAACAGCCTATAAAAGCCATAAAGGTTACGTAACTTCTAAAAAAGATGAATTACGTTTCATTAATGCTGATAAATACTATTTCGACAGCGTGTGTAACATTATTACTCATACTCATTCTTTTGATACTGGTCTAATATTGAAGGTTTCATCAGATTTTAATGCAGAAGATAGTATTAACCACTTTCAAGGAATGGAAATATATTTTCCAGAGTTAGAAGGTTTCGTAACAAAAAAACCATTGCAAATGATTATTACTACGGATAATGAGTTATCCACAATTCAAATATTCTCATTGGCTATAGATTTCATAGTAGATTACAAAAAGGATATAAAAAATTACTCAAAAGAACTAAACATGCAATTAGAAGGGTTATGTCACGGGATTTTGCTTGAGGAGGATGAAAATTTAACGGATGAATCAATAGAAATAAAAAGAAAGCTAACTTTGATATTCGAGCCAATTGAATTGGTATGATTTTAAAACATAGCGAAGTTGAAAGCTCTCTACTAAGGAAAGGTTTTCAGGCAAGTGGCAAAAAACATCTGATGTATTATTTTTATTACAAAAATAAGAAAACCCCTGTTTTTACTTTCCTCTCCCATGGAAAACAGGATATCGATTCTTATCTCATTAGTAAAATGTCAAAACAAGTAAAGCTATCCAAGAAAGACTATTTAGATTTGATTAATTGCCCACTAACTAAAGAAAAGTACACAGAAAAATTAAAAGGTTTAGGAGTTATTAAATAGCCCTACACCTTTTTCCACTTAAATCCTTACCGAATAATTTATTTTTTATGACTTTTTTAGAATACTCCTCCACGTATCATTTTCACCAACTTTGCTGGATACATCTGTAATATTTTCGAACTAGTTCAGCCTTGATGAAACTATTAGCAAAGCAATTACCATCGCTGTATAGATCAGTCATGATGCAGTGTTCATTTGATGTGTCTTGTGAATAGAAGGTTCGGTACACAATTAATTGCGATTTACTAAAATGTGGCGGAGGTGCATATCTGATTCGTGAGTTTAACTTTTTGCTCGTGTATTGGGAGGACTGTTTTTTTGAGGTGAAAAATCATAATTGATTCTATTTTCCATAATTATCCTATTTTCAGATTGATTGTGTATTCCGGTAATTCTGAACACTAAATCCGCTAAATACTATACATCTAATCCGGTAATTCTTTTACAAGCATTCCGGTAAATACTGAACACTGAATCCGGTAATTACTATACAAGCAATCCGGCAATTCCTATACAGATTTTCATTTCGTTTTTCTTCGGACTTTTTGACTTCAACTTCCATGATTTATCTTTGTACTGATTTTTTACAATTTTTCAACACTCTTTTTCTTTGAATTCGGTTTCAGATTTCAATCGGCTTTTGTTGGTGCGGTCTTTTGAATTTTGTTACGGATTTCATATTCATTGGTTTGATTGATGTAACAGGATTCAATTAAAGTTGACCAGAAAACGAATCCAGTGGGACTGTTTTTTTGTTTAATGAAGGGGTGGTGGTAAATTAGTTTTGATGGGCTTTTTTGATGAGAAACAGAAAGTAGGGGACCCTCACCTGCCTCAATCAAAGCACAGTGAGGGCTATTTTAAAAAGATTTGATTTTTGTTACTGATTTCAAACCCTTTAGGACAGATTTCTCAGAAGTTCAATGACATGACGGATCTCTTGTTTGATTTTACCACCTGCATTTGCTTTCAACTTTAGTGCTTTCGCCAATATTTCAGTGGATTCTGCCAAGACCTTTTGATCTTCATGAGAAGGTTTTAGCAGAAGGTTGCCATCTGCTAACCAAGCTTTAATCTGAGTTTTTTGAGAAAGAGGAACCCGAATCGGAACTGTTGGATCAGGGTTCCTCTTTCTCCCGGCACCATTTCTTTTACCACCTCTAGGCATTAGTTTTCTCCTTGATTCAGGTTTGTTGCTTTTGGTGACTTTTTCTTTTTACGCATAGAATCACCATCCAGGGCAATTTTGTGGGCATGGTGAATCAAGCGATCTAAAATTGCATCCGCCAACGTTGGATTTGAGATGGCCTCATGCCAGTGTTCTACAGGCAGTTGACTGGCAATGATCGTTGAATGGATTTGATGGCGGTCTTCTAAAACTTCCAAAAGATCCTGGCTTTCACGTTCACCGAGTTTGGTTAATCCCCAATCATCAATGATGAGGAGGTGGGTTTTGGCTAGCGTTTGTATAAGCTTGGGGTACCTGCCGTCTCCTCTGGCGAGTCTTAAATCCTCAAACAGACGAGTTGATCTGAAGTAACGGGTTTTGATTCCGTTGACACAAGCGCGTTGTCCCAGTGCACAAGCAAGATAACTTTTACCAACGCCTGTGGGGCCTGAGATTAGAATGTTGGTTCCTTCTTTGATCCATTTACTGCTATGAAGTGAATTCATTAACGATTTATTAAGTCCTCTTCTTTTTGAATAGTCCAGATCCTCCATATAAGCTGTTTGTCTGAATTTCGCCTGTTTAAGACTGGTTTTGAAACGACGACTTTCCCGTTCGGTGGTTTCCATATCCACCAACAGCCCCAGTCGTTCCTCAAAGGTCATTGATTCGTAACTATCAGATGACAGTTGCTCTTTAAAGGCTTTGACCATACCGGTGAGTTTAAGCGCATTTAAATGATCTATGGTTGGATTTGTTAGCATAAAAATTCTCCTGACTGTATGGTTTCATCGTTCAAGTTGAAGTAATCCTTTCCACGTATATTTTCATGGACAATAGGTTGGGTGGCAGGAATAGATTCCGGTTGTTCCTGGTCCAGTCCTTTTTCTAAAATAGATTTGATGCTTTGATATGAGCACCCACCTAAATCAAGTGCACGCTGACAAGCCTTTTCAATCCTTTCAGCCGGGTATAATTTATTTAGGCGCATGACGCCTAAACAGGTGCGGTAAGCTGCATCTTCACTTCCTTTGTTTGCGATGATGCTTTGGATGACCTTATGAGTTGCTTCTCCCGTTTTAACCGCCCAGTCAGTGATGACTGAAGGGGTAATTTCCAAATACATTTGATGACTCTTAGGCATGTGCCCCAGGACTGTTGTTTTCTCATCTGGCTGCTGACTTCTTTTATGGGAGGCAATCCGTTTGTTTTGATAAAAGATCTCCACTGTTTTAGGTGTGCTTCTGATATCTACCACCTGGGTTACCACCGTAAAAGGAACACTGTAGTAGTGGTTATCCAAAGTAATATGATAATCATTACTTACTCTGGTTTTACTCCACTTGGCGTATGTATAAGGGATTTGAGGAAGTGGTTTGAGGTTGGGGTAGTCATAGGCCTCGTACCGTTCTATTCTGCTACCTTTGAGCTTTTTAAAGGGCTTCTGGTTCATTTTTCCCAGGAGATCTAAAATCTCAAGGTTAAGTGCTTCCAGGCTAAAAAAGCAACGATGTCTGATCGCTGCCAGTATCCAGCGTTGCACAATCTGAACACCAACCTCTGCTTTAGCTTTATCTTGTGGCTTTCTAACCCGGGCAGGTAAGATAACGGTGCCATAATGGAGTGCCATTTCATGATAGGAGCGGTTGATCTCCGGATCGTAAAGACAAGGTTTGTTCACCGCCGATTTTAAATTATCCGGGATGACCATGGCTGGTACACCTTCAAAAAAACGGAATGCGTTCACATGGGAAGCGATAAAGTCCGGTAATTTCTGGCTCCAGGATGCTTCTGCATAGGTGTAGTTACTGGCTCCTAAAACGGCTACGAAGATTTGCGCATTTTTAATCTCACCAGTTTTCGGGTCTGTAACCTGGGCTGTTTGCCCACTGTAATCCACAAACATTTTTTCACCAGCTTTATGGCTCTGACGCATGGATAGATCCAGTTTCTGGCTCCATTCATTATATAAATCGCAAAATTGGGTACGCCCATATCCATCCGGATGAAATTCTCTGTATTCCTCCCAGAGGAGTTGGCGAGTGACACCCTTTCTCTGCAACTCCTGATGGATATAATCAAAGTCTGGTTGGGGACGATCAGACTGTTTTTTTCTACCTCTTTTGTTTTTGATAATTTTTTCCAGTTCAGTATCGCTCATGTGTTTTAACTGACTGTATGAAAGCTTTTGTTCCTGGATTAAAGACCGGTAGTTATTAACTGTCCCATGTGACACACCACAACTTTCAGCAATTTCACGGTCCTTTAGTTTTATTTCCAGTATCAAGCGCAGCACTTCTCTGGCTTTATGCATGGATACTCCTGATTTAGATCTTAACGCCATAAATCTCCTAAGTTGATTATTAACAATCAAAAAAGGTCAAATCATAGCCTTAAAACAGTGATCGAATAAGTAGCAAATCAAAAAATATGGAAGTGGAGCTTTTGAAAGGAAAAACAGATGAGGAGACCTGTATAGTATTTACCGGATTCAGCGTATAGTAATTAGCGGATTGGATGTATAGCTTTTACCGGATTCAGTGTATAGTAATTGGCGGATTGGATGTATAGCTTTTACCGGATTCAGCGTATAGTAATTGGCGGATTGGATGTATAGTATTTACCGGAATACGCAGCCTGTTCTAATTCTACGCTCAAGCTTGATTACGTTAAACTGGCAACCCTAATTTCTCTATCAAATAAAATTTTTCCATCTATTTTAATTTAATTAGAAAGGCCACTTTCAAGTGCTGATTCAATATCATTTTCAAGATTAGTAATATGATCAAACCCTGATGCATAGAGATTTAAAACATCAATTTGAGTTTTGTTATCAATCAGAGTGATACCGTATTGGAAACGAGTGTTGATTAATGCTTCTTTATAACTACGATATTTATAAATTAATGTGTATCGGATAGGCGTCATTTCGCTAGTTGTCAAATTCACTGTGCCTTTGTTTGATCCTTCTGTTTTTGAGTATTCTTTTTGATTTATAAACACTTTCCAACCGTTTTCTCTAAATATTCGCCTGACAATAGATGGAAACTCACCTGAACCACCAATGCTAACAACTTTCTCATTTTTATCAATAGAACCATTTACCATAATAGATGCCGAAGAAATACAGCCAACTATGGAAATAACAAGCACAAAATAGATAAAATAAGTATTTAGAATTTTCACAACAGTCTCTTTAGATATTAATTTATAAGGATTTTTGTTTTGTTAATGAATATTGCACATGTATCAGTTCATCCAAAATCCACTCCAATCTATCACTATGACAGTCAGGGCAATAGTCATAATTTTCATCTTGACCTACAAACCAACAATTATTACATAAAACACGATAACCCTTCCTATACCAAATAATTCGGTCTAGTTCACCTGGTAAATACCTTTGGAATGAATTCATAAGAAATTTTATATTTCCGTTAAAGAGTGACTTGTAACTTCAAGTTTCAATTTTCTAGGTAATTTACTTGATAAGTCATCATCTGAGTTTAAATCAATTTGTATTTGGCTGAGAACTTTATCTTTGCAATGATTGTAAGTAAAATGAATTGAATTTCTCTCAATTACTTATATTTTTTAGCTTCAAAATTTGCTTTTTCCCAATTTTCAAATTTCAAAACAGAAACCTTATTGCTTTTTAGTGACTCTACCTGCACTTCTGTTAAAATTGAAAAACCGAAGCTATGGTTGAGATCTTCGGAATTAAAAAGGCCAGAAACATCAAAACAGCTACCCTGCAATTTATAAAATATTAATATTGTTTTTCCATCTTTATATCTATTTGTATATCGTTTCCAATAAATTGGCATATTTTGCTTCTTACATTCATCTGTGAAAATCAAAAAGTTTTCATTTACCAAGTTTTTTAAAACTAACTTTTTAACACTTGCTGGAAAGCCTGAAAAGGAATCCATTACTTGCCTGTACACACTTTTATCTTTATCACCTTTTGCTTTTAATGTACCCAACTCATAGGCAGCTTTACGTTGTTTTTTTGTTGAACTATCTCCATCCTTTTCGCACTCCAACTGTATTATCCTTCTCTTCTTTTCTATGAAATCACAATCAGATTTTAATACTTGATTTACTAAGCATTTTTGTTCTTCATTACCAATATCTTCTATTTTGTCTAAACAACTTTTTTCTTTAACGACAATCTCTTCTGGTTTTTCTAAACAACTTTTTATTTTTTGGAAGTCACAAGCTGATAAGAAAAGTATCAGTGACAATATTGCAAAATATTTCATTATTGGCTCCATTTAAAAGTGTATACCTCTTCTAGCAATGCATTTGTTAGTTTGGCAATATTTTTAATGGAAGCGTGAAATTTTAATGAATTTTATTGATATATAGTTTTATATAACGTTTTCAAATATCAATGGGCTATTTTTGCCCAACCCCCGATATGGTTCAAAGTTTTACTCTAAGAATCTAAAACACGCTTTCCATGCTCTCTGAGTTCACCATCAGGCCCGACATATTTATATAATGCTTGCCTGCTAATTCCTAGCTCGTCACATAACTCAGTAACACTGCAATCTCTATTTTTCATTGCTGCTTGTGCAAGACGAACTTTGGGCTTGGTTAACTTAAAGGAGCGGCCACCTTTTCGTCCTCTGGCTCGGGCAGCAGCAAGACCTGCTTTAGTTCGTTCACGGATAAGCTCTCGTTCGAATTCCGCAAGTGCTGCAAATATACCAAATACTAATTTCCCACTTGCTGTTGTTGTGTCTATTTCGGCTCCCTGGCCAGTTAACACTTTAAATCCTATTTTCCTGTCGGCCAGATCATGTACCGTATTGACCAAGTGCTTTAAGTTTCTTCCTAATCT
>Ga0233437_1006257_pt1 | contig 12302 bp, 8 predicted proteins | sample SI_122_August201_FD_182714 | JGI IMG/M metagenome (GOLD analysis project Ga0233437, IMG submission 182714) | Seawater microbial communities from Saanich Inlet, British Columbia, Canada - SI_122_August2016_200_MG | ecosystem: Environmental > Aquatic > Marine > Inlet | place: Canada: British... | reverse complement strand
CGCAAACCGTAAAAAGATTGAGCCTGTAATTGCCCGGAAAGAAGAAAAACAAGTTGAACTTGATGCATGGAAACAGGTTGAAGCCATTATTAAAAATGTGCAAACCACATCCGAATCACTTTCAACAAAATCATTGTGGGAAGGAAAAATTGTTAGCTCCAGTAACCCTGAAGTTATTGAAGCGATAGCAACATCAGGTGCAAAACCTGGAAAACATACAATTGTCGTTGACAAGTTGGCCTTGAGCCACCAGATAGCATCCCAGACATATGCCAATAAAGATGATTTAATTGGAAGAGGGAATACCTTAATTACGATTGGAGAGGACCAGGAGTTTAAATTAACAATCGATGAAACCAATGATACCGTACAAGGGTTTGTTGATGCCATAAACGCACTAAATGCTGATGTATCAGCTAATATTGTTAAAACAGGAAATAAGGAAAGGCCGTTCCAAATTGTCTTAACCAGTAAAAAAACAGGGTTAGAAGGCAAAATTCAAGTATTTTCTCAATTTGATGGAAATGGAGAGCCACCGACTTTTGATCCTTATTATTCACAACCCGGGAAATGGCAAGGGATTAAAAGAGAAGATGCCGGAGAAGTAAAACCAACTGGTACCGGAGCCTCTACTGTTGTTCCTGAATTAATTGGTGAATATACGGGGGAAGACCCGATAGATATTATCTTTACAGTTGTAAATACCGGTGTTGTTGGCATCAGTGAAAATTTAAAAATGCGGTGGGAAGATTCCAGTGGACGTTTCGGATATCTGGATATTGGGTCTTTTAACTATACACCAGGGGAACCTATTGATGTTATTGATGGTATTCAACTCATCATGTCTGATGGTGAAATCATTGTGAATGACACTTTTACAGCCAGCGCCAAAAATGAAGAGTCTGATCTTATCTGGTGGAAGGACGATGAAGAGAGAGCCGCTCAGATCACACAACCGAGCCCGTGGGGACGACAGGCAACAGAAGGTGGCCCCATCATTACCGGTACAATGGATAGTGAAGACGATGACTTCTTCACTTTGAATGTCGTCGGAACGGGACAAGTTGGAATCGCAGAAGATTTGAGAATTGAATATATATCAGAAAATGGCATTCAGGGTACCGCCTTTATAGGAAAAGGGTACCAACCAGGATCTAAATTGTCCCTGGGTCATGGATTAGAGATCAGCTTAAATCCAGGAATTTTACAAGATGGCGATTATGCTACCTTTGAGTACCAGGCTGATTCAACAGCTGATTATTGGTGGTTAGATGAGAGCGAGCAACATGAAGGTGGCCAAATTACTGATCTCACCAACTGGATTACACCGGAAGTTGAAGATGAAGCAGACGAAGCAGTAGCACCGGTAGAGGAAACAAAACCTATTGGGGCCAGAGTTAGTAACGCTGAAAAAGCGATTGTCGGTAAATATAACGATTATGATTCCAAAGTGTATACTTTTACTGTTTTAAAAAGTGGTAGCGTTGGGGTAACTAAGGATTTACAGCTGAGATGGGAAGATAATAAGGGAAATACGGGGACACTGGATATTGGAGGAGATGTCTATGCCACCGGGCAACCCCTTGAATTTGATTCAGGGCTATCATTGGTTTTAGGCGACGGCAATATATTTGAAACAGATTCTTTTACTTTTAGAACTTATTCGCCTGTTATCCAACCACCCCAGGATGCCGAAATTAGATTGGGTGCTACCGAATTAGGAGGAGGATTGCTGGTCACTAACTCCACCAATACATTAGAAGACGTTATCGATGGCGTGCGTTTAAACCTGCTAGCCACGGATGAAAAACCTGTTATTATCAGTATCAAAGGAGATACTGAAAAAGCCTTAGGTGGAATCGCTGAATTTGTAAAGGCCTATAATGATATGCTGGCTTATTTCCAGGAAATAACCAAATATAATCAGGAAACCGGTGAAGCAGGGCCACTTCAGGGGGATCGAAATCTTCCCAAGATACAGCGGGAAATGAATAGAATGTTTATTGATACCATCATAGGATTGGAAAAAGACAAAAATATGTTGATTTCCATTGGTATCAAAATCAACAGGCAGGGTTTAATTGTATTGGATGAAGAAAAACTGACGAATGCTATTAATGATGACTTATCTCAAGTTGCCAATTTATTCAGAAGTTATGGCAGTACAGAAAATAGTGGTATTACTTATTTAAGTTCGTCAGACAAAACAAAAATAAGTGGGTCTGAAGGATTCAACATTGACGTGACAGCTGTCGCATCAAGGGGAACATACTCTACTAAACAGTTTTCTCAACCTATTATAATTAACGATGTTAACAATAAAATATATATCAGAGTCAACGGTCGGGAATCAGAGCAAATCATACTTGAAAACGGTACCTGGACCATTGAAGATGTCACCAAAGATTTACAGAAAAAAATTATTGAGGATAAAAACCTCAGCAAGATGAAGGTGGCGGTGAATTCTGATAATGGTATTATGTCAATACGATCAAACGTCACAGGTAGTCGATCAACAGTCAATATCAGAGTTGAAAAACCAGAAGACAATCTGGACCATTTTTTACTAGAAGGGAAAATAGTAGACGGACAGGACGTCCAGGGAAACATCAATGGCGTCGAGCTTCAAGGGACCGGTCAGATACTTGCTGGGATAGAAGGTACTGACTATGAAGATTTAAAATTGTTGGTTTCTTTATCCGCTAGCCAGTTAGGTGATGGTGCAGAAGACACAATGGTGTTTACCAAAGGTGTTGGAACTAAAGTAAAGGAATATATTGGGGCAATTATGAAACCTCAAACTGGTGCTTTAGGGATTTATACAAAAACAGTTAAAGAACAGTTAAAAGGGTATGATAAAGAAGTAAAAATACTGGAGGAGCGAATAAAGGACAAACGTGAGAAATTGGTCCAAAAATTTGCTAAAATGGAGTCAAAATTAGGACAATTAAAATCTGAGCAAAGCTATTTAACTAAGGAACTGGCTAAACTGTAGCCACTCATTTTTAATAAATGCTTCTCATTTGAATCATCAACTAATTCAAAAAGATACCATGAATCAATATTTAAAAGGAAATGTTGCATATAAAAAAGCAGCCGTTACCACAAAAGATCAGGGGACATTAATTTTAATGTTGTATGATGGTGCCATTCGCTTTTTAAAAACTGCTATTAATAAACTAAACAACCAGGATTTGGAAAAGGCGCACCACTATATAGTGAAAGCCAAAAATATTGTTTCAGAATTAATGACATCATTGAAAGCAGATCCCAATAATAAAGTAGCCACAGATTTAAAGTCGCTATACACTTATATGTTTAATCGTTTAATTGACGCCAATATACAAAAAGATGCCGTATATATTCATGAAATACAGGAGTTACTGGAAGAGCTCCGGGAAGGTTGGCGAGGTGTCATTGAAAGCAAAAAACAGGTCAGTGGTTTCAATAATAGAAGTGAAGTAAAACCTTTGAAAATACAGGGTTAAGTTATTGTTTTTGGATAAAATTTGATGCAATAATCAAAATTCCATAATTAGGGGTTGTGATGAATGATGGATCAAATTTAAACGAAGACTATAATTGAAATAATAAAGGAGGACGTTTTAGAGAGTTGAAGTCTAGCCTGGGCTACAAATGTAAATTCAGGGGGGTTGCTTTGCCTGAAATAAGATGATTCTATTCAGAGGGTGAGAGAAGTCCGTCCTGAAAATGGCCTTTATATGTAGAAAATTTTTCAGTCGGGCTGGGAACCCGACTGAAAACTTAACCTTACAATACTACAATATTGGAAATAGTGTTTGAAGTGTTATAAGTTTGCGAATAAATCATAAATACAGATATGCCATTACTATGCCTGATGGTATATTTTTAGAAATGGATTTCAAATGAATGATAAAATAAACATTGAACAGCAAGCCAGAAAGGAATATGAACAAAAAGTGATCAATCTTTGTTTTGATAATAAATCAATTGATCGTTTTGCACCTGGTTTAAAAATGATATTTGCTTTGGATGAACCACCTTTTTTTGTTAAAATAAAACAGGCAAAAAAAGATGCATCTTAAGTTTTGAAATCAAATATTTTATACAACTAATCCGTAAATGTATGGCCATCCATTTAACCTGTCTTCAAGTTAAATGGATGACCGTATATGTTACGGTCAATAGCATTCATAAACATATAAACCTGCAGTTATTATAGATATCCGGGTGTTAAAGGAATAATAATCGATAGCTGATAACCAATGGTGTTTATGGATGATTAGTTGTGAACCTGTCTGAATGAATACATGGAGGTATTGATGAAAGGCAATTGGGAAAAACAATTGGAAACCACAATCAATTGTTTAAGGTAACATAAAATAAGGAGGTTTTAAGGTTACACCCGTTAGAATGTATGTTTGTGGTGACCGGCTTGAGAGAGCGGTTGCCGCGAGCTCCACTATTGGAATGTGGCTCACGGGAGCCGCTTTTCAGGATGCGCTAATGAAGCTTATTAATGTGTCTGTCTAAAAAAGCGCTCTACTGTCACTTCGGTGACATCATGAGTCTATTGACATGGATTTGTTATATGGCTCAGCGGAATTTCCGCATACATTCTATATGGAGGTAAATTATGAGCTTACGAATAAATCATAATACTAATAGTTTGAATGCTCATAGAAATTTACAAAAAGCAAATGCCAGAGTATCGAAATCACTGGAAAGATTATCCTCAGGAATGAGGATCAATTCTGCCGGTGATGGAGCTGCAGAATTGATGGCATCTGAACAACTCCGAGCACAGGTTGCCAGTATTGACCAGGCCATCAAAAACTCGGAATCGTCAATTTCTATGGTGCAAACAGCAGAAGGGGCTTTAGCCGAAACGAATAATACTTTGGTTGCCATGCGGCAACTTGCTTTGCAATCAGCCAATGAAGGCTCTAACGATGATGTGATGCTGGCAGCTAACCAGACATCCATCAGAAGTATGATTGCTTCGATTGATCGAGTTGCAGAGTTTACACAATTTGGGCAGAAAAAATTGCTGGATGGCTCAAATGGTGTTTCCGGAATGGCTATTGGTGAAGGGCTTCAATATGTTGATGCGGCCACTCAGACAAAATCAAGTTGTCCTGAGGGGTATGATGTAGTGATTAAAGCATTTGCTACCAAAGCATCACTGGTTGGAGATGCACCCTTAACCAAGGAAATAATTGATGCAGGAGAAATGCTATCAATAACAGAAGGTGGTAAGACTGCCACTTATGTTACGAAGGAAAGTGATACAATTGATGCGGCGATATTGAACTTTTCAGCAGCTGCCAAAGCAGCTGGACTGGATGTTCATATTTCCAAGACGGAGGAGGATGCCATTAAAATTGAACATAATTTATATGGTTCCGATAAAACGTTTGCAGCATCCAGTACCACTGCCGGTGTAATTTCCATGGAAGCTAACACCTTCCAAAAAGCTATGAAGGGTACCGATTTGCAAGGTACAGTTAATGGTGAAGCAATGATCGGAAAAGGTATTACCATGACCGGTATCAAGGGTAATGCTAATACTGAAGGATTAACCGTCAGCTATATTCCTAAGCATGAAGTTCTGATGAATATGAAATCAGATATAGAATGCATTACAGGAGCTGATGAAGACGGTAATGAATCACCGGAAATTGAAATACAGGAAATCCCTGATGGTGGATTAAATGTGGGTAAGGTTAAAGTGACTCAAAATGCTTTAACTTTCCAGATAGGTCCATCTCAAGGTCAATCTGTTAATGTCGCTTTGCAAAATGTTGCAGCTAACTCTTTGTCTAGAGGAGTCGTTAACAACAGTGGGTTTAATTCACTGGCAGATGTTAATGTTACTTCGGCAGAGAAAGCCATTGATTCTTTAGCACTTATTGATCAGGCAATTGGACAGGTTATTAAAGTAAGGGCTGATTTAGGAGCTTTTCAAAATAATACCCTGGCCATCAATGTGGCCAATATGCAGGTTGCTAAGGAGAACATGGTGGCAGCGGAATCAAATATTCGTGATACTGATATGGCAGCAGAAATGGCTGAGTTTACTCGGCATAACTTGATTATGCAATCAAGTGCTGCAATGTTAGCGCAAGCGAATCAGATTCCAAAAAAGGTACTTAGATTATTGGAATAATGAATAATAATCTGTTTTGGTTTAACCCATAACCATTAAGCCGGGATTCTAGACTGGATTCCGGCTTTTTTATTTTAAGGCTTCCCAATCTTTGATTTGGTAATCCGGTTGTGCGATTTTAGGTTTTCGGGGATCAATTTTATCTGTTGTCTTTAAAAACACTGAACAAACATCGGCCAGATTAGCTGCTATTATATCGCTAAATGTATTTCCATAATATACTGTATTATTCGAAGGGCACTTCCAATCATGGCAGGCCTTTTGGATCATAAAAGGGGAAGGTTTTTTACATTTCCGGGGATACTGACCTGAAATATAGATTTGTTCTTCTTGAAAAAACTGATCCAGTTTTGTCAAGTGCAGTTTTCTCAACTGCTTTTCCAACCCGCCATTACTGACAAGCGCAATTCTTTTTTCTAAAGTTAAGAGTTTCTTCAAATATTGAAAAGCTACCGGATTAAGGCTCAAATGGGATTCAAATTGTCCCTCATAACAATCCAGAGCTTTAGATAAACTTTTTGACCAATGGCGTGAATCAGATATTGTCGAGCGAATAAACAGATCAAAATACAGTTCCGTATTGCCAGACCCTGTTTGCTGACAATACCAATTTAACAAGTCATGTAACTTATCGATTTGCGGAGTGGTTTTTTCCGGCCATAATTCCCGAATAACTGTCTTCTGGGCCTCTTGATAAGACCACCGGGTATTGATCAATGTATCATCCAGATCAAATATATGAAACTGCTTATTTAAAAGCGTTTTAATCATCCGACAGTTACTGATTTTGCGAGATTTCGGGGTTTATCTATATTCAATCCCATATGTAAAGCTGAGTAGTATGAAAACAGCTGCGCAATCACTAATTCTATCAGCGGCATGATATCAGAATCAACATCAGGAATCACGAAATAATGGTCCGACAAGTTTTGTGTTTCCAAATCGTCAACCAGGCAAAAAGAGATTACCTTACCACTTCTTGCTTTTACTTCTTCAATAGCCATCAAAGTTGTTTTATAAAGCTCAGAACCATCATTGGCAGGAAGGAAAAAGATACTATAGAGTGAATCATCAATCATGGCCAGGGTTCCATGTTTTAAAAAGCCGGCTGGTAACCCTTCAGCATGAATATATGTTACCTCTTTCATTTTCAAGGCAGACTCTAAGGCTATTGGATAGTAAATTCCCCGCCCCATAAATAACCAATTTTTATTCTGATTTGTTTCCTGGGCTAATTGGCGTATAAAACCGGATTCTTCATTAATCAGTTTTTCAATGATATCTGGCAACAGTTTTAGATTTGATTGAATATCATTTGCTTTTTCAATGCTTAGGGTACCATTGAGTATTCCTGTCTCCATAGCAATACGATAGAGTATTACCATTTGAGAAACTGCTGCTTTGGTAGAAACCACACAAATTTCAGGGCCAGATCCTTGATAAATACAGTCATTCACCATCTGACTGATGGAAGATCCGACAACATTCACAATGGCAGATGTCTCTGCACCACCCATCTGAGATACTTTGATTGCCATTCTGGTGTCATAAGTTTCGCCACTTTGGGAAAAAAAGATCATATGTTGATCGGAGTGCGCCTGAACGAGCGTTGGAAATTCATCGGACGAAATAGCAGGAACGTAAAGTTTAGCATATTTAGCCAGTAAATAGGTACCAACCATAGCAACATAATAAGTCGTCCCAACACCAATTAAAAAAGATTGACTTTTATCAATAAATTTCCTGGCAATTTTTTTAATCTCTTCATCGGAGACATGCATGGCCGATTTAATTGTCAAAGGCTGATCAAATATTTCTTTCAGCATGTAATGAGAATAACCACCTCTTTGCGCCGTTTGCTGATCCCATTTGATTTTAATGATATTTTTTTTAACAATTTTTTGATCAGCTAATGATTTGATGACATACTGTTTATTAGTCAATATCACATATTCGTAATCATCTAATAAGATGACATCTTTAGTTTCTGCGATAAATGCATTAATATCTGAGCTGACATAATTAGCACCATCACAAATCCCTAAGACCAGCGGAGAGTCCTTTTTAACCGCATAAATTTTTTCCGGTTCAAATGTGCAGATCATTGAAATTGCAAAAGAACCTTCCAGTTCTTTTAAAGCTGATATAAATGCCAATTCAACATTGTTAACTTCCTGATATTTAGATTGCAGAAGATTCGCGAATACTTCTGTATCTGTATCAGAGGAAAAAATAAATCCTTCGGCAATCAGTTTTTTCTTAATACTTTGATAATTTGAAAAGATGCCGTTGTGAACAATCACAAAATTAGAATCATTAGAAAAATGGGGATGTGAGTTTTCAGGAGTTACTCCACCATGAGTAGCCCAGCGTGTATGTGCAATACCAATTATTCCCCGCATATCTGCAAAGTTTTCCACGGCGTTTACTTCTTCCACATTCCCAATGTTCTTGCGTAAATTTATTTGCTGTTCCTGTTGATCAAAAATTGCCATACCACAGGAATCATATCCACGGTATTCAAGGTTAATCAAACACTGATATAATTTTTTTGCCACCGGTTGATAACTGGCAATTGCACTAATTCCACACATATTTATTTTTTATTCTGTGATTTAAATTATGATTTAATCTGGCTTGGGATGGTTATCAAATCAACAATTTCCGTGTCCGGATTTAGAGTTGTACCGGGAGCGATAGTATGACCAGTCCCAACAGAGGAGTGGTCTCCGATAAATGCACCTAACTTCAACAGTTCTGTATTTAATTCACCTTCTGTTTGTGAATTAAAATAGATACTTTTTCCTGATGTCAAATAGTTAACAGTAATTGCACCAGACCCTAATTTTACATTTTTACCGATGACACTATCCCCGATAAATGACAAACGACCGACTGTTGAGTTTCCAAATAAAACGGCATTTTTAATTTCAGTGCCAAAACCAATTTTTGAATTGATACCAATAGCTGCATTTTTTCTGATTAAAGCACTATTACCAATGTAAACATTTGGACCAATATAGCAGGGACCTTTAATGGATGTTCCATTACTGATATGGACATTTTCAGAAATAATTACCGGTCCTGAAATACTCACATTAGCTTCAATGACCACAGATGAAGGAATGACAGATTCGGTCCATCGGGACATCATCATTTTATTAGCAGCCAGTATGTGCCAGGGATAACTAATATCAATCCAGTTGTCTTCCCAAAGCGCAGCATCTAACCTTTCTTCCCGAATAAGGAATTGAAAATACGCAACAATATCAAAGTTCAAAGCCTTAATTTTCTGAAAACAGGATTTATGAAAAATAAAACTGCCACCAAATATGTAATTGGACATCCGGGTTCCTTCTGGTTTTTCCAGAAGTTTCGATATTTTCATATCGTGTCCCAGATATATATTTCCATAGTTCCCTTTAGATACCGGGTGGCAAATCGTTGCCAGAGTACTGTTGGGAGAACGTTTTTGTTTTTTAAGTAAGTGTTTAAAATGATTCCCTGACATCAGAGTATCACCGTAAACCAATAAAAAATTTTCATCTTCCGCTAATCCAATTTCAAATAAAGATATTGCATTACCAATTCCGGATTCATTTTTCTGTTCCAGATATTCAATTTTCATATCCAGATCTTTACCATAGTGGAAATAATCTTTAACGGCTTTTTGTAGATAATTTACAACAACCCATACTTCCCGAACCCCCGCTTCGTATAGCTGATTAAGAACGGTATGGAGTATTGGTTTTCCAGCAATGGGGATCATTGATTTGGGAAGCGTATCTGTAAACGGGGTTAATTTCTCACTTCTTGCAGCAGCCAATATTAATGCTTTCATAATATTTAATTCAGTTTATAATATCAGTTAGATGAGACTCTGTTATTTTTAGTTATTCATTTGTGTTAAAGAAAATTTATTTAATTTCATTTCAAACAAAGACTCCCTGACTGAATCTTCAATTTCAATTTCTTCTCCTTTAAGATAAATAATTGCACTATCTCCGGTCGACATAATTAAATAATAATTTTCGTCTGCTGGCCATTCATATTTCTCACCTTTTGATAATTTTACATCCATAGCTGGCTTATCATCAATTGCCAATCTAATCCAATCATTAGATTTTGACACCAATACGAGATTTAAAGCGTGGTTTATCACATTAATTGGTGTTTCTAAAACATCTTGCACTTCAGTTTGATCAGATATCTTTTTGGTTATTTGAGCGATATTTTCCGTCGTTTTCTCCCGATTTATTTCGCTATCCTTTTCATTTCCTGAATCTTCAACAGATTCAATGGGTTCATTATTTCCCGCAATTTGAATATTTTGTTGTGAGTTCCAATATAAGAACCCCACAATACACACAATTATTAAAATCGCACCAAAAGCTAAAAAAACACCACCAGATCTATTCTCTTTCTTATTAATATCCTCATTGGGGCTATTGTCACTTTGCGTATTCGGTGAATAAACATTATTCAAAACTTCCATCATCCAGTTACTGTCAACACCAAGTAATTTTGCATAATTTCGAATAAATCCTTTAACAAAAACCAAACCTGATAAATTATCAAGGTTACCCTCTTCAATATTACGCAGACTGGTTAAATTGATTCGTGTAATTTCAGATACATGTTCAAGAGTATATGACAATTCTTCTCTTTTATTTCTTAAGGCTATCCCGATACTATTTAAATCGGTGTTGGGCTGATCTATGGTATTATCTGTCATAATTCTGAATTACTGAAGTTATTAGGATAAGGGGTTAATCTGTTGATTTTAACCTGGAATAAATAATTGGGTATATGAAGATTAATAACAGGTGTTGGGGTTGAATACCAGTATATTCTGCTTCAAGCGAAATTAATCTGACCTAGGGGAAATGAAGAAGTTTTACCCGGCGGAAAAAGAAATTTAGAAATGCGAAAGCGGGAAGTAAAACGGTCAATAGTCAATTAATATCAACCGGATTAATTTATCGAATTCTTCCGGTAGTAGTGAAGATATATTTAATAGATTCAAATGAAATTTCGTCTTTCTCTTTTAAGAGTTTACTATCAATCCGTCGACCATTTACAAAAGTTCCGTTGGAACTGTTCAAATCAACCAGTTTGAATCTTCCCCCAACACGCTCGATTTTTGAGTGCATCAATGAAACAGATTTAGATTTTGGTATCAGATCATTCATTTCTGATCGGCCAATGTGCGTTACATTTTTAGTCAAATAAAATGTTTTCTTTCTCGTATCCACAGGTACCAGTGTCGGGCAATTTTTGAGTAATTTAGCATGCGCTCTTCTGGCTCTTGGTATCAGGTGGCCTGAAGTAGTACTAGTTTTTTGTTCTTGTTTGGCATTCTTTTTTCGTGGACATTGATAAATCAAGGTTAATTCACCCATATCTATGATATCGCCATCATTTAAAAAGCACCTTCGGGATCGTCGCCGATTAATTAATATTGATATCTTATAATTCTTGTCTTCCAGGAAAACACCTGTTGATTTAACCGATAACGTTAATTTGGACAAGTTGCTATATACATTTGTTTGTTCATCCGCTAATGCAGAAACAATCGGTTCCATATTCTTAACATTGCTATCCAGAGGGAAAAATCTTTGTGGTCGGTGTGTGGTAATGGATAAAAATCCATGACGTTTTTCCCGTTTGGTCATAAACCAGATTTTGGAAAAAAGAAATAGAAAGATCCCTCCAATAAATAACGGAACAATTAAGATAACTGTATCTTCATTGACTGAGTGCTTAAAATAATTATCGGCTAATAGCGTACTCACCTGAGTAAGCATTAAAACAATCGTCACTAAACATAATTTAATAGATGTATTCATTGATATTGTGAAATTAGATGTAAAACAAAGTGATAAAATGTCAAACCCGTTTTTAGGAAGCTTTTTTACAATATTGAAAAATGGCATTTCCAATTTTTAGTATATCACCATTTTTTAAGGGTTGTTCTTTGATGCTTCTATAGTTTACAAAAGTTTGGCCAAAAGGATCGTTATCAACTAAGGAATAACCGGTGTAATATTTTAATAATTTTGCATGGGTACGATTAACGTTCTGATAACTTGATAAATTAATGTCATCGTCAATTTGGGAACCCAGAAGATGAATATCTTGTGTTAGTTCG
>Ga0233437_1006253_pt1 | contig 12308 bp, 11 predicted proteins | sample SI_122_August201_FD_182714 | JGI IMG/M metagenome (GOLD analysis project Ga0233437, IMG submission 182714) | Seawater microbial communities from Saanich Inlet, British Columbia, Canada - SI_122_August2016_200_MG | ecosystem: Environmental > Aquatic > Marine > Inlet | place: Canada: British... | reverse complement strand
AGATCATTATCCCTGCCACACCCAAAGCCACTCAAACTGCCACACATGCCATGGACCTGGCACTCAAAGAGGCAAAACTCGACCTTGATAAGATCGATTATATTTTAGGGACAGGATACGGGAGGGAAAAAATCCCCTTCGCCAATAGCAGCGTAACCGAGATAAGCTGTCATGCAATGGGAGCGCATTGGGCTCTGCCCACACTGAGAACCGTTATTGATATCGGGGGACAGGACAACAAGGTTATTTCTGTGGACGATCGGGGCAAAGTGAAAGACTTCGTCATGAATGATAAATGTGCTGCGGGCGCCGGTCGATTCCTTGAGGTCATGGCTGCCGCCCTGGGCCTTAAGTTGGAAGAGCTTGGGCCTATTGGCCTTGAGTCAAAAGAACCGGCCATCATAACCAGTCAGTGTACGGTCTTTGCTGAAACGGAAGTGGTTTCGCTAATCGCTGATGACATAAAACTGGCGGATATTGTGTCGGGTATAAATAAATCGGTTGCCGAAAGAATAATATCGCAAGTGAAAAAGATCCGTTGGGAGAAGGATATCGCGGTGACCGGCGGGGTGGGTAAAAATACGGGTGTTGTTTCCTTTTTGGAGGCAGCGCTGGAAATGATAAAAAGGGTTCCAGTGGATCCACAACTTGTGGGCGCCATTGGGGCTGCGGTTATTGCCAAGGACTTGTTGACCGACGGAGTTCAGAATTGAATTCGAAGCGTCTTTTGTAAAGGTCATGAAGCATGGAACACCTTACGCCTTCTGAAAAGTGCAGGGTTATCGCCATCGCCGGCAAGGGTGGCGTTGGGAAGTCGGCTTTAACGGCCTTGATGGTCAAGAATCTCAGCCGGACGAACGAATTAAAAATATTGGCTATTGATGCCGACCCTGCAATGGGGTTGGCAGACGCCCTTGGCGTAGAGGTCCATGGCACCATAGCTCATGTGTCGGACAAGATGCAAAGAGACCATCGGCTCAGGAAAAAAACAGAAAATTTTCATATTAAAGATGTGATTTGGGAGGTCATTCAACGGGAACAAGGATTTTACTTTCTTGGTATGGGGCATGACGAAGGGCCAGGGTGTTTTTGCGGAGTCAACAGTCTCCTAAAATACGGCATATCGTCAGTATCCAAGGATCTCGATGTCATTTTTGTTGATTGCGAGGCAGGGATTGAACAAATGAAGAGGCGGGTTCTGGATCGGATCAATTTCCTGATGGGTGTCACCGATGTTTCGGCACGGGGGTTCCGGGTCGCAAATCTTCTTAAAAGGATCGCCTCTGACGGCGACCGGAAAACCAAGCCCTGTGATATGGGCTTGGTGATCAATAAGGTGAATCACGAAGCTGTGGATATCCGGCAATTAAGCAGTAAGAGCAACATAAGAATTATGGGATGTGTTCCTGAGGATGAAAACATATCCCGGTATGATCTTACTGGAAGGCCATTGCGCCAACTTCCGGACAATTCACCCGCTCTTGTCGCTACTGAAAAAATACTAAGAGAGATTATAACGGAGGATATTGCTGAACAGGCTGGATGATTCGAACCGGTTTTTTCATCGATATCATAAGAATCAGAAATTTATAAAGGGCACTTATGATCGAAAAGAAGGAGGACTAAGATGAGAGCATTACCGCCGAGAATGCAAGATAACCTTTACCATGACATGATTTTACCGGAAGAGACGCTGGAAATCAGAAAAAAGATCAGGGAATTTGCCATAAAGGAGGTTGCGCCGGAGGCATACAAGATTGGCCAACAGGAGGAAGCTAAAGAAAATTTTCCCTACGATATTTTCCAAAAACTGGCAAAGGCGGATTTTTACAAGGTCCCATTTCCGAAAGAAGTTGGAGGGCTTGGTTTAAGCTATCCCGTCTGCGCTACGGTAGCGGTCCTTGAAGAACTGTCTTATATCAGCAACAGTGTGGCTGCCATTTATGATGTCCATTGTATTCTGGCAGGGAACGCCTTAATGTACGGATCGGACGTCATAAGGCAAAAATATTTGATCCCCATGACCGCGGGTGAAAAAATCGGATGTTTTGCCACCACGGAGCCCACAGCCAGTTCAGAGCTATCCTCCCGAGCATTAAAGACCATAGCTGAAAAAAAAGGGGATAAATTTGTGGTAAACGGCCAGAAGCGTTTTATCACGAACGCGCCCGTGGCAGACCATGTGGCGGCTTTGGTGAATATTGACGGCAAGTTGAGCGCGCTCGTGATAGAGCTCAATTCTCCTGGATGCAGCGTCGGTGAACCGGACAAAAAACTAGGCAACAGAGGACAGCTTACCGCCGACATTTACTTTGATAATGTGGAGGTTCCCGCAGAAAATCTGATCGGTGAGGAAGGCAAAGGCTTGCATGTTGCCCTGGGAACACTGACCTACGGGAGAGTGGGGATTGGCGCCACAGGGGTGGGCATGGCCCAATCTGCCTTTGACGAATGTATCGAGTACATGAAGCATAGAGAAGCATTTGGGAAAAAGATTGCTCAGTTTCAGTTCTGGCAATATCGATTGGCTGAAAGGGCAATACAGATTGAGAACGCAAGGAACTTATACTCCAAAGCGGCGTTGCGGATGGATCAAGGGATAGAATTCCCTGAGCCGGAAGCGGCGGGTGCCAAATATTATGGTACCGAATGTGGTGCGGACATGGCCAGAGATGCAATCCAGATATTTGGGGGCTATGGATTTATGAGGGAATTAAGTCACGATCAGTCAACTTACAAAGTAGAAGAGATTTATAGGGACTGCAAAATTGCCGAGATCTATGAAGGCACAAATGAAATACAGAAGCTGATTATAGCAAGGGCGATTTTTGGCAAAGATTTGACATCTTAGATCCGGTCACCCAGCATCATCCAGGAAATGAATGTATCATCAAAATGCCAGAGACTGAAAGCCCTTCGGCCAGACAAAATTGTATCAAGGGAGTCACTAAAAAATTAGACTGGAGGCAAATTATGTGGGATGTAATTGTAGTTGGTGCCGGGCCAGGAGGGGCTGCCGCCGCTAAAACAAGTGTAGAATTGGGATTAAAGACACTCATTGTCGAGAAAAAACGCCTCCCCCGAGACAAGGTTTGCTCCGGTGTCCTATCTGGAGAGATGGCTAAGACATTTACCCGGGAGTTGTTCGGTGAATTCCCCGATGGGGTGCTGGTTCCTCCTTACTATTTGAAAGGAGTGATGGTTCATGCGCATGGGGCAGAATCAGCTGCAGTAGAGGATGAGATGCCCATAGCCTGGCGAAAGGATCTCGATTATTGGATGGTTGAAAAGGCAAAGGAGCAGGGGGCTGAGGTTTTGGACTCTGCCAAAATCGTAGGGCTGTCCCAGCGAAAAGGAAGATACACTTTAACAATAGAGAGTAAGGGAGAAAAAGAAGAACTGGATGCAAAATTCATCATAGGGGCGGACGGATCAGTATCCTGGTTGAGGGGATTTATGTTTCCAGATCTTAAAGTCCATCACAATCAACAAATCCGTGAATGCTATGAGGGAACCTTTCCTCTGGATAGAGACTATCTACACACCTTCTTTGACACTGTTCGCAAATTCTGGTTCCTTGTCAACCACAAAGGCGACTCTTTTGTACTCGAAGTTTCAGGCAATCTGGGAGAAACAAAAAAGCTAAAGGAGAAGGTTGTCAAACCATTTTTGACGGAGAAATACGGCTTTGACTTTAACAGAACACCCAGGTGGACAGACGGCTGCTATAATGCCAAATTCTTTGATGAGATTATTTCCGGAAGATTCCTTCCGGCTGTGGATAACATAATGCTTGTGGGTGATGCAGGAGGATTTCAATTGCCTACTGGCGAAGGCATCGGCACTGCCCTCCAAACAGGTGTGCTCGCCGCATCAGCCGCTTCCGATGCCATGAAAAAAGGCTTAAAGGCATCTGATATCTACATCAAAAAAACCCGGCCCATCAAGGAATTTGTAAAAGAGATTAATGTCTTGGCCAAAAAGGGCCGGTTCACGATAGCGGAAAACCCGCAGGAATCTGTATCAGCTATTGTCGAGATGTGGGAGACATCATTGAATCCAGTTTTGTAAAGGTGGAATCGTAAATAAAATTTCGAATTGTAATTTCGTCCAATCAAATATCTGGCTAGCGGGTAAGTTCACGATGGTTCCATCCTAGCCAAAAAGGAGGCCACATAATGAAAATCGTCTGTGTTCTAGGCAGTCCAAGACTCGATGGGAACAGCGCTGTCATTGCCAAACGGTTTTGCAATGCCGTTAAAAATCGTGGGGCTGATGTTCAAACCTTTGCTCTGAATAAGCTTAAGTTCAGGGGATGCCAGGGTTGTATGCTGTGCAAAACTAAGCTAGACAAGTGCGCACTTGACGATAATCTTACCGAGGTCCTTGATTCTATCCGTGATTGTGACTTCCTTGTTATGGCCTCCCCAACCTATTTTGGAGAGGTATCAAGCCAGCTTAAGGGATTTATCGACCGGACATATTCCTATCTTGTGCCCGATTATAGAACCAATCCTGAGCAAAGCCGCCTTCCGCCAGGTAAAAAAATGATGTTTATTCAGACTCAAGGGAAAAGTGACGAAAACTATTTCAACGATGTTTTTCCAAGATACGACCATTTTTTTCAATGGCTCGGGTTTAAGAATAATTACCTGATTCGAGCATGTGGTGTATTGGATAAGGGCGCAGTCGAAAATCGCGAGGATGTCATGAAATTGGTCGATGATGCCGCTAAAAAGGTTATGGCTGGAAAAAGGTAACAAAATGGACCGTGAAGGTAATGACGAAAAGGCTCTGAATGACTTGACAACTCGTATAGATGCTGCCTGGAACAACCGTGACCCTAAGGCTTTTTCCGACTTGTTTGAAGAGGCTGGCGACCTCATTTTTCACGATGGATTGATTCTGCGGGGAAGAGCCGCGATTGAGAAGTATTACCAGGAAAAATTTCCCCTGATACGTAAAGGGGAAAGGCATGCCACCAGGGGAGATAACGTTCGTTTAGTCAGACCTGGCATTGCCATTTTAGACTTCGAGGTAGAGTTGTTTAGCTATGTAGGGAACAGTCGAGAGAAAGACACACGCCTGAAACTGCTTTGTACTGTCGTTGCTATCAAGGAGAGCGGGCAGTGGTTAATTTCCGCTATTCATTTAATGGTGCCGAAAAAGCGGGACTCATCCTGAGGACCCCTGAAGTTACGCTTCCTTTGCTTTCCTTTGATCCCGCTCAAAAAAAGCGGGACCATCCCGCCTTGCGGGAAAGTTTGGGGGACCAATCAATAATTCGGCTTCGGCAGCCCAAAATCTTCTGCTATTACCTGGTAACAATTATAACTAGAACCTCTTCCGATACCCCCGCCACCCACTAGAGCTGAAGAACACATATAAAGATTATTGATATATGTTCGAAAACCTCCAGGCAGTCCCCTAAAACGTCCACTCTGAGATCCAGCCATGTTACCTTCAGTCCAACATCCTTCTTTCATATCCAGATGGGTTTCCTGTACATCCATAGGGGTAATAATACGATGTCCTATAACATTGTCTTTTGTCATATTCGGGGCATATGTCTGCCATTGCTGAAGAAGGACCTCCGAAAATTCGTCCGCCAATTGACGCCACTCCCGTCTGGAGTAAAAACTCGCAGGGCAACCGTATTCCTCGACCAGGACAGTATGTTTCCCTTCCGGTGCTCGACTAGGATCCCAAATGGTGTCCGGAGCTGTTAAACAAAAAAACTTGGAGCCCATCCCAAAAAGATGTAGCTCATGCGCATATTTATTTTCAAGATAATCGAGGTCCTTAGGGGCCCAATAGGTACGAGGCGTAGCATTTAAATCAGGATTGGATTTTGCTGCTTTGTATTGGGGAAGCTCATGTACAGCAAAGGTTCCCCAAAAACCATGGCCCCTATCATATAAAATAGTATCAAGCCTGCGTTTCATTTCACTGGTTGTATGCTCTTCTCCGATTAGGCGATCGAACATTTGAGGCGACCCAATATCACCGACTACAAATTGCTTTGCTTCAATTTCAGTACCATCGCTTAGCTGTATCCCTTTAGCCTTATTGTTTTCTATGATGATCTTGTTTACTTCTGAATTAATAAAATATTCAACGTCGAGTTTCTTACCTGCTGAAACAAGGGCATCTGTGATTGCTTGTGTCGCACCTTTACAAATAGATGTTGGCGCCCACCCGAGAACCAGATAGAGAGTACCGATCAAAAGGGCAAGACCCGGTACATCGTCAGGGAAGATGCCACCCGAGGTCATAAAACCCCTGAGGCATATTATCCTGAGTTCCGGACTTTTGAAGAAATAGCGTGCAAGCTGTTTGCAGGTCATAAACATCATTGATGGATCCAGTCCACTTTCGGGATCAGTCAGGAGTTCTTCCAGAGCATCGGGAACCCCCCACTTAGTCGGTAATGAATATCTATGCTTACCAAATGCCGGTTTCCATTTTTCCTTATATTTTTTCGTTAAATCAAGATACGTTTCTGCGTCGGCCTTAGAAAACTGGGCGATTTGCTCGTAGGTCTTTTGGACATTTGTTTCACTAAACGCTGTTTTACCTGTTATTGGATCCACCACCGGAAAAGCGGTATACGATTCATGAAAGGATCCATCATCAAAGATCATGGCTTCGTTTGTATCAGGAAAAACATATTCCAGTCCCTCATCACGAAGATTAAATTCTTCATAAGCAGGATGACTATAAAACCGCGTAAAATTGGCACAGAAATTCATTCGAAACCCTGGCGCCGGGCCATCTTCAGTTACTGCGCCTCCTCCAAGATGATCCAGCCGCTCAAAAACGCCCACTTTCAAGCCTGCCTTGGCCAGATAAGGCGCAATAATCGTTCCATGGTGTCCGCCTCCAATAACAATCGCATCATAAGCTTTGTCTGCCATTCTATTCCCCCCCTTTTTTGATTTAGTAATGATTGAAAAGTTTTCTTAATGGACATGAATAAATATCATCTGAGCGACTCAAAAACAGCCGCTAGCTTATCTGCATTTTCTTCTGGTGTATTGCCATCCAGAAACTGGCAATTCCTGCTCATATCGGGTGGCGATGAGAGTTCTTGGATTTCCATATTCTTCAGCATTTCCGGTGCGGTTACAAAATCTTCATTGTTCCATGAGGGGATAAAGGTCCTTGATTTTATCATTTTCATCATCTTGGTCCTCGAGATATACCGCAACTCCCCAACCTCATTGCTCACCGTGACCAGGGCGGGAATCCTGGCCCTGACCTGTTCATAACCCCCGGGTATGTTCTTTTTTACCAAAACATTCCCATCTTCCACCTTGATCTCCCGGGCCAGATTGATGCAGGGAATCCCCAACATCTCACCCAGTATCAGTCCCACTTGACCAGCATCCCAGTCACCGGCTTGCCTCCCGGTCAGAACCAGATCATATTCTCCTATCTTTTTTATGGCGTCCGAAAGCACATGGGCTACTGAATGGCTGTCCAATTTTCCAAAAGCGTCATCTTGCAGAAGGATCAATTCATCGGCGCCAGCTGCCAGGCTCTTTCTCAATACCGTGTCAGAGACCTTTTTGCCCATGCTCAATACCGTGATTTTCGCGTCCATCTCTTCCGTTATCCGAAGGGCCGCCTCTAGGGCATTTTCGTCAAATGGGCTGATGACCTGTGGCGCATCAACATTCACCTCCATTTTTTCGGTATCCACGCTGACATCCGAAAGCGGCGCTTCCGGATCAGGAATCTCTTTGGCGCAGACTATTATTCGTAGCTCTTTCATGACAACTCCTCCAATTTTTCTACAAGAGCAGGTATGATCTCTTCATAATCCTCAACAACGCCATAATCCGCCACCTTGAACATGTTGCAACCGAGATCCGTATTGATGGCGATGATCTTTTTGGCGTGAACCATACCCACCAAATGTTGAATGGCGCCAGATATCCCCACTGCCACATAGATATCCGGAGAAATGATCGTTCCGGTCAGCCCCACCTGATGGTCTGAAGAGATCCAACCTTTGTCCACGGCCACCCGGCTGCATCCGATCATCACACTGCCGAATGATTTACTCAAGGCCTCTCTCAGCTCCTCAAGCAGCTCAAACCCATCCTCTTCGCCTAAACCAGCGCCGCCTGAAACCACCACGTCTGCCTTGTCCAGCGCAACAATCTCCTCTTTGACAATCTCTAAGGATTCCGCCTTGATCATGGATTGATCAATTTGAGGAGCCATCTCCACGATTTCCCCTTTCCCATCAACCGCCTCGGGAGGTTCAAAAACTTTTCCCCTCACCGTCGCTAACTGTGGCTCGCCCGTGCATTTGAACACAGAAATGGCATTGCCGCCTGATACCGGTTTGGTCCGCAACAAAAGACCGTCTTCAGGATCAATAGACAGATCTATACAATCGGTGGTCAGCCGGGTGTTCAACCGACAGGCCAATCTCGGGCCCAACTCCATGCCGATGAAAGAATGGCTCATGAGAAGAATTTTTGGGTTAACCTCCCGGCATGCCTGTTCCAAAGACGCCACCCACAGATCGGCCTTAAAACCCTTCAATAGGGGGTCTTCCAGTTTGTAAACCCTGGCCGGACCATAGGGAGCAGCCTCATCGGCCGCCCCTGAAACCCCGTCCCCCATTAAAACGATGGAAAATTCGCCGCCCAGATCGTTTGCCAGCTTCTTTCCCGCTCCTAGCAATTCGAGGGTCTTCAGATCCAATGATCCCTCTTTCACTTCTCCCAATATCAAAACATCATCCATCCTGAACCTCCTTGTTTGAAACTTTAAATTTGAAACTGGAAACTCGCAACATATCAATATTCAATTTTCCAGGGCCTGCAAAACCACCTCGTTCAAATCCATGACCCGTAAGGTCTCGTTCAACCCAGCCGCCTTTCGGGCATCTTCTAACATAATGAGACACAAGGGGCATGCGGTGATGAGGATCTCTGCGCCGGTTGCTTCGGCTTCCCGGAGCCGTACCTCGCTCATCTTGACCTCACCGTCCAGGTCCTGCCACATCCTTCCACCCCCACCTCCGCAGCAGAGGCTGTCGGCCCGGTGATGAGTCATCTCCACCAGCCTGGCCCCGGGAATGGAGCGAATAATCTCCCTCGGCTCGTCAAAGATCTGGTTGTGCCGACCGAGGTAGCAGGGGTCATGGTAAGTGACCGTCGCCTCCACCCTGTTGTTGAATCGAAGTTTTCCATTTTCCAGCAACTCCCGCAGAACCAAGGTGTAGTGGCGGGCCCTGAAAGGGGCTTCCGGGTATTCATTCTTGAATGTATGGAAGCAGTGGGGCGAAGACGTAGCCAAATCGGTAATGCCGTATTTGTCAAAAAGTTCCTCACAGCCTTCTCTCTGTTCCTCAAATAGCCCCAATTCGCCAACCCGGCGGGCAATGTCTCCGCAGCAAGGCTCTTTCTTTCCCAGGATACCGAAATTCACCCCGGAAATCTGGAGGATTCTTGAAAACGATCGGGCGATCACCTGGGCCGTGTCATCAAAGGAGGTGGTACATCCTACGAAGTAGCAGAGATCCGCTTTCTCACCTCTTTTTGTGAGATCAATTAGATCCAGATCTTTCGCCCAGGCGCCCCGCTGCCGCTTGGAGGATTCCCAGGGATTGTTGTATTTGAAGAGCTTCTCAAGAGTCTGGTTCAGAAGCTTGGGTACAGGGGTTCCCTCTTCCACGGCCAGCACTCTTTTCTTGGTCACCACCTCAAAGGTGGCGCCGTAGACCGGGCAGACCTCTAAGCAGGCCCTGCAGGTGGTGCAATACCAGAAATTTTCATCCACCCCGGTTTCTTCACCCCAGCTCAGCAACCGGGTATCCCCTAATGGAAAATGTTCTTGCCACAATGTGTGCCGCATTGCCTGAACAAAATCCCGCGGAGAAAATGGTTCTCCGGCCCCCGTGGAGGGGCAGGCTGCCACACATCTCCCGCAGCGCATGCAGCCATCAAAGAAGATCGCATCGCTCAGATCAAATTCGCCCTCCCCTTCCTCAACACCCAGGACGGTCGGTTTGGAAGCGCCCTGGAAATAGATGCTTGCAGGCGCTCCCAGAACATGAAACAGCTTGGTATAAGGTATCACCGCGATAAAACCGAGGCAGAGGAGAGTGTGTCCCCACCAGAGATATGGATAGAAACACTCGGCCCCAGCGGCCGAAAAAAGACCGCCTATCCACCAGCCCACAAAGGACCAGGCCCCCCATGAGGGCTGTTGGGATGCTAAGCGAAGGCCCTCTAGCAGGAACCCTGATAGGGCAGCCAGCAGGAGCCACAAAGGTATAAGGGCATCTTCCACCCGCCTTTCGAGCCGGGGAACGCGCTGGAGATATCTGCGAATAAGCGCCCAGATGATCCCTGTCAGGAGTATGACCCCGCCCACCTCCATGATCAGGGAAAAGACCAGATAAGACGTACCCTCTAAGAACGTAAAGATATAGTGGTGGATGGCCAGCAGAGCAGTGCCGATGAAAAGTGATAGAAACCCCCAGAAGATGAAGAGATGCATCATGCCCGCGGCCATATCGCCCTGAAACACGCGTCGTCCTAAGAAGGTATCCAAGAGCATTCTCTTGAGTGCCTCACCTGAAAAAGGCATCTCTAAAGATCCAGCTCTCCTTTTCCATACCCAGATGTGGGCCCCCACGCCAGTTAAAAAAAGCCCTGTGGCCAAGCCTGCCAACACGTAGAAGATCCAAGCGTCCTCGATCTGCCAGAACATGATGCGATAGGGTGTCATGGAAGCTATCTCATTGGTATGCCGTTAAAAAAACCCACATTTATATCTGCAATTTTCTTCCCCTTTAATTAACCCCATCAGTAGTATTAGAGGTGCCTTATTGTCAAATTTTATTTACTTATCACGCTTATAAGAAAGAGTTATATGGATCTTGACAGAAAAAGTTGAATATACTATAAGCACAGTGTTTCTGATTAGGGTATTTTGGGGAAGGAGGATAGACGCTCTCATGCTTAATTTTAATCAACTAAGGGCTTTTTATGAGGTAGCCAAATTACAAAATGTCAAGGAAGCTTCAAGAATTCTATGTGTGACGCAGCCAGCCGTGAGCAACCAAATAAAAGCTTTTGAGGAATTCTGCGATTTGAGTCTTTTCAAGAGACACGGAAGGCGTCTAATAATTACCGATACGGGTCGCATGCTCCTGAAACACTGTCATATCCTTTTTGATTTAGAAAAACAAATTGAGGAGGATATTCAGGGCTTACACAATTTGAAAATCGGTGTTCTTAAGGTCGGAACATCCAAAGTATTCGCGCAATATATCTTAACTCCGTATATAGACAGGTTCTATTCATCTTACCCCAACATAACATTGGTTCTTGAGGAAGGAAACTCCAAGGAAATTGGGATGAGCCTCCTTCGATTCGAAAATGAACTCGGCATCATAGCGAAGGTGCCGGATTTGAATGGTGTTGAATTGATTCCTCTCTTTAATGAAAAGATCGTGCTTTTCGCATCCCCAGACCATCCACTCGCGGGAAAAAAACAAGGGGTTAAATTCCATGAATTGAAAGAACAACCTGTTATAATGAAAGACACGGGCTCTGGGACTCGGCATGTAGTCAGCCAAGCTTTTTCCCGACATGGATTAGCCCCGCATACATTGCTTGAAACCAGCAATGTTGGTGTTATTAAGCAAATGGTTTATAAAGGGGAGTGTGTTGCGTTCTTGGCTGAAGGCACGTTAATCGAGGAGTTTAAGAATAAACGTTTTCGAATGATCCCAATCATCGACGAAGAACTTCATTTGGAGGTGATAATCGCTCACCTGAAGGATCAACCGTTGTCTCCGGCAGCCAACGCATTTCTTAAGCTTCTTGTGGAAGATACAAAGAAGAACGGATTTTCACGACATGTGAGCACGTAGTAAGGCATTTTGAGGCACGGGTGGCAATTGCGAATGAGAGAAATGATAACCAGGAAAAGATATTCTCTGCATTTTCACACGTGCCAACATAGCGGAGCTATACTATTTTCCAAAATGCTGTATTAGACAATGAAATACTTTTTGCGCGATCCCGAGCCATTGAGAAGATGGAGTTCCTTGGGATCGCCCGGGGAGTGTTTCAGCTTGGATACCGAGGAAGCGGCTGATGAAAATGACGATTGATATTGGTGCGAAAAGGATGAATTCGAACTGGGACTATCTCAACATTTCATCAGGTCAAAAAAACCTGAGATACAATATAGATACATCAGCCTAGAGCTTTCACTCAAAACCCAAGTTACATTACGAAGCCAAATCACATAGGCCGATTAGGCGATTTGTT
>Ga0233437_1006247_pt1 | contig 12317 bp, 14 predicted proteins | sample SI_122_August201_FD_182714 | JGI IMG/M metagenome (GOLD analysis project Ga0233437, IMG submission 182714) | Seawater microbial communities from Saanich Inlet, British Columbia, Canada - SI_122_August2016_200_MG | ecosystem: Environmental > Aquatic > Marine > Inlet | place: Canada: British... | reverse complement strand
TTATACATATATATATTTCATTTGGTAATGGACGATATATTAAGTATGTTTATTTGTTCGACCAATATATTGCTAAATATACGATCATATTCCACTCATGTATAAATTAAATGCGCACATATGCAGAAAGAAATGGGCATTATTTGAGTATAAAAATAAATTTGTAAATAATGTAATGAAAACATGAATAAAAATAAAATAAAAATAAAATAGAGTATGTCATGTGTTAGCCACATTATAGCAACATAATTTAACTGCGTTAAATTATCCAAAGAAAATCAATATATTTTATAATTTAATATATTTATCAATTAACTTATTACATATGTGCTGTTAATATGTAATAAGATATAATGTATCAAATAAACTATTATATGCTAACAACACACAAATACCAGGACATATATTTTCGTTTACAAATGCGCCAATGAAATCATATCGAAAACATCCAGTATTTCACATTCGATAATTTCATTTTAAAGGCATCATTACAAATATAACAAAACTCACTTACTCCATGTTTCTAATTGTTGTGATATTTTTCTATCGGGTATGTAACACGCACCATACTCGGCTAATGTAGACGCCCTCGAACATTTTATCATCGATCTATCAACAGGGTTACCGAACGTATTAGGATTATCCACACATGGACCACCTGGTGTTGATCCATTATATAGTCGGGTTGTTAAATCAGTAGTTATCTTACAATAACTGTCCAATTGATATTGCGGCATATCCATTTGTTTACGACATGCAACTGGTGTTGTATATTCATAACATTTCCCGAGCGTCCCCCATCTTTTTTGAAACTCTTCAGGGTGTTCATTTTTAAACGCAATACATTTTCCGCTAACAAGACTATTACATTGAGATTGCGTCCAACCTGGAGTTGCGTTTGTTAGAATTGATGATCGTGGCATTTATATTATACACGTATATATTTCATTTGGTACTGGATGATATATTAATTATGTTTATTTTTCCGAACAATACAATACATTGGTTTAAATTCAAATTTATTGTGTTTTAGTAAGCGTAAATCTTTTTTAAGTTTTCGTTTACTTTTTATATCAATGTGGTAATAATCTTTTTTTAATATTGATGTTAATGATGTTTTAACGGTCATTAGTAAATTTTTATGAGTATATGTATTAAATAATGATACGTACTCCTCTTTTTTCTTTTTACCCATCAGCGGACGAATATATTATGTCTATATTGTTATAATTTGATTGGCTATTAATGTTATTATATTTATATAATCATAAGTCTTTATATTGAATTAAATGAATATATATCCAAAATTATCAAACACAATAAAATACATCGCAAATGAAATTAAACATATTTTGTTAAATATAAAAGCAAACAAGGTCGACCCAATAAATACTCATACGAATTATTGCTAACATGCATTATTTATAAATTAAAAACGGGTGTTCCATGAAGATTATTACCATCGTATTATGGTTCATGAACAAATGTACATAGGTTAATGACCATATTATCTAATAATGACGCATTTAAAAACATATGGAATACGTTTATATTGAATTGCGCATCATTTAATGATTTAATTATAGATTGCTCATTAATAAAATCACCAATAGGAGCAATTAAAGGATATACCAACAGATTGTTTAAAAATCAATCATACTCAAAAATATCACTAATATGTAATGAATATAAAATACCGATATCATTAAAGGTTGTTGAAGGAACGTTGCATGATAGTATGATATTAAATAATAATATTAATGATATCATATCAAATGGTCGCCTGGAATAATTATATTGTATGTACTATTTATTTTATCTATATTAAACTCATATTTATTGCATATGTTATCCTCGATATTCACAATTTTATTTGATTTTTTCATATGCGATTTAATATATTCATTGATATATTCCCATTTCTCATTTGCTATAATGTGGTATCATGTCGACATATTGTAACTATATTAATTATGAACATTTATTTAATTGGTTGTAATAATGGAAGATGATCTGAATAATTACATTGTATTAGTTCGTTTTTAGACATTGCTTTTTTCGAAAAACAATGATCAACCCTATTCCATATAGTTGATTTTTCATTATTGCTATTATTACATATGTAATTATTTTTAATCATATATTTATATTCTGGATCATGTATTGTAAAGTTAAAATCACCAATTATAATGTCAGGATCATATGTTACTATTTTTTTTAATTGATCGATTCTAATAGTCGAATTATTTTTTTTTAATAATTCATTATCAGATATACTTTTAGAATTCCATATATATAATTCTGGAATACCTATTTCTAAATGAACACTGCATATTTTACCATATTTAGTGTGCATTAATAACATATTACGATTCGTAATTTGATGTTTTTTATATTCAATTAAATTTTCAAAATAATCATATGTATCTATGGTACAATCTATTTGTTGACATTGTATATCAGTTTTTGATAATACCATTATATACATATTATTTACAAACGTTTCCAACGGTGATCCATTTGCACATGTATATATATATTTAAATCCAGCGTTTGAAAACATATCATAAATTTTTTTTTGATGTTCGTAAAATTTGACTTCTTGTAAAATAATTAATTCGAGCTTTTTTGAACAATTATATATAACATCAATTATCAATTTAATATTATCATCACGTTCAATACATACATTTAAATTTTTGAAACTATGTACGTTATAGCTTAATATATGTTTGCACTCACGTAATTGCAACAATTTTGAGTTATTCGATATATAAAATTTAAGTAATTCGAAATTGTTATTTATATGCAATTGTTTGATATCATATAGTCGCGATATTCTTATACTTGATATTATTCCTGCATATTTATTTTTAACAACATCTTTTAATGTCCAATTAACCCAGCATAATTTATCGTCACGATTAAATTTACATTTTTGGTTAATGCTTATTGATTTTAATATAATTTCTTCAAGGAGATATGCTCCAAATATATCAACTGTTGATTTGATTTGTTGTTTTATAAATCCATCTATTGAACGCATATTACATAATATTTTACGAAATATAATATTTATATGATAATCTCGATATGCGACTAATGGGTTTAAATTATTTACGTTATTTATATTACGATACATAAATGTATTTTTAGGATTAAATATACGATCAAATACCCATATATTATTCATATCAGATATATCATGCATATGCATGATTTGTTTAGACAATGTTATTTTGTATCCGTTTGAATAATGTAAATATTGTATACAGGCAAACATATTCTGTTCATTTAATAATTCTATTAATTTATAGATATTATGTTCATCAAACATATCGATCAATACAATTTCTTTTACAATATCATATACTACCATACAACTCCATATTGATCTACTATACGCGTATGCAATATATTTATTTCCCCACCATGATGGTAAATTATTACTTGATTCACAATATTGATATATTTGCTCTTCTGTTGCGAACCCGGGAATAGTTTTATAAATTTTAATTCCTGGCTCAAGAACAATACAATTAAAACCATTTACGTTTCGTTTTACACCCATATCATACAATGATATATCATCGACACCTCCTTGTTTAAGTGACTTTTCTAATTGTTGTATTTCAGGATTATTAATAATGTGTTTGTGGAAATCTGATTCAATTAATCCATTTAATTCGGGATTAATTCTTATTTTATCACGTATATGTTTTGGTAATTTATTTAATTCTTTGTTGATTTCCTCATTATTAGTCATTTATTTATAATATTATATTGTCAAGCAACAATATAATATTATATGTATTATATGTATTATATGTATTATATTGGTTGGAATAATGGTAAATGATCTGAATAATTACATTTAATTTATGTTATTTTCGTTGTTACATACATATCCCATTTTGCGTAATATTTTCATTTCATTATTATTAGTCGTAAAGTTAAAATTTCCAATTATAATGTATGGATGATGTTTTAATATTTTTTTAATTGATCGGTTCGAGATTTGAATTATTTGAGATAATTATGTTATTATTTTTCGTATTATTTGTGGTTATGCAATTGATATTTCTAATACCAATTTCATATGACGGATACGTGTCAATATATTCATTAATTACGGTATTATGTATTTTTGTTTTTGATGTGGCTATTATAGGACTGTATTGTAGTAGTTATAATTCACGCATAATTTAACATATACATTATTTATATAGTGATAAATATACCATTAGAAAATAATGAATTATGATAGTGATTATAATTTAAATAAGTTACCACATCACACAATATTCAACACGAATAATAAACATATAATAATAGACGAATTACGTAACCGACATATTGTATATGATAATATTCAAGATATATTTCACATATTTGACATTGATAATACTATGACATATAGTCAATTTAAATCTCCATTTTTCGCAATCATATCCAAACATACAATTCAAAATATGTATTTGCATAATATTAAATTGAGCAACGCAATAAAAATAATATTTGAATTAAATTCATTTATTTCTAGCAGTTATACTAAATATAATGTTTACAAGTTACCAATTGAAATATGTGATACCGTGCATATGGTGAAGCATTGTGATCATATTATTGGAAAAATTGCGAATGCAATTATAAAGCATAATTTAGTTGATCGGATACTATCAATGAATTATGTGAATCGGAATATAAATATTGACTACATAATAAAAAACGTACTTTGTCACGTAACCGATGAACATACTGATATTTATAAGCACACAAAAATAATAAATGATATACTTGGAAAAATCAATAAAATATATCAATTGAACCAACCATATAACAACGGTATATCTAATAATCAATTAGATATAATATTTAGCAATATATTTCAACATATTGCTAAAAAAAAATATGATCATGATACGCTAAAAAAAATAAAAATCATCGCTATACTAAATAATATAAAACATAAATATTTGCGTATATACACAACCACGCTATCGAATCAATATTGGCGATTTGACAATAATTATATAAAATGCGATGAAATTCATTTTGCAAGTAATCCTACTGCAATAGATTTTAATAATATACAAATAACATTAGTTAATGAATTAATCAGTACATATTACAATGGTGATTTACCATGTCTGATACCGGTCGGTGATTTTGAAAAAATACAATTACGTATGTGGGCATTATTAGAACCGTTTATATTATCATTTAATAGATTTGCAGATGCAAATATGACAGTTTCTAATGATTTCGTAAAACGAAATCATATAAAAATCGTATATAAAATACATCAATCACAAACTGGAGGAGGATTAATATTCAGGCAAGATGATAATATAGCATGTGTCGTAAGTGATCTATATTTAAAATCGTCGGGAAAAACAAAAATACGATTAGGTAATACATGCGCTGTGAAAGAATTTACTGGCACATATACACCAAAGTATGAATATTTAAAAAAAGTATCAAGCGCGTATACGAAATATCGTAATAATTACAATAACGATTGTATTAATGAATATAACATAATGAAATACATATATGCACTGCGTTTAAATATAACAATACGCCCATATTATAATCATTGTTTATTCAATATTCCATATTATGTAATGGCCATATCATCTGGAACATTGACGAATATATTAAAATACGAAGGCATGCTAAATAAAACAAAATATGTAAATAAATGCATCGATTTAACAATATATAAATATTTGTTAATGTCGAAATATTGCTTACATAATGATATGAAAAGTGACAATGTTGTTGTATTATTAGGTAATCTGAATAATAAATTAACACTTATGTTGTTTATAATAGATTTTGATGTATCGGTTTTAATTAAATAATCTTATTAATTATTTGTAACTCTTTCGTAAATACACCTTCATGGCTCTCTAATATAATCGGTATATTATGTTTTTTAGCATACCGCACAATATATATTAGCCCGCTAACATCATCATTCCATATATTACCTTTAGTTAATGGCGCATGTTTATCTTTATTGCTTTTAAATTTATTGTAATTATCATTTAAATGTATTAGCCCAATTGAGTCGCTATTTAGTTGAGTAAAATAACTTTTCGCATCTTGTTTTGATGTTATGTTTACGCCACTAGCATGTAAATGTGCAGTATCTATACATATTTTAATTTTTTCGAAATTATCATTACTTAATTCTTTTTTCAATTGCGCACATAATTTGTTTAAATTTTCAGGGTTAATGTAGCTATTCTTATTCTCTTTACATGCTATTATTTCGAGTGTCATTGTAACATTACTAACCGCGTTTATTAAATGATTTTTTATTACATTAACAACATCGTTTGTTGGTTTATTTGCAGGTAAGTGTATATTATATATTGATATACCTAATCTATTACACATATTTAATTCGTTTATTACGCTGTTAATAGTTTTCTGTTTCGCATTCCATGGATTAGATATATATGATCCGTGTACAATTAGTTTGATATTGTTAATTTATATAAAACACCTGTTCGGGGTGATGCAATGAATATGCTAAACGCGTTAGCATTATATTGTTTGTGATTTTTGTATATTGTGTTATATAATGAACTTAACTTATCTACATGTGCTCCGTAATATGGTTTCATTGTGTGTATATTGGTCGTTAATAAATATTTACATTTTATATAAATATATACTTTATTATTCAATATTTAATATCATTAATAAAACAAATAATAAAAATTGATTTTTATTATTTATTGTTGCCGTTGATTGTATTTATTAATTCATTTTAACGAATTGCACAATGACCGCTTTTTACGATATTAATGTTATTAATAATTTATTTTTTGAGTTTACTGATGTTAAAACATGTCTTATATTACGATGTGTTTCCAAAACATTTTATAGAAATAGTTTCAATAACATAATTAACATAATAAAAATAGCAGATATATTAACCGAATTATATTACTATAATCAACGCGTATGTTCAACTGTATACAATTTAGAGACTATCGATTTAGACGATAGCCAATATCCGTTGTATGTTTACAAAACATATATTTTAATGAGTAACTTTGATATTAATAAGCTTATTGGTGATGGGTGCGTGTGTATTAATGATAATTGTACAATTGAATTTGATGAATTACTCAACAATCGTAATTTTGTAGATGGTATTAAAAAAAGTAAAATATGGCGGTCAAATACGTTTAAATTACGTAATAACGTAAAGCAACCTTATCAAACTAAGTTAAATAAATCATTTTGCAAAACCACTGTTAAAATGTCAATATATGTATATTCAGATGTCCCTATTTACGTAATATTATGTGACGGTAATGTATATTGTTACCGTTTTAATGCAATTGCTGATTTGAGTACAGTATTTGAAAATTTATATCATATGGCGACGTACAATAAATGTTGAAATAGAATATAATTAGTGATAATGGAAATTTGATATTAAAATATTAAATTACATTATCGTTTAATACATTACCGAGTACATGTGAATATTGATAATGTACTGCATGTGAAAAATTGATTATAATAACGATTACAATAGTAATATTATAATGGCAATATTATAATAGCAATTAATAAAAAATAAATAATGTCAATTAAACAATTACCAAATATTGTTAAACTAAATGTCGGTGGCACAATAATAATGACATACTTATCAACATTACAGAAATATCAAGATAGTATGTTAGGAATTATGTTTAGCGGTCGACATGAACTAGTTATTCTTGATGATGGATCGATATTTTTAGACAGGGATTATGATGTTTTCAAAATAATTATTAATGCAATTCGAACTAACATGTTCAACATTAATAATTATGATATTGCAACGCGTCAAAATATCAATAACGAATTAGATTATTTGTTATTAAATGACGAAGAACCGTTTTATAATAATATACATAATGCAAATAATAACGATATATTAAAAATTGTAACAATGCCAAGTGGTAAAGTTATCGTTGTACCACGTAACGAGTTAATGAAAATAAAGTATTGCAATGATCATTTGATATTTCAACATAATAAGTATTACTTACACATTGATTATGATTTATGTTTGTGTATATTTACACCTAAATCAAGTAACCATTTATTTAATAAAACAGGTTGCCGAACGGACGATACAGTGCTCACGCGATATGAAAGAACGTTGTACATTGAACAGCCTACACGATTTGAAGACTATTATAACGTATTGTTATGTATTAAAGAGCAACAAAATAAAGTATGTGATATATTCAAAATAATTAATGATGATCATACAATTCTAAACAGTGATTATTTTCGTAATGGACATAAGTTAACAAATACACCACTACGCGATATAAATAAGTTTTTTGTATGTTTTCCAAATATGTATTTATCATGTGTGCGCGAATTATGTGGATATTTTGGTAGCAACCATCCATTTATTGATAACATTAAACAAATCGATATTAAATTATATAAAATAACGTGTATGACGCCATATGAAATAATTGAAGATATTAATAACAAATTGCATATACGTATGATTGAATTATACAACAATGATACTGAACTATCATACTTTATTGACCATCATGTATAATTATATAACAATTGATTAATATGTTATATTAATCACTTATATTAATCACTTATATTAAACGAAGTATACATTCCAATGTATTAATTGAATATTGTGCACTTATCATAATATTATCCAATGATTCCTTTGATATATAATAATTCATATTTGCACACATATCATACACAATTACAATATCCTTATCTTTGACATCACTATCATAAATAACACCCAATGTATTTATAGTCTGTCCGCGCAAACTCAATAACCAGTAATAAAACTGATCTTTAAATACAGCCGGATCAGTTATTTGTGAATTTCCATAAAATATATTAATCAAGTTAATCAAATGACACGATGGTAATATTTTTTTATCGAATATGCATGACAGTTCGAACTGGATTATTCGATACATATATATTGTTATTGGCCACATATAATGTATCATTGAAACCAATGATGTATTAAATAAAGAAGGACTATTTGAATCATCAACTGATATATCGAAATTTAATGTATGCTTAGGCGATATAATTTGCATTTTAGCTATCGGCACACGTGCGATCGTAATTAATTTTATCGGTGCAACTATATTAATATCAAATTTATGAGCAGTGATATGATGATATATTTCATTTAATACTTTTATTTTTTGTTGTTTATCTGGTTTATTTTTAATAATTAACAGCAAATCACAATCGCTATTATAAACATCAACACATGATCGTTGCGAACCATTCAATACCAATACACCTGACATATTACTCTCTATTATTTTTTTAATATTTATGTACCACTGAATATACTTCCTTTTTATAAAAGGCGATATTGCATTGAACGTTGATATATACTCGGCCATTATAATAGCCTGTTAAAATGAATTAAATATGATTAATTTATAAATATCAATATATATGATATTCAATTTTTATTAATAACTTATAATATGGCATACTATTATTACAAAAAAAATGAAAATATTAAATATTCACGGTCAAATGTGATGATATGTAATTCATTTTAAAGAACGGCATATCATCAAATTACACAATGTCCATCGATCATTCAATGGCAATCACTGTATTTAATATTAATGTAGATGGTACACACGTTAGATTGATAAATCGATATAATGGAAAAGTGTACACTGTTATGCGAATTATTAAGCAAGAAAATAATGTTTCGTTTATTACACTTAATGATGGATATGTTATTAATGTTTACGATTTTCATTGGGTATCTGAAATTTACAATGCATGTGAGCGAATATTTACAAACAACGTCGATCCTGTATTTGAAGCGCAGTGTTTACATGCAATGTTAGTTGAAATCGGATATAAACAACTAATAAATAAAAATGGCGATATACACAACATACAAGATAAACAACCGGCTATTAGTGAGTTTTTAGCATCGTGTCAAAAAACGAAATTTGAAGGATATTGTATACCGCGAACGGTTGCGCTTAGAGACAGCGTATTGTCATATACTATACTCGATAATGCAAAGATATTAGAACACGTATCCCAGATATAAATTACAAATTAAAATGCAATTACATATGTAATTGCATTTTACAAACATTACCTGTGTATAATAATTCAAATTGTTATGTTGAATTACGATAAATAATAAAAATTTAACTTATTATTTGACAATATACTAAATGGCGTTTATTATATTGGTTATAATAATATCCATATGTGTCGCCGTTATATGCGTGAATATATTGCGATGGAAGCAAACTCTAGAAGTTCGTGCCGATTTTTCAATTTCAATGTCAGATTATGAATTACAACATGACATCAATAAATGTATTGAAATGACCCATGTAAGAAATTATAATATTGCGAGTAATACAGTTACTGCAAATATGGCAAAAAGCGTAAATAACATAATGTTTTTATTTCCAACAATCGATCGCGATGCTCATTTAGTTGACATAATTTACAATGCATTTGAATCGTCTATTGATTATGCATTGACCATCGATAACATATCGTATGATGTATTCGTCACATGTCGTAAATCAGATTTAATAGTTCAACGCGAATGGAAAAAATACAATAACATTAAATTTATGTTAGTCGATGATTATATAATAACAAATAACCATAATTACGACGGGATGTTAAATACATATAACAATGGACGATTACGTGCAATAAATGACAATTATGATGCAATGATGATAATAGAATCGGACGTTGGTATTAAAAAGCAAACTATACATGATATGATTGATATTATTAACACAACTAAATATGATGTTGTATCAGCGATAGTTACACAGAGTTGGTGTGATATACCATTTATTACAGTAATACGTGATCGCGCTGTTCAAATGATTGATATTGATAAATACATTAATAAATATAATATTACAACAAATTACGTAGATGTATCATTCTGTGATACTGGATCAACTATGTTATCGAAAAATGCATTACATATACCATTTACGTATGATAAAATTTTCGGAATTCATGGTATTGATGTGGGGTGGGGCATGAGCTTGTTCGCGAACGGTATAAATATGTGCGTATTATCGAATTATATATCAGATCATTATTATAAAGATCGAATTAAGCAACAAAATAGCGATTGCAATGTACAATAAATATTATATGAATGTCCAGTAAATAATGTGTTTATATATTATTCATATGCAAACAATCACAAAAATGGTAGATGATAGTAATAATTGATATACATAGATAAAATTGACACACTTATTTAAAAAAATTGATAATCTATTTTGTATACATTATCAATTATATTAATGTAATTCATTTTAACGAATTCAAATTTACCACTAATTACGCGCGTTGCCGTTATGTCACATATTGGGACGGTTGTTGCCGATATTGTAGATGAATTGTACATCGAATGCGTTGGTAATGATACACGCGTCTATGTATTTATAAATGGCTCATATTATGTCGCTGAACAGGATATACATGGGGTCGATGAAGTATACATTGAATTACGGGAGCGCAATGTAGGTTTTATTAAGTTGGTGGGTATATCCAATTTTTACGAATTGATACTAAATAAGCTTAAAGATTACCCATGTGTTATACCGATTGTGATGTGTGTTGCGATATACGTTCATTTGAATATTACTGAAGAAAATATTTGCGAACAGTCACGAAATAAAGTTATGATGTTGAGTAGTTACTTTACGGAAATGCAACGTAATGATGACTGTATTGATCAATTGCAACATGAAAAACCATTGTCATTATACAATCGGATATGCGATATAATTGGCACACGTATTTAAAAAAAATTGATAATCTATTTTGTATACATTATCAATTATATTAATGTAATTCATTTTAACGAATTCAACGCACTACTAATTACGCATATCAGTTATGTCAAGTATGGCTGATATGTCAAGTATGGCTGATATGTCAAGTATGGCTGATATATCCACTATGTACTTGGCTATTATGCGCGGTACCAAGATGTATCTTGACCTGATAAATGGTGATGAAGTACGCGGAATCGGAATTGTGATGCATGGTACGCGCAAAATTAAGTTAAAGGTTCAGTTTGGCCGACGTAGTACGCGGAATCGGAATTGTGATGCATGGTACGCGCAAAATTAAGTTAAAGGTTCAGTTTGGCCGACGTAGTACTTATTTTAATATCCCACCCGGCAAATTTATGAGGGCGATGACGTATGCGATCATCGCTAACATACCCGAAACGGATCCAGTGTATATTCGTT
>Ga0233437_1006246_pt1 | contig 12320 bp, 18 predicted proteins | sample SI_122_August201_FD_182714 | JGI IMG/M metagenome (GOLD analysis project Ga0233437, IMG submission 182714) | Seawater microbial communities from Saanich Inlet, British Columbia, Canada - SI_122_August2016_200_MG | ecosystem: Environmental > Aquatic > Marine > Inlet | place: Canada: British... | reverse complement strand
TAGTATACGATTTATTTCCAACATGTTCAAAATATTCTAAATTATCTAACTTACTTCCATAGGGAGGTTGATGTGTTATCAAAATAACTTTCTTTCCTTTTGTTTTCTTCCCAATTATCTCAGAAACCTTTTCAAATCTTTCATCCTTTGTTGAGAAACCGTCTCCACCATACCCAAAAAATGCATAGTTTTCAATTTCAAAAACTCCCCTATGCAAAAATACCATATTTTCAAACTTTTTACAGGCCTTTCTTAATTCATCTTCGCCTTCATGATTTCCATGCACAACTAAAAAAGGAATTTTCAACTGATTGAACTTAGAAAGCACTTTATCCAAATCTTCTCCAAAAATACTCAAATCTCCTGGGCAAACAATTAATTCAGGTTTTTTTGACTTAATCGTCTTAATAACATCCTGAATAAGGCCCTCATTGCCATGAATATCCGTAAATGCGAAAATTTTCATAAAAAAGTAAAAGAAATAAAGTTTTAAAAAACTATGCTTCGGCCATGTATCCCTCCATAAAAGCACTGCCATATTCGTCTATCGTTCCATCCTCTATTAGCTTCTCTTGATCCTCTAACCTGTAAATATTCATACTACCACCCCCATATTTTTAAAACAGTTAGACGGGTCATTATTAACTAAGTTCCAAAATTGAGCCTCAGAATCCAATACCTTGAATTCATCCCATTCCACAAATTTTTCTTTCTTAAACATTTTATCACCTCTTAACATATTCCTGAGAAAATTCATTTAAATATCCTATCCGCGTGCGTGACAAGTTGGCAAGCAAAGTTGCTACTTATTAGAACTCCCCCTACACCCTGTAAGCAACATAAATATCTGCTTCAATCATGTAATCTCCATCAAAATAGTGATGAGTAAAATAAACATTCCCAGAACTATCAATAGATGCTTCCCCTGCTAAAGGAGAAAACATCAATTCCGGCTCTTGCCAAACCTCATTAATTTTCAAAGATCTCCAAACCCCATACTCTCTTGAGATCCACATCTCTTGACCATTCGGAGAAATCGCAGGCCAGCCTTCATCATATTCGGAATTAACACTTCCAATATTCACGGGCTCTTTCCAATTTCCTTCAGAACCCCTTTCGATCATCCAAATATCCAATCCTCCTTCCCCTCCCGCACGATCAGAGTGATAATACAACTCATTTCCATAAACATGCAGTTCTCCAACATCAAAACTTTCTGGGAAAACTATTTCTTTCCAGTTTGTCCATTTTTCAGATCCAAATTCAGCACCAAACCAATGAATCCCAGTATAACCTTCTCTCACAGTACAAAACAACATATTTTTTCCGTCTGGATAAATAAATTCACACCCATCTCCAGCTAATTTTCCGGGGTCCTGCAGCCAAATCCTAGATGGTTCGCTCCACCCATTATTCACTTTTTCAGAAACATAGATTCCAGTAACCTCATCCAAAATTTGTTTTTCAACAGGAACTTGAACATCCGGAGTAAAAAAGAAATATAAAGTATTTCCATCTGGCATTACGAATGAAGAATCTTCGCCTCCGCCAGTATTAATTGGAAAGTCTAAGGGGACCGGATTATAATATTCATCAGAATGAGATTTAACTGGATTCTTATCCATTTCGGGAGTCATCTTTTCAGTAGAAATTAAATCATACCGATTAACTTCGGAATATTCTGCCTTTGGAGAAAGAACCAAACCTAAAAAAACTAAAACAACAAATATAATTAAAAACCAATATCTTTTTTTCATAACTTTAATATTCTAATCCACTTTTATTAATACTTCGTTTTCTAAAACTCACTTAGCTTCTTAGTATAATTAACAACTATAAAATCCCAACCTAGGTTTTAGCCTGTAGTTTGTATAGACTAAAGAATGAGCCTCTTTCCCTAACCAATTCATCAAATGTACCTTCTTCAACAATTTTTCCCCTTTCCATGACTATGATTCTATCAATTTTTTTCAGAGTAGAAAGTCTATGTGCAATAACTATCAAAGTTTTATTTTTTAATTCTTCCTCTAACTGGTCTTGGATATGTTGTTCGGTTTTACTGTCTAAATGGGAGGTTGCCTCATCTAAAATTAAAACTGGAGAATTTTTATATACTGCCCTTGCTATTCCTATTCTTTGTCTTTCTCCACCACTAACTCTGTACCCTCTTTCGCCCAATACAGTCATGAGGCCCCGTGGAAGTTGTTCAATAACATCATCTAATGCAGAAATCACAATCGATTTTTCAAATAATTTAGGGTCCCTCTTCAATGTAGATATAGAAAGGTTATCTGCCAAATTCATATCAAACATCTCAGAATCCTGAAGTACTGCAGTTATAGTATTTGTAACTGAACTATGTTTAAATTTATTAATGTCAATTCCATCGATAAAAATTCCCCCCTTATTAACTTTATACAATCCTAAGAGTAATTTTGTGATGGTAGATTTTCCACACCCAGATCTCCCAACAATACCTATTTTCTCTCCTTTTTTTATTATTAAATTAAAATTGTTAAGGACCATTTTTTTCTTATACTTAAATGAAATATCTCTGAATTCAATTTTCCCCCAATTTTTTGGTATTTCAAGTAAATCATCCGATTCCCGATCAAAGATTTTCTCCCCCAAAATAGTCATTAACCTACCGATGCCAGATTTTATTTCAATAAAAACATCAACACCCATACTCACATTATTTAACGAAGATTTTAATTTATCAAAATACGCTGTAAAAATTAAAATAGATCCCAAGGTAATTGATTGGGTAAGGAAATCATATCCAACTAATAAAATAAACAATGCATAGCCCACGGCAGCAAAAGACTTAGTGACTCTCATTTTCATTAATCCCGTCTCTTTAGTTTTTAGCCAGATTTTGTAGTATTTATCTTCATATTTTTTAGTAGATTTCTCAAATACTCCTCTCAACCCCAATGATTTTACAGATAGGACATTGGAGGCGGATTCATGAAATTTGCCACTAACTTTCTCAGCGATTTTATTCATTTCGTCGGTCCAATGACTTAATTTTTTACTATAATATCTCTCTATTATAAGAAATATTGAGGCATAGGCTAAACTAAATAACGAATATTGCCAACCTAGAGCAAAAAATATTACTAAACTTCCTAAAATCCCCACTAATAAAGGGATGGCATGATTATTCATAAAATGAGAAAAGAATCTTCGAATAAGACTGCTCCCCTGGTTTATTTTTTGTATTTTTGAACCGGCACCTTCCTTCTCATGCCATTTAAGTTCTAAATCCATTAATCTAGACATAGACAATTCTCTTGCCCTCTGCCTTATCTTGGCCCCAATAATGCTGCACTCCATTTTTGCCCACATTCTGATTAATACTTGTAAAACTCCCAACGCGCCTATTGCCCCCACCAGCATATAGAATTGATTAAGACTTTGCCCGGGCCCATATGTAGTAAAGAAATCAATAACCATGCCAAGAAGATACACGATAACAAATGGAATAAAATCAGATAGGGCCTTTATTAAAACAAAAAAACCATATTTTAACCTATTTCCCTCTAAGAACTTCCAGATGTCTCCAAAAAATTGTTTTAGCGGATAGTTTTCCTTTTTCCTTGCCACTTTCTTTTATACATAATTTACTGGGGGGGTATATAAATGTTAACACAAAAAATAAATGGGCACAACATTTTTAAATGAATTCAACTAATATAGAGTATAAATTCAGTTTTCCATATCTTTATATATTTTCTTCAAGCTATAATTTATATGTCCATTGAAGAAGTAAAACGGGAAACAGAAGCAGAGGAATCTAACTCAGAAGAGGACGAAATTATTGAAATTCCTGAAGAAGTTGATAAGTTCTTAGATTAAAACTCACTTAACTTCTTAGTATAATTAACAACTATAGACTTATCCTTCCTTTCACCCAAGGAAATCATATTGTTTTTATCCAATTCTTCTAATTTTCTATGGAAAGTTCTATAAGAAATCTCACCAGAATAAACACCAAACAACTCTTTTATAGTCAATCCAGAATTTTCTTTAACTAACTCCAAGATTTTTATTTCTTCAATGCCAAAATCTTCTTGTTTTTTAATCTTAAAACTATCTAACTTTTCAATAGCTTTCTCACAATGTTCAACCATTATCTTTCTTGAAGCTTTCATCTCAGCAATATTCCCACTTTCTTTTAACAAAAATATCCCTGTACGAATATCTCCTTTTTCAAAAGCATTACTAGCAACCAATTCTAAAACTCCTTTCTCAACACAATCCGGAACAAATGCATACTGACTTCTTTGTTTTAGTATATCCAAACCTTCCTCGTAATTATACTTTTTAAATTCCAAACTATCCGGAGTTAGTCTAGACTTTATTCTTTCATCTAATTTGATCAACCATTCGGAATCATTGGCAATCATTAAAATACATTTTTTGTAAAAATCTTCAGAAAAACTATAGAGAATATCTAACTCTTTCACTCTGTCTACTTCATCCAAAACAATAACAACGGATTTTTTATTAACAATATCCGAAACAACTTTCATCAATTCATCGGTCCTTTTATTATGCACCCACTTGTAATTTAGTTGTTCACAAATATCCATTAAAATTTTATAACTAGTATCTTTTTTCCAGCAGTTTACATAAACCGTAATAATATCATCCGTCTTATCATTAAGTTCTCTTAAAACATGTTTAATAGCAACAGTTTTTCCAATGCCCGGTGCTCCAGAAATAAACAAATTTCTCCCAGATTTTTTTTGAAATAAGGGTTTAATTACATCCGCAATATAGTGTTGCTGATTCTCTCTATGAGGGATTATCCTGGGCACATAGTCATAATCTAGAGCCTGCTCATTAATAAAAAGTGATTCATCATTATGTAAAATATCATCAAATAATCCCATATAAAAAAGAAGAAGTAAAGAAGATATAAAGCTTACTAAAGTTCCTTCACACCTTCCATTGTAGAAACCATTAACCTAAAACCCACTCCAAGTTTCATCAAAGCAGAAACCAAAGCCATGTGTTCTTTACCCGCTCCAGAAATAAAATTAACTCCAACTTCCCCAGAAACTTTATCTTTCAGTTTCTCTTCCATTTCTTTTACCAGTTCATCTACCTTAGCATTAAAATTCAAAACAATTAATTCAGTTTTATCATTTGCCTTAAAAGTATCTTTCCCAAAATCATTAGTCAATAAATAAATTTTATCCCATTCTTCACCATTAATTAAACCATTAACATGTCCCCAAGTTCCCTTTCCTGTCGATAATACTGCTATTAAATCTGCCATTTTAACTAATCAAACTTTAACAAATATATAAAGATTTAGATTCCATACGGAATAAATATTCTCAAATTATCTCTCCTTTTATCATTACAAGCCACAGCAAAAATTCCATCTTCATCATACCCCTTAGGAATTATTATTGGAGCATAACGAACAAAATCATTTCCTCTAACTTCCACTTCCAAAATTTCACCAAATGGATAAACAACTGCCTTATTTTTTGGATTAACAGTTGCGAAAACCCTAACGACCAGCCCCCCTTCCATCCTGAACCCTTTTACTTCGGGACAAAGTGTTCCTTCTCTCAGTTCTCCCATATCCAAAGCAACCATTTCCAAATCATCCAAGTTAAGTGAAGATAAATTCATCTTCCCTTTCAAACCACTAATAAAATTATTATACACCTTGATGTCGGTACCACTCTTTTCTAACTCCCTCACACTATGCGACATAAAAAAAGTAAAGTGATTTTAATTTATAAACATTTATATTCAAAACCAAAACTATTTAAACAATTACAAATATTTCTTATTTATGCCAAAAACAATCTCAAAAGATATCCCTTTATCTGAAATTACATTAAGAAGATATGAAAAACCCTACACCGCTTCTAAAAGAGATTTAACAAGAAAGTTATGTTTATCTGTTGGACTTTTACAGCCCGGAGATTCTAGGGATGTAATGGTTGATGTCCTTCAAGTCTTAATGAAAAACAAAAAAGACAAACTACTAATGAACTCCGAAGAAATTAGGGATAAAGTAATAGCAAACAGAAAAAAATACAAACTTCCACTAAAAGGGGTAGCTTCTTCAAATGTCAGAAGACAACTAAAAAGATTAAAAGATATACATATAGCAGAAACTGTAAAAACAAACTACAGAATAACCGAATTTGAAGAACTGCATCACATTTTTGAAAAAAGAATTAAAAATTTTCACTTAAATAATATTCTAGAAAGAGTTGAAGAATACTTTAAAGCTTTAAAATGATTTACGAACCAGCAGAAGATTCTTTCCTTCTAAAAAAACAATTGAAGAATATAATAAAAAAAGGAATGAAAGTCCTAGATCTAGGAACTGGCTCCGGAATTCAAGCACAAGAAGCAAAAAGATTAGAAGCAAATGTTTTAGCATCAGACATAAACCCAAAATGTGTAAAACATGTAAGCAATTTAGGAATAAAAACAATACAATCTAATTTATTTGAAAACATAAAAGAGAAATTTGACTTAATAATTTTCAACCCACCTTATCTACCAGAAGAACCTCTAGAACCAGAAGATTCCAAATTATCAACAACCGGAGGAAAAAAAGGAAATGAAATCCTAATTAAATTCTTAAAACAAGCAAAACAACATTTAAATAAAAATGGAAAAATAATAATCGTTTTTTCTTCACTAACCCCAAAAGTTGACGAAACATTAAAAAAACTTAATTACAATTTTAAAAAACTAGATGAACAAAAAATAGATTTTGAAATGTTACTTACCTACTTACTCTCTCCTCAAGAGGCATAATTTTCCTTCTCATAATTTCCTCAGATATTTTCTCATGGTCTACCTTTCCCAAATGCTCCCTTGGAAGGCTATCAAACTCTTCGCCATATACAAACGGTTCTCCAAAAACAACATCTGCCCAATCAAATTTTGGCAGTAATCCATCTTTTTTCCCTTGAATCCTTACATAAGTTGGCAAAACTCTAACTGTAGGATATGTCTCAACTAAACTCCCTAGCCCCCAACCATATTTAACCGGCTTTCCCAAAATTGTGCCTTGACCACTATTCCCTTCCGGGAAAATCATTATGGAGTCTCCCCTATCCAAAAATTCCTTTGCCTCCCCAATTCCTTCGGGAGATGCGGGCACTTGTTCCAGTATATTTAATATGCACCTCCTAAGTCTGTTATCATAATGTTTAGTAGATGCCACGGCATGAATTTTCTGTCTTAGAAACATACCTATCAATAAATGGTCTACCGAATGGGTGTGAGGGACTATTTCTCCCCTTCTCTTCTCAAAATGCCAAGATTCATTTGGGGTATCATGATTAGAAACAATTATCAAGGGTTCATTATTTGTTGGCACATTCTCAAAACCAACAAAATTAATATTATAAAATTTTTCGAGAATCCATTTAGAAATGCCTCTTGTGAAACCATAAATTCCCCCGATTTCAGGTATTTCTCCATAGTTTTCTGCCATAAAAAAGGAATCACCCAAACCTTTATAAATCTTACAAATTCACTAAATCTACCCAATATCACTACGTTTAGTAGGAGGGATTAAATGGATAAGAAAAATATATTAGAATCTTTAAAGAAGTTAAGAGAAATCTCAAAAAAACGTAATTTTAATCAATCAGTTGACTTAATTGTAAATCTAAAACAACTAGATAAGAAAAAACCAGAACACAAAATAGATCTATTTCTACAGTTACCTAAAACAAAACCAAAAAAACCTAAGATTTGTGCTTTAGTTGACAAAGAACTTGCTACAAAAGCAAAAATTTTCGATAAAGTAATTCTAAAAGAAGAATTCTCAAAATATACAAAAAATAAGAAGTTAACAAAGAAGCTAGCAACGGAATTTGATTATTTTTTAGCCCAAGCAAACCTAATGGGAGACATAGCAACCTCTTTTGGTAAAGTTTTTGGTCCAAAAGGAAAGATGCCAAATCCAAAGGCAGGATGTATTGTTCCGCCCGTAATTCCAAATTTAGAACCAATTCAACAAAAAATATTTTCTACTGTTAGATTTGTAACAAAAGATCAACTAATGGTAAGGGCGTCAATAGGTTCAGAAGACATGTCCGATGAAGATATAACTGAAAACATATTTCATGCTTACAACACAATCTTACACGCATTACCAAAAGAAAAAGACAACTTAAAATCTGTTTTAATCAAACTTTCAATGAGCCCCTCAGTACAAATAACTGACAAGGGCCCAGAACTACTTCACAAAAAAGAGAAAAAAGAGAAAGAGGTTAAGAAATAATGGCTCACGTCTCTGAAGCAAAGAAAAAGGAAGTAGAAAGATTAGTTAAACTAATCAAAGAAGCAAAAAACATAGGAATAGTTGACTTAACTAGCCTACCTTCTGCACAGTTTCAGAAATTAAAATCAAAATTAAAAGATAAATTAGCAATCACAGTTTCAAAAAAATCCTTAATAAAAATTGCCTTAGAAAGACTAAAGGCAGAAAAGAAAGGAATAGAAAAATTAGAAGAGTCTTTAGAAAATTGTATGCCTGCTTTGTTAATAACTGAACAAGATGCATTCAAGGTTGCCAAGGCACTTAATAGCAATAAGTCAAATATGGCTGCAAAACCTGGGCAAGTCACACCTAAAGACATAATAATACCTGAAGGACCAACTTCTTTTCCACCAGGGCCAATTATTGGAGAATTTGGACAGGCTGGAATAATTGCAGCAGTAGAAGATGGAAAAATTGTTATTAAACAAGAAAAACTTCTTGCTAAAGCCGGAGATGTACTTGATGAAAAACAAACTTCAGTATTGGATAAATTTGGAATAGAACCAATGGAGATTGGACTTAATTTAAGATCCATATTCCAAGATGGACAAATATTCAAATCAGACGTATTATCAATAAGTGAAAAAGAGTACATAGACAACTTACAAAATTCATACAGAGAAGCCCTAAACTTAGCTGTCTTTGTAACCTATCCTACTCAGGAAACTACTGAAATATTACTTCAGAAAGCAGAGCGTGAAGCCCTTGCTTTATCAACAAAAGTACCTGAATCTACTGAAGAAAAGGTAGAACCAAAGGAAGAGACAACAGAGGAAAAGAAAGAAGAGACAACAGAAGAAACAAAAACAGATGAGGCACCACAGGAAACTAACGATCAGGAGGAAACTCATAATTAACGGAGGTAAAAATGGAATTAATTTACGCAGCATTACTCCTTCACAAGTCAGGTAATGAAATCAACGAAGCAAATTTAAAGAAAGTCATAGATGCAGCTGGAGCAAAAACCGATGATACAAAAATGAAAGCATTAGTTGCTGCTCTTGATGGCGTCGATATAGAACAAGCTATTAAAGAAGCCGCAGTTGTTAGCGCTGCTCCTTCAGCAGAAGGTGGCGATTCAAAGCCTGAAGATAAGAAGGAAGAGAAAAAAGAAGAGGAGAAGAAGGATGACACCCAAGCAGCAGCAGGGCTAGGTTCACTCTTTGGATAAACCTTTTTTCTTTTTTTTATTATATTCATTAAAATGGACGAAAATCAATCAAGAAAGTTAAAAACTGAAATCTTAGATCTTAAAAAAAATCTAAATGAACTAAACATACAAAAAGAAAGATGGTTCTCAAAAAAGGAGAATCTAAAAAAAGATATTTCTAAATTAATTGGCAAAATGAGGCTGATTAAGTCTTCAGAAGACAAATCAAGCGAACTTATGAAAAAACTAAAGGAAGATAGAGATAAGTATAACAAAAAAGTTCAAGAGCTAATAAAAAATTTTCAGAATCTTAACAAACAGAAAGAGAAAGTTCTAAAAGAAAAGAAAATTACTTTTAATCCTTCCGAAATAATAAAGAAAATCGAAGAACTAGAATTTAAAATAGAAACAGAAGGCATAACTTTTGAAAAAGAGAAAACCGTTATGAGACAAATTAACCAATTTAAAAAACAATTAACTGATGCAGGTGATGTTCAAGGTTTATTTAGGCAACTAAAGGAGCTTTCGGATGAAATTACTCTCACAAAACAGAAAGCCGAAGAGGCACATAAACAATTAAGAGCTTCTTCTTCAAAATCAATGGGTTACAATCAATTTTTAGAATTAACAAAAAAAATAAACGAATTAAAAAAAGAGCAAGAGCAAGCTTTCAATAATTTTATAGAGTCTAAAGAGAAATTTGCCAAGGTAAACGAGCAGCTTAAAGAGAAATTAGGCAAGGCAAGAGAACTGGGCGAAGAAATAGTTCTAAAAAGCAAAAGAGATACTGATAGGATTCTAAAACAAAAAACAAGAGAAGTTGAAGAGAAACTAAAAAATAAAAAGAAACTTACCACAGAAGACTTGATGATTTTTCAAGGAGCTAACAATAATAAAAGATAAAAACCCCTTCTTTTTCCCACTTTCATGGAAATACTGTACACTATACTCCTAAGCATACTTCCAATCTCGGAAGTTCGAGGATCAATACCTTACGCACTTGCATCAAATGTCTCATTTCCAAATGCATTTATACTATCAATTCTAGGGAACATATTAATAATCCCTATATTTTTTATCTTCCTAGATACATTACACTCACAATTCTACAAACTAAAACCCTACAAATACTTTTTTAACAAATGGGTAAACAGAACAAGAAAGAAAATTGAAAGCAAAGCCGGAACAGCATGGGAATTGCCAACTCTCTTTTTATTTGTTGCTATACCTTTTCCTTTAACAGGGGCGTATACTGGAACACTTGCAGCATGGTTATTAAACACAAATAGAATGAAAGCAATTTTAACAATATCTTTTGGGGTTTACGTAGCGGCGCTAATCGTCACTTCTCTCTACTTCGGATTTTCTCTTTTTTAGAAAACTATTATTGTATAGGTACTTTATATCTTCAAAGTAAGGGATCTCTCCCAATTTATACTTCTTAACCAAAAATATCCAAACCAGTGCTATAAAAACCCCAGATAAGAAATTCCAAAAGACTAAATGAACTGCATCAAAGTAATTCTTTCCCAATTCAACATTTAACATAATTAAAACCAAAACCCGAATTAAGTTCATACCTAAAATTAACAAGGCCCCAACAACAAATACTTTCAATCTATCTAACCACTTAATCTCCTTTATTCCCATAATTAGAATAAATAATAAATAATAAGCAGCTCCTGCAATACAAGCTTCAATAAAATTAAAACCAACACTACCAATTCCAATAGTATTTCCTATCAAAACAGAGTCATAAAAGATCTTTGTCAGAAAATAGCTTAAATAAACTGTAATAGGGGTAAAAACAAAGTAAAAGACTCCAAAGTTCAAACTCACAAATATAAGTGCAAGCAATCTTATTATCAAATCTACCAGATAATTACTCTTCCTCTTCTTTTCCTTCATCCTCTTTTTCCTCTTCTTCTATCTCTTCCTCTTCTTCTTCATCCACTTCAGGAAGCTTATACGCCTCTGGAGTCTCGCCAATAGAACTTAACTCGGGAGCCTTTGGTATAAAATACTCTTCTTTTTCCTCTTTTTTATAGTTTCCGTTATATCCTTTCTTAGTATCATACATATCATTTTCACCGTTTTCATCAACTTCCCGTTTAGCAGAACTTGCAGTCTGTTCAAGCCCACTTCTCCTTACATTTTCCGAGTCTCCAGTCACTTCGTCAATTGCCATATTCCTTACTTAGGGGCCCCCTACTAATAAATTTAACTATTTTTGTACCTTTAGAAACATTTATAAGCGATTTACAACTCCACAATTGTAACACTTAATATTAATACTTTAGGGGGTTAAAGAATGAAAACAAAATTTATAGCGCTATTAATGATTTTTGTAGCTTTCTTAGCAGCAGATACAGTCTTGGCTGATGCAGGATTTACATATGAATTAGATTCTACTTCAGTTGATTTACTGCAAGGTGCTACAGGTCAAGTTGCACTAACAATAAATAACACCGGGACAATACCTGGCGATGATTTTGCAAGTATCACATTAAGTCACGTTTCAGACGATTTTATTGATCGAGTGAGTCATCAAATAGAAATCACTTATGACGAACCATTAACACTGGATTTAGACATAACTGATGAAGGAGTATACACCATTGATATAACATCTGATGAGGACCAATATCTTGGTGAATACACTGGAACATTTACAATAACAGCAATTACAGAAGATGGACAAACATTGACTCAAACATTTGAATTAACAATAAATTCAGAAAATGAGTTTGTTTCTCTAGATATAGAAGATTACGATGACCTAGAGGAATTAGAACCAGGCGATGATTTTACAGTCGAAATTGATGTTCAAAACGAACTTTCAGGAAT
>Ga0233437_1006245_pt1 | contig 12322 bp, 13 predicted proteins | sample SI_122_August201_FD_182714 | JGI IMG/M metagenome (GOLD analysis project Ga0233437, IMG submission 182714) | Seawater microbial communities from Saanich Inlet, British Columbia, Canada - SI_122_August2016_200_MG | ecosystem: Environmental > Aquatic > Marine > Inlet | place: Canada: British... | reverse complement strand
GGAGGACTTAGCGGAGAAGTTCATTTAATTACCTATGATGATAAGAAATATGTTGTAAGAAGATGCTCCAAGATTTCCATTGCCAAGAATTATGAATATCTTTCTAAGACTTTTGAAAAATACTCATTTCTCCCAAAATTTTTAGGTAGATTTGGAAAAGATGTTTTATTTGAATATATTGAAGGTAGAGATCTTACAAAAAATGAATCGATGGATTCTCTGGAACAAATGGGAAGAATGGCAGGACATATAAATAAAATAAAATTAACTGGAAATGTTAACCAAAGGTTTAATCACCAAATTAATGAGCTTTCAACAGGCAATTATAAATTAACGCCTAAAGAAAAGATTAAATTAAAGAAAGTTAAAAATGAAAAGTTTGAAATTGTCTTAGATAAAGACCAAGTTAAAAAAATTAAAAAAGTCTACTCTCTTCTAAAGAATAGACTCAAACCTTCCTTGACGTTAGACATTAATGATGTTTCTCCAAATAATTTCAGGATAGATAAAAAAGGTAAAGTCTATCTTGTAGACATAGAAGGGATTAAACCCAGGATTAAGGGATTTGGATTTGCAAAGTTTTATTTGAAATTTGGGAAAACCCCTCAAAGAGAAAAAGCATATCTAAAAGGATATAATTCAGTAAATTCTAGTAAATATCTTACAGAGGAATATCTTGATTTTATTTACCTAAATTTCTTTATTCAAAAAATTCTTTACAACATCAAAATTTTTGATAGGGGATATAGTGAAACTTTGAATGATTTGAATAAAATTATAGAGAAATATCTTGGGGGATTTGAATGAAACTAAAATACCCAAAGAACAAAGATCATTTCAAGAAATTAATTCCTTTTGCTAAGAGAATAATTAAACTTTGCAAAGCTGCAGGAATAAATCCCATAATTTATGGTAGTTTTGTTCATTTTTATCATACAAGGGATTCTGGGATGAAAGTTAATGATCTTGATCTTTGGATTCCTGAAAAGAAATATCCTGCGATAATTAAAAAGCTTGAGAAAGAGAAGATAAATTTCAAGTATTACACGCGGTGGCACACATTAATTATTGAAGAAGGAAAATTAAAAGTTGAACTTGATTCTTTAGATTATTATTATAGGGATATTAAGAAAAAACCTTATCCTAAATCGTTTGATAAGGTTGATTTCTATGGGGAAGAGATGAGAATTATGAAATTTCCAATTTTAGAAAAATTTTATGAAGTTGCACTCAAGGAGTCTAGTGAAACAAGGAAAAAAGTTGAAAGTAGAATAAAACATTTGGAGAAATTTCTTGGGAGGAAATTGGAATGGAAAAGACAATTCATGTTGCAAATTCAACCCACTAATTTAAAAATAAAATCAAATTCTCCACCCTTAATTATACCACGATGGTCGACTAATCGGTCTGAGCGTCCACTGTTCAGGCGGGGCGTTGAAAGTTGTGCTATTCCTAATATTTTTTTAATAAATCCAAGATAAAATCATAACTTTTATTGGTCTGTTCTAACATAAACTGGTAATATTTCTTCCTTCTTCCTTCCCTTGCCTGTCTAATGGCATTAAAATACTTATCTTTATTTTCTTTGTATACTATTAAAGGAGGATATCCATTCTGAATTAATATCTTATTTAAAATTAATCTTCCAGTTCTCCCATTCCCATCTCTAAATGGATGAATACTTTCATACTTTAAGTGAAAATCATAAGCCAAAATTAAAGGATGAATCTTTCCTTTATTTTCTTTGTACCAATTAATTAATTCTTTTAATTCTTTTTCCACATCTTTTGGAGAGGTAGTGGGTGAATCACCCACAATTAAACTAACTTTTTTGAATCCTTTGGGATAAGAATTACCATTTTCCATTAATAAGTTATTTGTTGAAATATAATATAATCTTTTTATTGAAGCAAAATTAAAATTAAAATCTTTTAAATATCCAAAAGCATCAATTGCATTAAGAGCTTCACGTGCTTCATTTTTATTTTTATAGTTTAGATTGCCGGTTTCTATTATTTTTTTAACCACTTCTTCAGGTATTTTTGACCCTTCAATATTATTTGAATTAAAAATAAATTTGATTGCAAAATCTATATCTGCTGATTCAGGATATTTTTTTATTTCTTTTATGTTATTTATTCTAATTGTTTTTTCTTCTATCTCTCTAGGAAGCTTTTCATCATAAGATAATTCATTATTAATTGATTTTAAGAAGGATAATTTGAATTTTAATTCTTCTTTTGTTATTTTATCTAGATTTTCTAATAAATATTTTTCTTTAGTTATTGCTTTTGTATCTTTTCCGATATGTTCTTTGTATACAAATTTCTTACCCATAAAAGTGGCTTTTTTTATAAATTTAAGATAATTTCCACTTTTGTTGTTTACTTTTTCTATTGAACTCATAGAAAGAGTAAGAAGTAACTATTTATAAATCTTTTGACTTCTTGGGCCCTAATTTCTCCATAAGAATTGCTTTAATTTTTTTAGATATGCTTGGTATTCTTCGATAATCTGTATAGAAGAGATATAAAATTAATCTTCTTTTGAAATTATTACCTTTTGGTCCCTAATTTAGCCTTCTTTTTTTACTAATTGGTCTTAAAGAAGAGGGTATGTTTTTTCTATCCTTAATTGTGTCATGAGGGTAGATTAATCGGCATAAATACTTACCATTACATATTTACTTAAAACAAAAGACTTATATAGTTTGTAAGGGTAATCTTTTTATGAGAGTTATAGCTAAGAAAAAAGGGAATAAGGAATATCACTATTTGCAACATTCATTTAGAAAAGGAAAGAAAGTTATAACTAAAGAGAAATATCTTGGATTAAAAATTCCAAAAAATATTGATGAAATAAAAGGAGAATTTAGTAAGGAATTAAAAAAAGATCTCTATCTTAAATTAGAAAAAATAAAAGATGATTTTCAGAAAGAATGGAAAAGACTTCCAAAAAGCGTAAAGGAAAAGGAAAAGGAAGAAATCTCAATTGATTTTACTTATAATTCTAATGCTATTGAGGGATCTACAATCACCCTTCATGAGGTAAGGGAAATTATTCAAGATAAAATTTCTCCTAATAAACCAATTAGAGATGTGAAAGAAACAGAAATGCATAATAAGGTCTTTTTGAAGATGTTAGATAGAAAAGAGAAAATTACAAATAAGATGTTATTAGATTGGCATAAGAATATCTTTGGTGAAACTAAACCAGATATTGCAGGAAAATATAGGGATTATTTGGTTAGAGTTGGTTCTTATATTGCCCCCCATTGGAACGAAATTAGAAAGACAATGAACCAGATTGTTGATTTCTCCAATAAATCTAAATTAAACCCTGTTGAGTTGGCCGCAAGAGTTCATTATAAATTTGAGAGTATTCATCCATTTGGAGATGGAAATGGAAGAATTGGGAGATTATTAATGAATTATATCTTATGGCATGCAGGATACCCTATGTTAATTATAGAGTATAAGAAAAGATCTTCTTATTATTCTGCTTTTCCTAAAGGACAAGAAGCTTTTGTAGATTATTTTTTAAGAAGATATTTAGCTGTTCATAAAAAGAGATTAAAATAATTATTTATTATTCCCCATCCCTAATTTTGCCACAAGGGTAGACTAATCGGGGTGTTGATTTTCTTATGGGAATTGAACTTTAGTGCAATAATTAACTAAAGTTATAAGTTTATTATAAAAAAGGTTAATTTTATAAAGATAAAAGAAGTAATTTCTTTATGCCAACAAAATATGATGTGTTTGCAGAAGTGGTAGAAAAGGCTCCATGCAAACAAAAAGATTTAGATTTTAAGAAATCCATCTATGCACAGGTCAATTCCTTAGTTAGAACGGGGTGGATAAAAAAAGATTCACAAGGTATTCTTAATCCAATAAAGAATGATGAAACGGAAAAGATATTTAGAATACTTAAATGGTCCCTTAAAAATAATGTTAATTATAATCCTTTTTTTTCAAAAAATATGAAACAAATTCTTTTGGTACTTTCTAAAACATTACCCAAATTAAACCCAAAAAAACTTGCAGGAAATAAAAAAAATAACGAAATTATAGATTTTCTTGAAAAACATCAATTTATCCTTTCTTGGAAAAGAAGCCCAAAACTAGGAGTTCTTTTGAACCATAAGATTCTTAACTTAATTTTAGGAGAAGAAATTAAAGAAAAATATCTTTCATCCAAAGAAATTACAAATAAAGTGAAGAATATCTCTAAAAAAGAAATAAATCCTTTTGACAGGAAAATTTTTGAATTTCTTGCAGGATCTGCACAGTTAGAAGGAAGCACTGTGAGTATCGGAGAAACTGTTGAATTAATTCTTAATGCGGTTTATCCTGACAAGCCTGCAAAAGACATACAAATGGTTAAAAATTTGAATGAAGCAATGAAATACATTCTTGAACATCTCAAGGAGGATTTAACTTTAGATTCTCTTAAAGAAATCAATAGGGTTTGTTTATTCTCTTTAGATAATCGAGCGGGACAATTTAAGAAAGTGCAAAATAAAGTTTTAGGAAATACTAATTTTAAAACAATTTCTCCTGAAAAAGTAGAAGAAGAACTTGAAAAATTTTGTAGGGAATTTAATAGCATAAAATCAAGAGAAGAATGTTTAGAAAAGATTGGTTTTATTCATAACCAACACCAAAGGATTCATCCTTTTGCAGATGGAAATAGTAGAACAACTAGGCTTTTAGTTAATTGGTTATTAATGAAGTTTAATTTTCCACTTTTAATTTTAAAAACTGGCGCCTTTGAAAGATATATGGATCTAACAAAACTTTCAAAGAAAAGAGATGACTCTTTTTTAAGAGATTTTATATTGCATGTTATTTATCATGAAGAAATTCTAAAGGATTAATTAATCAAAAATCCATCCTTAATTGTGCCACAAGGGTAGATTAATCGGGGTGGGCGTATTGTTTTGGTTAATTTTATATATTATTATCCATTGGTTAGAAAATGGTGGCTGCTATAATATTTGACCATGATGGGGTAATGGTTGATACTGAACCCTTACAATCTAAAGCATGGATAGAAATGTTAAAAAAATATGGTAAGGAACCAGAACTTTATGAAAATGGGTTGGTCCATATTGTGGGAATAAGTATTGATGAAAATTGGAAAATTCTAAAAGAAAAATATAATGTAGAAGAAGAGATAGATTGTCTTGAAGAACAGAGAGGTAAGATTTATTTTAATCTTTTAAAGGGGGCTCAACCAATTGAAGGTTTGATGGATCTTTTAAAAAATCTTAACAAAGAAAAAATATCTAAAGGAATTATGTTAGCCATAGCATCTTCCTCTAACAAAGAATATATTGAAGCTGTGGTTAAGAAATTTGGTTTTGAAAAGATGTTTGATCTTATTGTTACTAGAAAAGATGTTGAAAAAGGAAAGCCGAATCCGGATATTTATTTAAAGGTAGCTAATGAATTTAGAGTTAAACCAAGTGATTGTGTTGTGTTGGAAGATTCACAAACTGGTGTTGAAGCAGGATATCATGCGGGAATGAAAGTTATTGCGATCCCAAATGAATATACTTTGGCGCATGATTTTTCTAAGGCAAATAAAATTATAAGCTCTCTAAAAGAAATAGATTTAAACCTAATAAATTGTTTATATGATTAAAAGTTTTTAGAAAAGAAAACTTTTATAAATCTTCTTTATCTTTTTCATCTAAGCCCAAATTATCAAGCTCAAAATTAGGATCGTAGGCTTCAAATTCAAGTATTTTAGAATGCGTAAATGAATTGCCCATATCAATCCGTTTTCTCATAGTAAATTAATGTACTTGGAATATATAAAGATATAGAGTAAAATGAAAACTAAAAATAAGCGTAAAAACAATAGAAAGGAAATTGATTTCAAATACAACCTTAGAGAGTACTGGAGTTTACTGAAAAAGTACAAGGGATTATTTTTCTTGTTATTAGTTATCACAGTGATAACTGAAGGTCTTTTTGTAATTGATAAATTTTTGTTTAAAGTGATTATAGATGATGGAACAGAATTTGTGGCGGGAACGCTTAATTCGGGAGATTTTGTGAACACACTAATTATTCTTGCATTGATATTTATGGGGGCAGTTATTATTAGAACTTTTGGAAAATGGTTTAGTCTTCATTTTTTATTTAAATTGACTGCTAAGATGATTCTAAATTTAAAACAAAAATATTTTAATCATATAGCGGGATTGTCTCATAATTTTCATACTACTCATAAAACCGGTTCACTAATCTCTAGAATGCTTAGAGGAGCGGGAGCAGTTGAAGGAATAACAGATATAATTATCCTGAATTTTCTTCCTTTAATCTCTCAGTTAATCATAGTAGGTTTTTCTCTAGCTTACTTTAGCCTTATTCCGGCATTAGTAATTGCAGTAGTGACTATTACATTTATTGGATATAGTTATTATATTCAGAGAATTCAGCAGAGCGCTAAACTAGAAAAGAATGCCTTAGAAGATTCTGAAAAAGGATTCGTTAGTGATATTTTCACAAATATTGATTCTGTTAAATATTTCGGAAAAGAATATCTAATACAAAATAGATTTACTAAAAAGGCAGAAAAAACAAGAAAAGCTTCAATTAAACACTGGAATTATTTTAGATGGTTTGATGCGGGGCAGATCTTAATTTTAGGTATTGGAACAATTCTCTTAATTTATTTTCCTCTAATGGAATTCTTAGCTGGAACTATGACTCTAGGAACTTTGGTGTTTATATTTACTGTATACGGAAATGTGGTTGGACCTATGTTTGGATTTGTATGGGGTCTTAGAGGATTCTATCGTTCTATGGCAGATTTCCAGGATTTATTCCAATATGGGAAAGTTAAGAATGAGATTAAGAATAAAGTACATGCTAAAGAATTAGAAATTAAGACTGGAACTATTGAGTTTAAGGATGTTGATTTTAGGTATGGTAAAAGAAAAATCTTTGAAAAGTTTAATTTGAAAATAAAGAATAATGAGAAGGTAGCGTTAGTTGGGCATTCAGGATGTGGTAAAACTACTTTGCTTAAATTATTATATAGGCTTTATGATGTTCAGGGGGGGAAAATCTTAGTTGATGGTAAAGGGATTAAGGACTTTAAACAGGAATCTTTGAGATCTGAAATGAGTATTGTTCCTCAAGAATGTATCTTGTTTGACGATACTGTTTTCAATAATATCAAGTTTGCAAATCCAAAAGCTAAGAGGGAAGAAGTTTTAGCTGCAATTAAATTTGCACAGTTAGATAAAATCATTGAGAAATTTCCTAAGAAAGAAAGAACTATTGTAGGTGAAAGAGGAGTTAAGCTTTCTGGAGGGGAGAAACAAAGAGTATCTATCGCAAGAGCTATTTTGGCTAATAAGAAAATTTTAGTTTTAGATGAAGCTACATCTGCTTTAGATTCCGAGACAGAACATGAGATACAACAGGATCTTCATAGGTTATTAGAAGGAAGAACTTCCATTATAATTGCGCATAGGTTATCTACAATTATGAATGCCGATAGAATTATTGTTTTGAAGGAAGGTAAAATCAATCAGGTTGGAAAACATAAAAATTTGATTAAGAGACCGGGAGAATATAAGAAATTATGGAATTTGCAGAAGGGCGGATATATTAAATAAACCAAAACCAACAATCTTATAAACCCTAATCTGGATGTTTCTATACAAATAGTTAGTAAGTCTTGAGCGTAATGTCTCGTTGGACTTACGCCTCAAGGATAAAATAAAGAATTCTTGAAAATTTGTTAGAAGTGATAAGTTAGCGTTAAGCTAATGTAAAAACTAAAATGGAAAAATTCACAAAACTAGGATTGAGTAAGGAATTGACGGATGTTTTGAAACATGCCGGATTCAAGCAGCCTACTGAGATTCAGGAGAAAGCTATACCTGTGGCAATGGCGGGGAAAGATATTATTGGGGGTTCAGCAACCGGGAGTGGTAAAACTTTAGCATTTGCATCACCTATTATTGAAAACTTAAAATCTAATCGTAATGTTCAGGCTTTAATTTTAACTCCTACTAGAGAGTTGGCGGAACAGGTTGCTATGTCTATAAGAGATTTTGGGGTTAATAAAAATCTTAATGTTTTAGCGGTTTATGGAGGAGTAAATATTGATACTCAGATGAGAAAAATCCAAAAAGCAGATGTTATTGTTGGGACTCCTGGAAGAGTTATTGATCATTTAGAGAGGAGAACCCTAAATTTAAACAAAGTTAAGTTTTTAGTTTTGGATGAAGTGGATAGAATGTTTGATATGGGTTTTAGTAGAGATGTTGAAAAAATAATTAATTTCTGCCCTAAAGATAGACAGACGATGATGTTCTCGGCTACAATTTCTCCAGATATTGATTACTTGGCTAGGAAGTATACTAGAGATGCGGTAGAAATTGCAGTAAAATCTCGTGTTGATCCTACGAAACTTAAACAGGTTTACTACGACGTTCCAGATAATAAGAAATTTTCTTTGTTGGTTCATCTATTGAATAAGGAAGAATCAAACTTTGTTTTAGTTTTCTGTAGTACTAGAAGAACTGTGGATTTTGTTACTAAAAATTTGCCTCTTAATGGGGTTAAAGCTAGAGCTATCCACGGAGGATTAGATCAGAAAAAAAGATTAAGAGTTTTAGATGAATTTAAGAAAAAATGTGAGGGGGTTTTGGTTTGTACGGATGTTGCTGCTAGAGGATTAGATATTCCAGGAGTTAGTCATGTTTACAATTTTGATATTCCGAGAGATTCTAAAGATTATATTCATAGAATTGGTAGAACTGCAAGAGCGGGAAAAAATGGAGAGGCTGTTAATATTTTGGCTTCGAGAGATTATGAACATTTTTCGGATGTTATAAATAATGAGGGTGTCGAGATTAAGAAATTAGAATTGCCAGAGGTTCGTAGAGTTGAAATGGTTCGAGATGATAGTCCTAGAAGAGTTGATTCTAGAAGTCGTGATCCTTCGAGAGGTAGGGATTCAAGAGGGCCTAGAGGTTATGGCGGAGTTTCAAGAGGACCTTCGAGAGATAGTGGTAGAAGTTATGGTCGAGATTCTAGAGGTCCGTCTAGGGATAATAGGGAATCTAGGGACGGAGGAAGACTTCCTCGAGGGAGAGAGAGTCCGAGAGGAGGAAATTATTCTAGAGGAAGTGGAGATAGAAGATCTGAAGGTAGAAGTTATGGTCGAGATTCTAGAGGACCTTCGAGAGGAGGAAGTGATTCAAGAGGCCCCCGTAGAGATTCAAGATCTGAAGGTAGAAGTTATGGGGGAAGAGATAATAACAGAAGACCAGATTCAAGATCTGATAGTAGGGGTTCATATTCAAGAGGGCCTTCAAGGGATAGTAGAGGGGGTTCAAGTTATGGTCGAGATTCAAGATCAAACTCGAGAGGTCCACCTAGAGGAAGAGAGGGCGGATCAAGAGATTCTCGTGGTCCACGAAGATACTAGAAGTCCCAGAGGGATTCTAGTAAAGATTCTAGATTAGATAGTAGACACCCTTCAAATAGAGGGCGAGATTTTAGGCCAAAGAGATATTAGAGTACAATAATTAATATAAACTAGTTTTTATATCCCCCAATATGGAGAGTATAAATAATCAAGCGGCTTATGGTTCTAAAGTATATCTCGATCATCCAGATGAAATAAAAGGTTATCTTTCTAAAAATCCAAAAGGATATCTTCAGAGATGGGAACTAAAAGGCTCTGAAGATCAAACCACTCAAGGAGGAATTCAAATTTCTAGTGAAAATAAATTTGAATGGCTTCTTTCTCATTCTAGAATAGATGGAATCTATCTGAGGCCCGTAGCTTTTTTGACCACGGCTTTGGAGGAGAAATTTTACAATCATGAATCTTGGTTGTTTAGGGGAATAATCTTTACCCACGCACAATTAAAAGAAAATCCAAACTACCTGTCAGATTCAAAGGTAAAAATAGGTGTGAGAAAATTACCAAAAAGAACAATAACTTTAATTTCTGAGGATAAATCTAAAATCATTGGACTTGCAAAAAAAGCGGGACTTCCTTTAGAAGAAGAAGTTCTTAATTCTTAAGAAATAATTCTCTTAGTAAACAAAAATTTATATATTTTGAATGAATTATTTTAGAATGTATGTTTTTGATGAATTTCCCTGCCCAAGAAGTATTGAAGGTATTCTTGCTGCAATGGAATCTTTACTTGAAAATGTAAAAAATAATGAGCCTTTTATAGAGGAAGGGTTAAGGGAGTTAGTTGATAGATATAAATTTTATATTAAACAAGGCCTGTCTGAAAGAGATTCTACCTATAATTCTGTTCAAGAAACTGCTAAATACGTTGAAGCCTTTGAAAAGGGAGTAAAAAAATGGGCGAATGAATATAATCCCCCAAAAAAGAGTAAAAAGAGTAATTTTAAGAAGGATATTGAATAATAAAGATTATCAAAATGGAAAAGAAATTAATTGATTTTATTGCTAAATCGAAAAAGAAGACTTATGCTTCTACAAATTCTAAACCCAAAAGGACAAAAGATGGTGGAAAGACATACACTGTAATTGAAGGAGATTATGTTTATACTGATACTTATTTTGGAAACTTGGTAGATTGTGGGCAAGAAAGAGTACTCTTTAAGGGAAAAGTTATTTGGGCTATGTCTTATAGAGGGGGAATCTTAGAGAAATATGAAAAGATGCATGATTCTGCTTTTAATTTTCTTAAAAAGTGTATTAGCAAAATGCCTAAGGATTTTCCTGCTAGAGGTCCAAGAAAAATGAAAGAAGGTAAGTGGAAATATGAAAATAAATGGAAAGGAGATATTGAAGGATTTGTGGGGGAAGAGAATATCTATTTTTCCGGGAAAAAAGTCTGCTTTAGGAATTATGTTGGCGGATTAATTAAGAATAGAAAATGATTATTTTAAGATGAAAATTTCAAGAAAAAAGGTTAAATCTTTATTGACTAAGAGTAATTTACCTGAAGCAGATTATGTAATTAACCCGTATACTGGTTGTCAACACGGATGTATATATTGTTATGCAGATTTTATGAAGAGGTTTACTGGACATGTTGGAGAAAAGTGGGGGGAATTTGTAGATATCAAAGAAAATGGGCCAGAAACAATAAAGAAAATTAATCCAAATTCTACTATTGTTATTGGTTCTGTTACGGATCCTTATCAGTCAATTGAGAAAAAAGAAGAGATAACAAGAAAATGTTTGCAAAAGTTAACCCCTCATCAACCTAAAATAGAAATAATAACAAAATCTTCTTTAATCCTGAGAGATATAAACTTGCTTAAACAATTCAATAATCTTAAAGTGGGACTATCTATAGGAATTTTGAATGATCGCTATGCAAAAGAGCTCGAGCCTAATGCTCCCTCCCCTACTCAAAGATTGGAAACTATTAAAAAATTAAAAAAAGCGGGAATCCATACTTACTTATTTATGTCTCCAATTTTTCCAGAATTTTCTGAAATAGAAAATTTGATCGATGAAGCTAAAAACTATGTAGATGAGTTTTATTTTGAGAATCTAAATGTAAGAGCTAATAACCAAAAAGCCATTTTGGATTTCGTTGCAAAACATAAACCAGAATTAGTTAATTTCTATAGAAATTTGGCAAAAAATAGAGGTTATTGGGACAAAATTGAAAAAGATATCAGAGAGAAATGTGATGAAGAAGGAATTAAATATAAAATCTTTTTCCATCACGGAAAATAGATTTCTCTTCCTAATAAAAAAGAGTAAAAAATAAAAAAAATAAAAGTGAAGCTACTAAAAACTAGTATCTTCGTGGACCACGAGAGTCTCTTCCGCCATCTCGACCTCTTGGTGGGCCTCTTGAGTCACGGTTAAATTCTCTTCTTGGTGGTCTTTCTTCCATAGGTCTTGCTTCGTTAACAGTTAACTTTCTGCCTTCAATTTCTTTCTCATGCATTTCTGCAATAGATTTCTTAGCAGCTTCGTCGTCATTAATAGTTACAAAACCGAATCCTTTAGATCTATTAGAAAACTTATCTTTGATTAATACAGCTTCTGCGATTTCTCCGTATGGAGCGAAAAGCTCTTTCAAAGCATTGTCATCAACACTAAAGGGTAAATTACCAACATATATTTTCATCTTATTGTCCTCCTTCAATCCTATCTAAAATAGTCCGAGGAACTACAACTTAAGGATTAAATCTTGGTATTTAAGGTTTTGCTTTGGCAATATTTTGTAGAAGCAGGTGACATATGTCACCAGCACCGAAAATTAGTTCGTGTGTAAAACCGAACTAATTCTATGAAAAAAGAAGAAATTAGAAAGATATTTTTCAAGCTTAAGCTT
>Ga0233437_1006242_pt1 | contig 12325 bp, 13 predicted proteins | sample SI_122_August201_FD_182714 | JGI IMG/M metagenome (GOLD analysis project Ga0233437, IMG submission 182714) | Seawater microbial communities from Saanich Inlet, British Columbia, Canada - SI_122_August2016_200_MG | ecosystem: Environmental > Aquatic > Marine > Inlet | place: Canada: British... | reverse complement strand
TAATTGTCCTGTCCAGCCCCATACCCGTGTCCACGTTCTGCTGGCTCAGCGGCTCAAACGTGCCGTCCGCCTTCTTGTTATACTGCATAAACACGTTGTTCCAAATCTCCAGATACTTGCCGCACGAACACGACGGATCGCATCCTGGTCCGCATGGCTCGCCACCCATATCCATAAAAATTTCCGTATCCGGTCCGCAAGGTCCTGTCATTCCGGCAGGTCCCCACCAGTTATCTTTCTTACCAAGGTAATATATATGGCTTTCGTCTACTCCGTGACTCATCCAAAACGCTGCAGACTCGGTATCCTTCGGCGCGTCCTCGTCGCCTTCAAAGCATGTGAAAAACAGCGAGTCCTTCTCCAGCCCAAGCCACTTGTCGTTGGTCAAAAACTCAAAACTGTACGCGATAGACTCTTTCTTGAAATAGTCACCAAGCGACCAGTTACCGAGCATCTCGAAAAACGTCAAATGCGACGCATCGCCAACCTCGTCAATATCGCCCGTCCTCACGCACTTTTGCACATTTACCAAACGCTTTCCTTCCGGGTGCTTGGCGCCCAGCAAATATGGCACCAACGGATGCATACCCGCAGTCGTAAACAAAACCGTCGGGTCGTTCTCTGGTATCAACGACGCCGAAGGTATAATTGCGTGGTCTTTTGACGCAAAAAAATCTAAATACAATTGCCTAAACTCAAAGCTTGTTAACTCTTTCAATGTGTTTCTCCTCAATGTTTATATTATTCTACCGATTATACAGCAAAAGTCGCCTGCCAGTCAATCCGTGAAACGAAATTTAAAGCAGCCAAACCACGATAATCACGACGTGCGCAATGATCAGCAGCGGCACAAACACCATGAACTGCCAATGGCGGGTCTTATGACGCACCAGCAGCATACCCGCAAGCATACCCGCCGCACCGCCAATAACAGATATCGCAAACAACGCCTTCTCGCTTATTCTGCGTCGCCTTTGTATCGCGGCACGCTTGTCATAAACGCACATAATAAGCGCAATCACGTTCACCGCCGCCAAATACACCCACAAAATATTTTCCTGCATTTCCGCTCCCGTAAATTCTATCTCTTCCACAAACTCGTTCGGCACATAAAAGAATACAGCACAGATTACTCCTGCTGTATTATCATTTCTTTATTTGCTCTCTGCCTCAGCCTTTTAGCGCGTCAACAATCTGCTTGCCGAGCTTCTTGGCTTCTTCAATCTCTTTGTCGTCAGGGCGTAATCTCGCACTGCACGTGCCTACAACATCCGCACCCACACATCTTAATCGCTCCGCCAAATACTTCACCGACTCGCCGCTCCATCCGAACGATCCAAACACAGCCGCCGTCTTGCCTTTCACGATATAAGTCGATATGCTGGTCAACACATCCCAAACCGGCTTCAGCGCATCTCGGTTCAGCGTAGGCGAGCCTATCGCAAACGCGTCGCTTGCGTGTATCTTTGCCGCGCTGACTTCGGGGTCAACAACCGAAACATCTTCGACCTCCACATCCAGTCCTGCTTCTCTCGCAACCTCCGCTATCGTCATTGCCAATGTCTTGGTATACCCGTAACACGACACATACCCGACATAGACCTTCTTTATCTCGTTAACTTCCAAAATATCTTTAGACCAAGCTTCGTATCTGTCCACAGCATCCCAAGGCGCTGCTCTTAGCACCGGGCCGTGCGACGGGCCAATCACATCAATGTGCAGCCCGCGTATCTTTGCAATCGCGTCCAGCACATACTTTTTGAACGGTCCCATAATCACATCAAAATAATACTTTTGCGAAACAACCATTTCCGTACTTAGCTCTGTCAAATCGTCAAACACATTCTCCGCACTAAAGTGATACCCAAACACATCGCCAGAAAGCAACACAGCGTCCTGCACCACATACGTAAACATAGAGTCCGGCCAATGCAAAAACGGTGCAGAAATAAACTTCAACGTCTTGCCGCCAAGCTCAAGTGTGTCGCCGTCCCCTACTACTATGCACTCAAAATCTGCGTTGAGTATATTGTGTAAAAATATGCTGGCAGACTTGCTGCACACAACCACCGCATTTGGAGCCAGCTCAAGAATCCTCTCAAGCGAGCCGCTGTGGTCAGGTTCAGTGTGGTTGCAAACGATATAGTCGATTTTCGAGATATCGCCAACCTCGCCGATGTTGCTAAGAAGCTCGTCAACAAACGCCGCCTTCACCGTATCCACAAGCACAGTTTTCTCGCTGCCCTCAATAAAATAGCTGTTATACGACGTTCCCCACTGCGTGTTCATGATAACATCAAAAACACGCAGGTCAGGGTGTCTGGCCCCGACCCACGAAACGCCTTTTACAATTTGTGCTGCTCCCATTTTCTATACCGCTTCAAACATGTCTTTTTCTGCGCCACAAAGCGGGCAAACCCATTCGGCGGGGACAGCTTCCCAAGCGGTTCCTGCAGCAACGCCGTTATCCGGATCGCCCTCTGCCGGGTCATACACGTATCCACACACTGTACATTCATACTTTTTCATATCAATCTCCTCAGTCGTAAAATGATCGTTTAATTTCTTCATAAGCGGATCAATTTCCAATCCGTGTACAGCGCATGCCTGCTCCAAGCTCTCGCCGGAAGAAGACGGGCACCCCACGCAATGCATTCCGCTCTCCATAAAAATCTGTGCAGTTGCCATATCCATGTTTAGTATCTGCGCAATTGTCATGTCTCTTGTAATCTTCGCCATTAATTTTACCTCTCTTGTTTTTTCTAGGTTACTTTTGTAATCTTGTGCCCACACTTGCTGCACCGGATTAAAACCTTGCCTTTTCCTCTTGGCACACGCAGCTTTTGAAAACATTCAGGGCACTTGAACACCTTGTATATCTTCCTCTGCTTATGCCTAACCTTACATTTATAATACCACGTTTTCGGCTTGTTCACCACTCTTAAAAACGCGAAATTTTCTTTTCGTCTCTGCTCAATATTTTTGCTGAACATGCGCAGGATAGCAAGCACTATTATCAATATCCAAATGATAAACATATACGGCCACTGAATAAAGCTCAGTATAAAAGCCAATATCATCAACCCAAACGATAAGTGATCGGGGCCATTGCGTCCTATAAACATCTTTCTAAACATTCTCGCTTATCCTTTTAATTGTCATTTTCCCTCATATCCCATAAGTTATGATTAGCTCTGGTGCTTCTACCTCTTTGTAATAATCGACAAAATCCTGCGTGCTGCCGATGCTGCCGGGAAGCATAATCCCGCTCTTGCCGATGTCGCTCATCACGTGCACATCACTTCCCGCAATCGTGAGTACCTTGTTTCGCTTTGCAAACTCCAGCGCCCGTTTGTTTCGGCTGTCGTTTCTCTCCTGCGAGTTCACAATCTCGATACCGTCATAATACTTCGGGTTCTCTGGCGACAGTCCAAATCGAAACGGGTGTGCCTGAAACATCAAAAACCCATTGTCGTGCATCAGCGCATAAAGCTCTGGTGTAGACAGCTTATAAAACGGTCCGCTGCGCTTGATAAACGCTTCGTCAGGACCATACACCAAATACTCAAACGGCGAATCCTCTGCCTGCACTTCCATTCCAAGAAACACCTTAAAGTCAATCTCGTCGCCTCGACTCGCTGCTGCTTTGTACCCTTCAAGATAACAATCTACCTGCACTTCCCAATCCAAATGTTTAAGTTTCCTCTTGTTGAAAAACCGCGAGTAGAAATGGTCGGTGATAAACGTTCCTATATATCCGGCTTGCTTCATAGCGTCCACAGCCTGCGCCCCGGGCACAGCTGCGCAATTGCTTGACTCAGCTGTATGACAATGCGTCTCAAACTGATACAACCTCATAACTTACCTCGTTAACATAATACTAAATAATTGTGTCGAAATCTTTAATACTCGGGCGTATTAACATTTTGTTTACAAACAGCGCGCGACTTTGTAATATTACGCGAAATCATGTACAAATCGGCATGAGCTCCGCAATGTTTACAACTGTTATATTGCATTTCAAAAAGAGAAACGATACAATATGTGCATATCACAGAAAGGGTTTGGTATGAAAGACAACTTTGTACTCATTAAAGTAAAACAAGTATTATCGAAGATTAAAAACGGCTTCACTCGTTTTTTTCACACGCTCTCGCGGCTTAACTGGCTTGGTCGCGGCATACTGCTCGGCTTCGCATTGACGGTAGCTGCCGCAATCACTCTGCCGCTCGTTTTGACAAAGCAAGCCCCCGCAGTTTCAGAGCAGCTTGCCACGATTCCAACGGCAACGGCTATCCAAACGATTGCACCAATTGAGCCGATGCCAACGCCAATACCCACAACGCAGCCGGCGCCGACTATCGACCCTGTTCTCGAAAAGGGCGATGAAAGCATCTATGTTCAAGCGCTGCAAGATCGGTTGATGGATCTAGGCTATATGGAGATCGACGAGTCTACGCTATACTTTGGTCCTGCCACCAAATACGCTGTAGAGCTTTTTCAGCGGCAGCACGGTTTGCAGCAGGATGGCATCGCCGGCTACGAAACACTAAATGCAATTTTTACGGACGGCGCAAGACCATATACACTGCTTGAGGGCACCAAAGGCACAGATGTCGACGGCATGCAGCAGCAGCTTGTCGATTTAGGGTATATGAGCCTCATCACAGGATACTACGGCACCGATACAGTCTCTGCAGTCAAAGACTTTCAAACGCGCAACAAACTGACTGTAGACGGCAAGACGGGCGAGCAAACTCTAGAGCTGCTATACTCACCGGACGCCATCCCCAGCGCGAGTTTTATAATACAAGAGCGGCGAAGCGCCAACATCAGCGAAATGATCGCCATCGCGCAGGCACAGCTGGGTAAGCCATACATTCTCGGGCGCTCCGGCCCAAATTCGTTCGACTGCTCCGGACTGGTGTACTACTGCCTCAAACAGGCCGGCAGCTCGCGCAGACGATACAACGCCTCCGGGTATTCAAACGTTTCCGAGTGGGAAAAAATCATGTCTTATGACGACTTGCAAAAAGGTGACTTGCTGTTCTTTTGGATCAGCAGCCGCGGCAAAATAGGTCACGTCGGCATATATGTCGGCGACGGCATGATGATCGATGCCTCGTCGTCCAACGGAAAAGTCGTACACCGCTCAATTCATTCACCCTACTGGGTAAAGTGGTTCCGCTGGGCGCGCCGCCCGTGGTAGACTCTATAGCAATAAAAAAGAGCGAAGCCGCGTTTTGCTGCTCCGCTCTTTTTTATTTCAAACAACGTTACTAAAAAAACCTATCAAAGCTCTCCCCCGTGATTCGTTCAATAGTTTGTCTCATCTCGTCCGCATCAAAACTCCCATAGTACTCATCACCATACTTGATATCACCGCAGCCGTCCGTACTCAAGCGAATCGTATACGTTCTGTTTTGATCTGTAATCTTAAGTATTAGCCCAAACGGACACGCAGGAGTTCCCAACACGCTTTCCTCTTCAACATACTCAATCAAGCTAACAATAGCTTCTATGTCTCGTTCTCCCTCTACAACGCTGACCGGCTCATCAAAAGAATGCGCATATATCTCTATCCGCTCCACACTGTAAAAATCAATCGGCAGCTTCCTTGCACTCATATGCACCGGCGCACACCCTGCCGCCGCCAATAATACCAAACACAGGATAATCATTACAGTCTTTTTCATGTTCGCCCTCCTAAGCATCGCTCGAATTCTTCTAAATTGTATCATCTTCCTCATTTTTATCGTCATCTTTATCCATGCTGACTCCGAGCGAAATCGCGCGCTTGCCGTACTTTTGCCTTATCCCATCCACCGCATGCTCGATCTTCTCCCATTTCGCTCTGCTTGCCGTTTCATCAATATCAAAAATGCTCAGCTGGCCGGGCTCGTCCCCCGACACAAGACTTATCCCGGTTATGGTCAGCATTCGTATGGGCGCATCCATATCCCACTGACTTTCCAGTATATCTATTGTCGCTTTCACAATATCGTTTTTCAAATGCGTTGGCTGATGCAGCTTCCTCTGCCGCGTAATCGTTTTAAACTTCGGGTCGCGTATGGTCACTTGCACCGCCCCGCACTTTTGCCCGCCTTCCCTGAGTCGCACCGCGACATCTTCCGCCAGCGGCAGTATCGCCGTTTTAATGTCTTCGATACCAACCAAGTCTCGCCCAAACGTCATCCCCCGCCCCACCGATTTAGCCTCGCTCAAAGCATCGGCATACTGCACCTCGCTGTTGTCAAGCCCATTTGCGTTGTCGTGCATCACCGTGCCGTGTTTACCTAGCAAGTCTGCTATCATCGCCCTGTCCGAACTCGCCAGCTGCCCTATCGTCGTTATCCCAAGCTTGTCAAGCATCGCCGTTGCCGACTTTCCAACAAACAACATCGAGTTCGCTTTAAGCGGAAACAGTATTTTTTTATAGTTGTCCCTGCTGATAATCGTGGTCGCGTCCGGCTTTTTATAGTCGCTGCCAAGCTTTGCAAACACCTTGTTAAACGAGACGCCCACAGATATCGTCAGCCCCGTTTCGCTCTTCACAGTCTCTCGAATCGAATCAGCGATTTGCTTGCCGCTGCCATACTGATTCATGCTCCCCGTCACGTCCAGCCACGCTTCGTCGATGCCAAACGGCTCCACCCTGTCGGTATACCGCTCATAAATCGCACGCACAATCCTTGAGTATTTTGAATACCTATCTCTGTGCGGCGGCACAAGCACAAGCTCCGGACATTTTCGTTTTGCCTGCCACACCGTTTCCGCCGTCACTATGCCAAAACCTTTTGCCAGCTCGTTTTTCGCCAAAATAATACCGTGACGGTTTTCTACATTACCGCCCACCGCCATCGGCACATTTTTCAGCTCCGGTCTGTACAGGCATTCTACCGATGCGTAAAAGCCGTTCAGGTCGCAGTGCAATATTGTCCTATCCATAAATCAGTCCTTGTTTACCGATATATTTACAATCAATCTCGCTCCAAATATACATTCATAAATCTTGCAATCTTCTCTTCACCAAAACCGTTGTCCAGCAGATAATCCCTTGCTCCATTATACTTGTTATGCAAATGGCTCATAAAAGCTACGATTGATTCGCGCCGCGCTTCAAGCAGATACTTTGGCATTTCTCTTCCGGTCGAGTCTTTATAATGCTTCATTACGCTCTCAAAAACAGGCTCCATAAGCTGCTGAGTCGCTGTATAATTCTCAACAATGTTATGATGACTAACCCCCATCAAATCCAGAATAAGCGCCGCAATCACACCCGTGCGGTCTTTGCCGGCGGTACAGTTAAACACCACACCGTTTGCGCTTCTTCTAAGTATTGTATCAAAAATCATAATAATCGCTTCCGCAGAATTATCCAGTAAATCTAGATAAAGCGCTTTCATTGATTTGGGCATTTTTTTCTCGAAAGAAGCGTAATCGTTCGAATGCACGTTGTCCATCAGCGAAATATTATAATACGTCGCACCGTCCGCGCTTTTCAGTCTGTTTTCCCCCCGTGATGTTTCAAAATCCGTCCGCAAATCAATCGCCGTCCTAATACCTTTGCCGATTATTATATCAATATCCGCGTCCGACAAATTAGCCAGCGAGTCAGACCGAAACAGCTTGCCGCTTTTAACAGTCCCCCCCAGTGAGGATTCATATCCGCCGAGATCCCTAAAGTTCAGCGCCTTTTCCAGTTTAACAATGTTGTGGTTGCTCATAGATGTTTTGCCTTTCAAAGTTACATGATTAATCCTCTAATCAATTCTATAATTTATTACGGAGAAAGTCTATATGTTAAATAAAAAAGTGGAGGTCCAGCTCGGACTCCCACTTTTATTAATGTCGTTAATCTTCTATTTCTTACAGCTTCTTCGCCTGCTCTGCAATGTTCTGCATGCTGTCTAGCGCTTCTTTTGGAAGCTTGTCATATCCGCCTCTTGCAGTGTCTTTGCTCTTGATGAACTCTACTCTGTCTTCGATTCTGCTTACAAACTGTGCTTTGTAGTCTGCGTCAGTGAAGTCCATGTCATAGCCGTCAACAGCAAGTGTGCTTTGTAGTCTGCGTCAGTGAAGTCCATGTCATAGCCGTCAACAGCAAGTGTGCTTTGCACATAAAATCTTCATCAATGCCAACATAAGCTTGTGCATGATACCTAAATTCTGTTTTGCTTTTTTTATTAGTATATCAGCAGTTTTAAAAAAAGAGCCGTTCTGATTAAGAACTGCCCTTTTATTTAACGTTTGTTATGTTGTTTGAAGCTAACCTAATTGATCAGGTGTAACAATAGCCCCTTTAGCTGCTTTGAGTTCTTCTAAGCGAGCTTTTTTGGTAACTTGTGTTTCAAAGTAAATGTCTGGGACATTTGCTTCTTTTTTGTAAGCTTCAACTTGCATATCAATTCTATCAATAAGTTTATCTACATAAAGTGAGAATTGCTTATTATATAGCTCTTTGGAATATCCTTTATCTGGCATCAATTCATCAAAAATGCCTTTGATTTCTTCAAATGTCGGGATAATTCCTAGAGCTGTTTTGATTCCTGTGACTTCACCTTTTGCCAAACGTGCAAGCCATGTTAACCATGAGCGAACATCACGTTTTTCACCGATGAGTTTATTTGAATCTCCACCACGAGCTGCTTCTGTAAGGAAGTAATTCAAAGATGCTAAAACAGGCTTTGTTGTGATCTTTGGATTTTTGAAGAACTTAAATTGACCATCCATATAATCACCCAATGCACCTAAGAAGAAAGGAGCATTTGCCCAAGGAGATCTTTTGATATCGCCTTTAGCGCCAACTTCTGTTGCTGTTGTTTGAGATGTAATATCAGCACCGAATGTTACACCTTCTTCAGGAGTCAAACTAGCCACGACTGGAGGCATTGTATCGGAATCACGTCCACTGTATGTAAATACGAGTGTATCTACACCATTTGGATCATCTGCTGCTGCTTCATTAAAGTTGCTCAATTGATTAGAGCGAATTGTGCATCTGGAATTCGGATGTGAAATAGGAATAACGTTTCCATTAGCATCTGTTTTTCCTTCTGTCCATTCACCTTGGAAGTTAACTCCACTCTTTGGTGTTTCTTCATCAGAGCCTTCCCAATAAGGAACGCCATCAGAAATACAAACATTTGTCCAAATGATTTCTGAACCAGGATTTCTCAATCTTTCCATGAGAATTGGATCACCTTCTTTGGTAACGTCTTTAACGATACCAAAGATTCCGATCTCAGGATTGACCGAACGGATTGTTCCATCATCTGCAATCCAGATTTGAGCAAGATCATCACCTATGAAAGTATCACCAGCCATAGCTGTTGTTGTTTTACCACAGCCTGATGGTGCAGCGCCATCGATCCACACGATAGAACCATCTTTCATCTCAACACCAGTGATGAACATGTGCTCTGACATGTAATCACCTCTGTGATTATAGATTGCATCATCATTCGCCAATCTGTGATGACCCTTTTTAATTAAAGCACAGTTGCCTAAGTAGGATACGTTCCATGCCCAAGTTTCAATATTTTTTCTGTCTGTTAAAACATAAGCATTAGGCGTGTCTAATGTGCCTTTGCTATGTGTATTTGTAAAGAAAACACCAGTTTTTTCAACTTGCTTTTCAAAGCCTTCTGGAGAACATCTATAAAGATTGTTTTGCTGATGTCCAAGATACCATGTATCTGAAATTGTTAAAGATGGATAAGATGTTGGTGCACCAACAGGTCCACGGAGAAAGAAACCAACGAGCATTGTTTTTCCATCCATAATATTTTTCATGTTGGTTTGGATAAGCTCATCAGCTTGCGCTCTTGGCAGAGCTTTTGCAAGGGAAGATGTGAACACGCCTTCATCTTCAATCGCATATGTTTGGTTAACAATGCGGCCTTGCTCTATTGGCGGGTCAAAATGAATCGTATGGCCTTCCATGGCCAAAGGTGACTCTTCGCCTGCCTCTAAAGACATCTTTTTGATATAGTCGCAATCTTCTTCACTGCCTGAGTGAATGAAAATATCTTTAGGATTGCAAAGCTCAATTTTGCTTGCAATCTTGTTTAAGATATCAGCGTTGCTGATCAGTTTGATTTTTTCTTGGCTTTTTTCATCACATTTGGATAGGATGAGTTCAAGCGCTTTGTTTTCTGACATTTTAATTCTCCTTTATGTTTCACATTTTTTATAATAGTTTTTAATACCTTACAACTATAATGAAAGAGCGTCAATCTCGACTTGCAATAATAAACAAATCGCAACCTTGCCCATTTTAGACTATTCTACATATAATCCTATATTCCTTTTTAATTTTCAATGTTTTTTTGAATATTCACGATTTCTTCACTAATTCGCGCAAAATCATTGACATTCAGCGTTTCCGCTCTTGCGTTTTCATCAATTTGCGCCTTTTGTATTATAGCATTCGCTTGGCCTATCGTCAGCTCAAAACTTTGCCGCAAATTGCTTCTCACAGTTTTGCGCCGTTTAGCGAACAGCCCCCTAACGGTTTTGCTATATTGCTCCGCTTTTTCCGCGTCATACTGCTTCATCTCAATGCTGAGCACAGCCGAGTACACATCCGGCTTTGGATAAAAGCAGCTCGGTGACACACTAAACAGCATCTTCGCATCCGCAAAGAACCCAATCGCAGCACTGATGCTGCCATACTCTTTGCTTCCCGGCATCGCGCAAATCCGCTGCGCCACTTCCTTTTGTATCATCACGGTAATGCGCTTAATGTTCAACCCCGACTCAACTAGTTTCATGATGCACGGCGAGGTAATATAATACGGCAGATTCGCAGCCACATAAATGTCCGCTTCGCCAAATATCGGCGTAAGCTCTTTCTCCAAATCAGCCTTCAGAAAATCCTGGTGAAACAGCGAAAAATTCTCCACTCCCTCAAACGTATCTTTAAGCGAGCGCACCAGACCCGCGTCAATCTCATATGCCGCTACTTGCGCTGCCCGGGTGGTCAGCCTTTGCGTCAACCCGCCAAGCCCCGGACCAACCTCAATAACCGCCGCGTTCCCTGCATCCTGCGGCAGAGCGGCGTTTGCAATCTTGTCGGCAATATTACCGTCCACAAGAAAGTTCTGTCCAAATTTTTTAAGCGGCGCAATGCCATAGCTGCTCATAAGCTCTCTGGCCACTTTGGGTGACGTAATATTTATACTCATAATGTCCTCACATCATACTCATTCACGACTCTATTCACCAACAACACATTCCATAAACCCAACCGTGAAGGGCAGATGGTCAAACTTCCTCGTCCCCATATGTTTGAATCCATTAGCTGCATACCAATCTTTCAGCACCGCATTCTCCTCAATAATCCCAATTTCAATAACTTTGCCGCCAAGTTCCAACACCTTGTCTTTTGCAAAACAGAGCAGCGCGACTCCAAATCCCATATGCCGTTGCTTAGAAGCAATCGCCACATTCTTGAGGTTGTAGTGCCCTGCCTCACCGCGTTCCAACTGCATAAAGCCAACAATTTTCTCGCCAGCTACCAACACATACATCCTGTTGCCTTTTTCAAAGTCTTCCTGCAAATGTATCTTTTCGATAAAAGCCCGGTTTGTTGGACAGTTTTCCTTCGTTATATGAAACTCCCTCGCGACCGTTCCAAAGGCTTCGCGAATCACTCCAACACACTTATCTAAATCTTCATTTGATGCACGCCTTATTTCAAATTGACTCACGTTTTCTCCTCCAAACAGTTCAGCCCTTTTTCAACAGTCCTGCACCTTTTTCGCTCAAGCAATCAAACGCCAATTATTCTGAAAGTACTATCCGCTTAAATATCATATCATAAAAGCAGCGCGCACAAAACAAATAAAAAAAGACACCCATGAAAGAGTGTCTTGTTTGGTTGCTACTGCTACTTATTAAAAAACCATAAGAACGCGCCGCCGATGAACAACAGCCCCAGGATAAGATTCGCAATCCTCAAGGTCTTAACACCAAGCTTTTCTTCAGAATGCTTTCCACGTTTGGTGTTTTTCCTTATCCGAAGCCCCGCCTCAAAAATAATCATGTACGCTCCCGCTGCTATAAAAACCCAAAATGCTATTGACTGCATAAAATCTCCTTACGTAATTTACTAAGCTCATTATACACGCATTGCTAAAGATAATCCATACTTATAAACTACTACTCACAACAGCTCGAGTAAATTGCCCGCCACGCTCTTGATTCGCTCGCACGAGTCCGTCTCAAACTGCGACCCCGCGCCAATCCTCGTCTCATACCCGCCCTCAAGAAACGCTTTCTCGTCGGGTATATAGCCGCTGCTGCCAAGCGTCAGCCCCAT
>Ga0233437_1006241_pt1 | contig 12327 bp, 13 predicted proteins | sample SI_122_August201_FD_182714 | JGI IMG/M metagenome (GOLD analysis project Ga0233437, IMG submission 182714) | Seawater microbial communities from Saanich Inlet, British Columbia, Canada - SI_122_August2016_200_MG | ecosystem: Environmental > Aquatic > Marine > Inlet | place: Canada: British... | reverse complement strand
AATGCAAACATAATGTTCTTTAGGATCAGATAAAAAATAATCTACTTCGCACGAGATTTCAGATCCGGTTGATGCTTCTGGCAATTCGCAGTTTGCGTTTTCAATTTCATCGCCGAACTCATTAAAAAGTTTCATTCTTAGGTTTCTTAATCCATCTGTTCTTTTTACCCATGCCCCGAGTTTAAATCCTGGAGAAGCAGGGAGATTTATTTTTTGGCAGTAGGGGGTTCCTGAAATTAAAAAATCTTGAGTTGATTCTGAGGAGTCAAAGCAATTATATGTTTTTGTGAATTCGCAACTTCCTGAAGAAACTTTTGTGTTTCCTAATTCATATTCGTCAAAGAAATCTATTTTTATTTGGTTGTAGCAAGACGCAGCAGCGTCGCTGTCTAATTCAAATTCTAGAGATTCTATTGTATTTATCTCTCCAGTTATTTTAAATCCAATTTGTTTTGTTTCTTTGTTGCTTAAAGAAAAAGTTTTTGTTTGCTCGGGATTTGACGCTAAATAATCTGAGGAGCAATCGTCTGGGAAACAATCAAAATCGTAGTTTGAATCTGATTCTAAAAAATCTATTAAACGGATTTCATTTTCTAAAGAATCTGTAACTAAAGACGATGTTGGTTCATCATCAAAGGAAATATTTATCCATCCTTTTATTGTTGAATCTGGAGCGTATGATTTTTCAATTGAATAATTTTCTAAATCAAAACTCGGGGATGCTAGATTCACGAATAAGAGAATTAAAATTAATAAAAAATATTTGCACCTCATTTTATTATTACTAGAAGATTATTTATAATTGTTGCGATTATTCTTTTTTCTTTAAAATTAGTGAAATGTATATTAGAGAAATTAAAGACATTGTTAAAACAAAATTAAAAGTTGTGAAAAAAGGGATTAAAGATTTTTGCGGACATGGGATTGGTCGATTACTTGGAACATCGCAAGAATCTGGATCTCCTGATTTAAGGATATAAGTAAAAATTCTAACATCTGTTCCTTCTTTATCACAATCATCCTTTGTAAAGGATTCATAAACACAAGGAGTTATAACTTCACAAGCATTTTCAGCATTAATACTCTCATCTTCATTATATGGCCAAGATTCTTTTTCTACACATTGGTTATCTTCCCAAACACATTGTTTAATGTATGAATAAGTGCATCCTTCATCCGTATGATGAACTAACTCAAATTCATAATTAACCGAATCGCTAAGAAGTTTATCATTTTCACATGCATATTCTTTTTGGGTATTTGTTGTATCTAAATTATTATAATCTGAACAGGTCATGGGATTATTTGGATTGTACAAGGCAATTATACTTAAATCGTTGCTGTAAATTTGTTTATCTCCCTCTGAATCTGTAAAAGATGCTATAAAATAAAATCCATTTAAATTTTGAATTTGATTCTCTTCTAAATATTCCTTAATATCTTTCCATGTAACAATTGAATCAAAAAGAATTAGATTTGTATTATCCAGAGAATCTCCACTCCCATCATAAATTTGAAAATAAATATCCTCTGGATTTCCATCAAAATTTTCCAAAATTAAAGATACAGAATTTATTGGATTATCTTGTGAATCCATTGCAGATAAATCTAATTCGGTTATTTGTGATAGTTCAGTTATAGGTCCTCCGGCTCCAAATTCTATTTCTTTAGACCAATAAGCATTATAATTTTTAACACAATCATGATTCTCACTATTTAGGTCTAAATCATATCCGATCATGCAAGTACATTCCTTTGGATTGTTTGGATCTGGTTCAACACAATTTTTTGATCCTGCAGAAGAATCACATTCTTCTCCTACTGACTCTATTACCCCATTATCGCATTCTCTTGTTATTTCAACATTTCTTCTACAACAAATATTTAAATTATAATCAGAGTCAATTGAAGAACCAATGTGTGCGTTTGTGTTTGAAGACAAAGACAAAACATTAACTTGACTTATTGAATTGCATCCATCTGTTTTAACAACGCAATCGTATAAATCCGCGAATTTTATTTGATTTAGATAATTTGGTAGGGGAGGAATTTCTGCATGAGAATTTAAAGAATCTTTTAATGAAAAAATTTCTGTTCCTGTTTTAAAAGTTCTCCCCTCAAAATTACACGCAAGATAATATTTCCAATTTTGTAATGGTTCTCCATTATAGACAGAGCCGTGGGCATTTGTTGGTCCTGATACTTCCATTACAACTAATTCTGTTGGATCGCTAAGATCTGAATCTTGACTAACAACATATTCTAAAGTTGATTTATCTGCTATCCCGCATAAATCAGCCCCCACTAAACTAATTGCAAATATAATTAAAATGAATACACCAATCTTTTTCATAGAGTTTGTAAGTAAATGAGTTTTATAAATATTCTTATCCAATCACCACGGCAAGGGGTTTTAGTTTTGCGACTTTTTTGCTGATGCCTGCTTTTTCTGTGACATCAATTACCTCTTCTATGTCTTTGTATGACATTTCTGATTCTTCGATTGTTGCTTTTGGACTTCCCTCGAGGAGGATGTCTTTCTTGTCTAGGATTTTTTTTATTTGTTTTTCGTCGAGGGTTTTGTGCGCCCATGTTCTGCTGTGCGCTCTTCCTGCTCCGTGGGCGCTTGAAGCCAATGAAATCTTTTCGGCGTTTTTTGTTCCGACTAAAACAAACGAAGGCGTGCTCATACTTCCGGGAATTATTACTGGCTGATTTTCAAATGCGCGTGTTGCGCCTTTTCTCACAACTAAAATTTTCTTTTTGTTTGGAATTTTATGCTCTTCTATTTTTGCGATGTTGTGCGCTAAATCATAAACTAAATCTATTTTTTTGTTTGGGAAATTTTTTTTCAAAATCTCTCTTATCTTATGCATGATGATTTGTCGATTGCAAAACGCGAAATTCACTGCGCACTTCATTGCTGAAAAATATTTTTTTCCTATTTCGCTGTCGATTGGCGCGTATCCTAACTCTCTATCTGGGAATTTTTTTGCTGAATATTTTTCTTCGATTTCTCTAATATAATCTGAAGCTACTTGATGGCCCAAACCCCTTGAACCACAATGAATCATTATTGCTATTTTGTTTTTTTCGAGTTTGAATTTTTTTGCTGTTTTCTCGTCGTAGATTTCTTCAACTTCTTGAATGTCAATAAAATGATTTCCTGCGCCAAGAGTTCCGAGTTGAGGCAAGCCCCTTGCAATTGCCTGATCTGAAACGTCTTTTGAATCTGCGTTTTCCATTCTTCCATTTTCCTCTGTTTTTTCTAAATCTTTTTTTGTTGCTAATTTATTTTCAAGAGCCCACTCGCTTCCTTTTTCTAAAACTTCCTTAATTATTTCTTTAGAATATCTTTCGCCGCCTCGGCCTAATCCAGAAGGGATTGTTCTTTTTATGTCGTGGGTTATTTCTTTTCTTTTTGAGAGGAATTCTTTTTTAGAAATATTTGTTGATAAAAGACGGACTCCGCAGTTTATGTCAAAGCCAACCATTCCTGGCGAGATTACTCCTTTTTCTAAATCGAATCCTGCGACTCCTCCGATGCATGCGCCGTAGCCTTGGTGTGCGTCTGGCATTACTGCGACTTTTAAAACACCAGGGAGCTTTGCCATGTTTGTTGCTTGCTTTAGAGTGTCGTCTTTTTTTATTTGCTCTAAAATTTTTTCATTCACGAATAAGTTAATTGGAATTTTTGAGTCTGATATTTCCCATTCATAATCTGAAATTTTTTTTATTTTCATACGTCTAAAACTACTTGAGTAGTGTATTTATCTTTTTGTTTTTTTACGAACATGTTGCTGTAAGTTATTGCTTTTACATTGTTGTTGAAGTCGTAGTCTGATGCTTTGTCTCCGGAGATTTCTGCTTCGAGAGCGTTTTGGTTTATTTTTAATTTTTTTATTTTATTGAATAAAAAATCCTCTGCGTCGAGTAAGAATAAAAACTGTTCGAGAAAATCATAAAGTAAAGCCTCTTTGTCTTTTGCTTCTAATTTTATTTTTTTTGCTTTTTTTTCTTTTATTTTTTTTTCATAGATAGTTTGTTTTAAAGCTAGAGCTGAATTAATGAATGCTTCTTCTAGGGTTTTTCCGAATGCCTGGAATTTTATGTCTGCTGGATGTTCGAGGAATTTGAATTTCATAATTACTTTAATCAAAAGATATTTAAATAGATTCTGCTTGGTTAAGATATGAAGGTGACATTGAATATTGAAAAGAGGTATGCTTACGCGATAATGGGATTGTTAATTATTGTTGGAGGATTTTTTATTGTTAATGCTGCGTTGAATGTGCCGACTCCAAATCCGGGGCATGATGTGACAAGTGTTGTTGGAGCTGCAATAAGTTGTTATGCTGAAAACGACGGAGGATTGACATATTCTAAAAGTAAATGTGGACAAGTTTCAGGTTGGAGTAATGAGTTAGAAAAAAGAACTGTCTCGAATGCTGTTCATGCTTTGTATGCTGAAGAGGCAGGGAGTTTGGCTGGAAGTGTTGCTATTCAACAAGAAGTTAAATGTGAAAATAATTGGGATGATGCTCGTTATACAGATAGTTTTACTAAGACAATTGGTGAAGGAGATGTTGGGACGGTTAGGTGTAGTTCTGGATGGACAAGAACAGGATGTTCTGGAGGAAAAACAGGTGGAGAGAATAATGAACCTGCATTGCCTTTTGAGGACAATGGATGTAAAATCCCCACTCAAGATGGAGACAGAGCAAAAGTTTGTGTTTATTGTATAAAGATTGGATAGGATTAAAAGAGAAATCTATTTTAAATTCAATACATAGTCCAATAAGGACCTACAGAAGTTCTAGGAGAAATTTCCTGTTTTTTTTCTAAAGTAATCAATATCGGAAATTCATCTCCATGAGTTTCTCCTCCCAAAATGATTTCTTTTTTATTAGAATTTTGACAAATAGAGTTAAGAGAAATATCTGGAAACATAAATTTTTGTTTCTCATTTCCATTCTTATCTAATTCTAATGCAAAGGATCCGGATTCTCCAAAAGATTCTGTTTCTCCTGTAATCATGAAAGTATTTTTAGACGTGGTGCAAACAGAACGGGCAAAATCACTTCTATCCCCTCCCCATGTTCCTGAGGTTAAAACATCTCCTGAAGAATTTAATTCTGCAAAAAATAAATCATCTTTTGGGCCATTCCTCGATCTTCCTACTGCCATAAAAGTATTTGTATCTGGATTAAAACACGCTGAAGAAAATTCTGTTTGATCTCCTTCATCCCCAATTGTTATTTCCCATTTTTTTTCTAAATCCTTTGTGAATCCTGTGGCATAGGCTTTTGGATCTTCTGTAAAAGAATAGGCTTTTCCTACTGCAATCGACTCTTGATTTAAATCAAATGCAATTGAACGAAAAGAATCTCTGTCTTCTCCCCCGTATGTTCTCTTAGATAAATCTACATCTTCTTTCCCTTCCAAATCATAAGAAACAATCCAAGGACTATAACCTCCTAATCCAAAAGAGGAAGTGTATCCTGCGCACACGATTTTATCATCTGCAGTGAAACGAACAGATTTTCCGATATCAAATTTATCTCCCCCGGTTGTTTTTTTGAATTTTAAATCTCCGTTTTGATAGAGTACTAATAATTGTAAATTTGCGTCATCTGATTCATCTACTTCATAGCCTGTGAATGCTAAAAGATCTCCTTTCGAACAAACAGAGTATATCCTTCCCTTTTTCCCAACAATTTCGTTAACTTTATCTGACCATTCTTGATCTAAGTTTCCTTCTGCATCTATTTTTCCTGCGAAATTTTTCGAATCACTTCCCCATGTATCTCTTGTGCTTCCTGCAAAAACATAGCCTCCTTCAGGGACCGCGCAAACAGAATGTATTTCAGTATATCCATCTTGAGGGAAAACCATTCTTCTGTCAACTTCATAATTATCCTTATCTTGTTCGGAATTTCGTGTAATCTTTTTTTCAACACCTGATTGAGAAAAACTCGATGAGTCAGTAGCCCCTGCATAGAACGGCATCATCAAACCTATACCTAAGGTTAATGCCTGTGCACCTTTGCGGAGAACTTTCCCCAAGGATTTCATAGAAAAGCTATGTTTCTATTCTTTTTAAAGTTTTTGTTTTGATGTCACTGAAGAATCATAACTATAGAGAGACAAAAGGAATTTTATTTTTATCCAACCCAACAGAATAATTTCAGTTGTTTTGGACTGTATTCTCCGGATGTTGCTGTGATTGCGACATTCTGGGCGTAAATGTCTTTGCCTTCTTGATATTGGTCCAAGGCGCAGAGTTCATTCATTAAGCAAAGTTTTGATTTGCATTCGAGATAATCAGGAATTCTTTCGGTTATTCTTTCTTTTAATGACTCTGGAAAACCCTCTTCATTGTCTTCGAGAGGAATTAGCCCTGAATCTATAGAGACTATTGCTGTTCTTAGCTCGTCATCTAATTCTATTTCTCGTAAAACCGCTAGTTGATCTGTGTGGACTTTTTCTGAAATGTCTTTTTTTCCGATGTAACCTTGGTTAATTACTATTAGCAAGACTGCGGCGATTAGCAAGACTGCGAGTACAGCTTCGAAAATTCGTATCCAACCCTTTTTTTTCATATTGATTACCATACTTTAATATTTATAAAACCTGACATTAATTCTGCGTTCTCATCAAGATACTGAATAGGAATTTGCTCAGAAAAAACATCTACTCCTTGAGGAATTTTATTTTCTACTTCAAAAATAATTTCTCCTTCTGAGCTCTCTAATTCAAAGCTAAAATCAAACTGAGGAGGAATTTCTAAAGACGCTTTAAAATCTTCAAAATTATTTGTTGCTGTTTCAATTTTTGAATAAAAAATCGGGTTTGAATCTTTTACTAATTTAATATTGTAATCTTCTTCTTGAATAGGATCGCAAGGAACAGAAGGACTCCCTGTTTCTGAATTAAGTTCTTCTGAATAATAAATTTCTGCAATCCTCTCAAAATTTCCTCTCTCAAAAGAAAGTTGATTTCCAGCCATAGAATGGTCTACTCTTTCTTCCTCAACTTTAACAACTAAATCTTCTTCCAAAAAATTTTTCATAAACCCGATCAAGGTTATGCAATCTTTATTATCTAAATTATCCGGATCAATTGATATTGTTGTTTTTTCCAATTCTCCTGAAAATTGTTTTTGTAATTCTTGTTTCAAATAATCCATTACAAATTGTTTATCTTGATTTGTTTGTATTGACGGGGATAAAATCGAGAATAGAAAAACTACGAAAGTTATGAAAACGACAAATGATAAAATTATTCCGACGTGTGATGCTTTTTTTTTCATTTAACCTCCGACAAACCATGATGCTCCTGCTGAGACTAAAAAAGATATTAGCACCAAAGCAAAAGAATGTTTTACTCCTGATTTTATATTTCCTTCTGCGAGTTTTCCGATTGCAAAACCGCTGAAGAATCCTTGGATTAAAATTAAATACAAAAACGAATTTGATAGTTCCTCTACTCCTCCTGCTGAATCAGAAACAACGCCTGTTCCAGAAAGTGCCCCTGAACTTAACCCGGTTAACATTGGAAGAATCTTGAATTGCATAATTAAAATAATCACCATGAAAATCAAGAAAATTATATAGCCCTGAACAACCAAAGTTGAAATCGCGGCTTTTCTTTCTTTTTTTAATTTGTCTGAAGTGCTAACCGCGTCGGCAACTGCCTCTAAAATTTCTCCAATGTCGCCTCCTGCTTTTTCTGCTTGTCCGATTAAAGTCAAAGACCTTGAAATTGTTTTATTATTTACATCTTTTGCAAAAGTTTGCAATGCTATGCTTAAAGGAATTCCTAAGGAAATTTGGTTTGCTAATTTTTTTATGTTCTCGCTTAAAACGCCATAGGATTTATCTTTAACATTAACTATGCTCTTGCTGACAGGGGTTCCGGTTTTTACGCTTTCAACTAAACCTCTTGTAAATTCTAAAAACATTTCCTCTTTTTCTATTGCGACTTGTGTTTCGTGGATTGCGGAAAAAACAAACGGCGATGCTCCAACTAAAACCCCCATACCAATAATAAAAAAGAAAGGTTTATCTCCAAGATAAAAAAAGGAAATTGAAATTATGATTAACCCTATTGCGATTCCGATCCAGTGAAATTTTGTTAGTTGCATTTTAATTTGAAGTTTGTCTCATTTGTAAAAAAGATAAAAACAAAATATTTATTGTTGAAACTCCTAATATCATCAATAAAGTAATTGTTGACATGCTTAATGAAATACCTAACCCCCCTATTTTAATCATCATAAGTAAAAGCATGAATATCATCGGGGCTGCTATGACAACGCTGATGTAAATGTCCATGAAAGTTTCTGCGGCTTTTGTTTCTTTTTCTCTTTGAATCCTATAATCAAATAAAAGTGTTTGGGAACGCTTGTCGAAAAAATCCGGAAGATTCCCTCCTGAAGTAATTGTTGTGGCTAGGCTGTTTAATAAATCCGCGAGTTTTTTGCTCGGCGAGTTTGTCGCTGTGTGCCTCAAGGCAGTCACTAAATCATAACCGTAAACATTTATTTCATTTATTAGTTTTGTGAATTCTTTTGATAAATTAGGATATTCTCTTGTTGAAATAATTATGCTAAAAATTCGGCTTGGGTCAATCATTGAACCTGCAATCGCAGACATATGAATTGTCGCGAACGGAAGTTCGTTGTTGATTTTGGAAGCATTTGATTTTTTCTCCATTGAAGGATAAATATACATGAACAAAAAAGTTGCAAGAGGCACGACCAATAAAATCCAAAATGTTCTCAAAAATCTTGGTAAAAAATCTCCTGCATAAACTGTTATGAACGGCCAAGTAGGACCTAAATTAAGAAATAAGAAAAATAAAAAAATAAAAATTCCTGCAAAAAAAGATAGGAGTGTGGTGAGTAAAATTGTTGAGATATAACTTACTGGCATAAAATCTAAATTTGCTTTTATTAAATTTGCTCTAAGTGGAGAGAAGAATTTTTCTTTGACTAACGAAGTTGATGCGCCCCCAAAAAATTTATTTGCTGTTTTAACATAATGGCTTGCTTTTTTTTCTTTTATCTTTTTTTCTTGTTTGTCTGGTTTTTTTAACCGTTTGATTGTTTCTAGTTCTAATTTAGAAAGTTCTTTTTTCAAATCTTTTGACTTAAGAATAAAATCTGGCTTGCTTGTTGGAAGCTTTTTCCCAATAGTTTTTTTGTTCTCCTCTTTTTCCATAATTGAAAGAGTAAAACTATGTTATTAAATATTTTGATTTTAGTAAAACTTTTAAACTAAGAATTCTCACTTATTTTGTAGACTAGATTGGCGGGTTAGCCCTCCGCTACTTGCAAACGGGCTTTATGGCAAACTACGAGGGGGGCGTGATGAGCGCGTTAAAAAGTCTTTATTTGGACGTTGACGCTTTGTCTGCCTGGATTTCGTAGATGCGAAACGGGTCAGGCCTTGATCGGAGCAGCCCTAAACACCTATTGAAATGCTTGGCAGGTCGCAGAGCCGAGGAAAAGTGAAGGTAGCTTTTTGATAAACTTTAAGCAAACCCCTTGGTCTACACTTATTTGTATTAACAATTTACAAAACATTAATAAACAATATTTCTTTATTTTAATTATGAAAAGGTGTGATAAAAAAGGGCAATTCTATCTCATAGCTGCTGTCGTGATAATTGGACTGATAATTGGATTTGCGGCTGTCTCAAACACTGCGAAAAAAAGCTCGTATATAAAAGTCTATGATTTAGAAAAAGAAATGGGAATCGAATCAGATATGGTTTTGGAATTCGGAATTTACAACCAATACGACGACAATGATATGTCTTTGCTGTTGGAACATTTTTCTGCGCTCTACAATGAATACAGCGGGGACGATGTTCAAATGTATTTTATAATTGGGGATTTTGAAGAGATTAATTTATATGAATATGCTCAAGAAATTGGAGGAGATATTACTTTATCTGGAATTGGAACAGGAACAACGTTAACAATACAAGATACTCAACTTGTCAAAACAGAATTAGAAATTGTAGAGGGAAATAAAGTTGTAATCAAAATTGGAGAAATAGAAAAAGAATTTGAATTAAAACAAGGAGAGAATTTTTATTATATTATAACGCAAAATGTGGGGGAAGATGAAATTCAGGTTTCAAATTAAAATGAAAAAAGCTGTGTCTCCGATGATTGGATATGTTTTATTAATAGGGATCGTGATTGTTATAAGCGGGATGGTTTATTTAACAATTAAAACTTATGTTCCAGTGGATGAAGTTAAATGCGACGAGGGTGTTTCGATAATGATAGGTAATGCTGAGTGTGATTCGGATAATGATAGAATTATTCTAACTTTAAAGAACAACGGAAGATTTGATTTAGAAGGTTATACTGTTAAAGCAACTACTGCTGAAGGCCAAAAAATTCCTGGTCTTGATTTTTCTAAAAAATCATTTGGAATTCCTTTAGAAATTGGAGCAGAATATACAGAGACAATTGAACTAAATGATAAAAAAATTTATTCTATTTTAGTAACTCCTATTTTAGTAGAAGGGAAAAAATTAATTGATTGCGGTGATGCTTCGGTTAGACAAGATCTCAAATGTCCTGAATAGAAAAGAATATAAAATTAAAAAACATGATAATAAAATGAAAACAAAAAAGAAAGGTGTGTCTCCGGTTGTGGCAATGGTTTTGCTGATTGCTCTGGTTGTTGTAATTGGGTTGATAATATTTTTATGGTTCAAAGGAATGACAAAAGAAGCTGTGACAAAATTCGAGGGCGAGAACATTGAACTTGCTTGTAGTAAAGTTAAATTTGATGCAGAATACAACGAAGGAAAATTATCTATGATAAATAAAGCGAATGTTGCGATTGCTGATTTTAAAGTGAAAAGATTTTTTTCAGGAGGGCACGAGGAAATTAGTTTGGAAGATGATTCTAATTTTAAAGGTCTCGGGCAAACAAAATCTGATGAAGTGGAAATTGATTTTGATTCGGGAACTACAAAAATAATAATTATCCCTGTGTTAAGAGGATATTCAGAAGCAGGGGTTAAAGATTATAAATGCGAGGAGTCGCAAGGAGTTGAAATTGAAATTTAATAAAGGTGTTTCGAACGTGGTCGGAGTGATGATTATTTTAATGGTGCTTGTAGCTGTTGCAGGAATTGTGTTTGCAGTTACGTATAATATAGTTACAAAATCCACAGAAGAGTCTGGCGCGTGTTTTGATGTGCTTGACAAAGTTTCAATTGATCCGATGTATACTTGTTATATTCCTCCTTCTTATGGAAATGAGAAATTAAATTTATTTATTAGTGTTGGAAACATAGAAATTGAAGGAATTTTAGTTTCTCTTTCAGGAAATAAAATAACAGAAACTTTTGAAATTTTAAAAACAGGAACAACAATAGATTATTTAGAGAATAATGCAGAAGTTTATCCTCCTGAAAAAAATTCTGGATTAGTTTATCAAATAATGTTATTTTCTTTTTCAGGACCTTCAACAAATACAAGAGTTCCGGACAAAATAGAAATCGCTCCAATAATCAACGGACAACAATGTGGAGTTTCAGATAGAATTTTAGAAATTCCTGAATGTGATTAAAATGAAAAAAAGAGGACAGGTATGGGTTGAGACAGTGATTTATACGATGATTGCGTTGGCAATGATTGCGCTTGTTTTGGCGTATGCGAAACCGAAAATTGAAGAAGCTCAAGACAAAGCAACTATTGAGAAATCTCTTGCAATGATGCAACAAATTGATTCTGTTATCACAGAAGTTCTACAAGGCGGGCCAGGAAATATTCGAAATGTTGATTTAGAATTAAAAACAGGAGAGATTGAATTTGACGAAGTCAAGGATGAGATGTTTTTTGAAATGCAGGGAAGTTATGTTTTTAGCGAGATAGGTGAAGAAGTTCCTTATGGTTCATTTAATGTTCTTACAACAAAAAAAGGAGAAATAAAAACAGTGAAAATATCAAGAGATTATAGTTCATATAATTTGGACTTTGGTGGAGGAGTAATTCAAAAAGCTTCGACTCCTTACAAACTTTCTATTTCAAATTTGGGTAAGACGAAAAAAGTTGATAGTAGTTCTTCTTGTTCAACAGATGACGGGTGTAATTCTGGACAGACTCTTGTTGGTTTTTTTGGAGAAGAACTTGAATTCATGGAACTTGCTGATTCTTCTGAATATCGCTATATTCGATCAGGAACAGGTTTAACTGAAAAGTGTGGAGATGATTGGAACACTGCTTGTGATGATTTGCCTGCAGATTTGATTCGGGGTTACACTTATTATGTTGCTGATGGACATTATAATCTT
>Ga0233437_1006236_pt1 | contig 12340 bp, 7 predicted proteins | sample SI_122_August201_FD_182714 | JGI IMG/M metagenome (GOLD analysis project Ga0233437, IMG submission 182714) | Seawater microbial communities from Saanich Inlet, British Columbia, Canada - SI_122_August2016_200_MG | ecosystem: Environmental > Aquatic > Marine > Inlet | place: Canada: British... | reverse complement strand
TCAAAAGTGCAAAAATAGAAATTCCTACAAAATAAGAAACAACTGAAAGCAAAAAAATGATACGAGAATAGAGTAAAATTGCCACAATTACCACAATTCCAATAATGTCGTACGGAGAAAAAAGCAAGACCCCAAAACTACTGAAAAATCCGTGTAAAACAGGTGGTAAGCTTGCAATATTTAACACATCTTTTGAGTAAGAAGCATCTACAAAAAGGGCGCTGTATTTTACCGCAGCAAGGTAAATAATCGAGCTAACTATCGTAAAAGGAATGTTCAAAACAGGAAGCCGCAAATAATAATTGAATAGCGTAAATAAAGTATAGCTAAGCAACACCGTCAAAATTGATGCACCAATTGTGAGAAAAATAGAAAGTGGCGTTATCCTGAATAGATATCCAATGGCAAAGCCGACTAACAGTGAATTGTAGGTGTAAACAGTATGAACAACATCTTCCTTTTTTATACCAATAAAGCGAGCAAAAGCAAAAGTTGTTAACCAAGCGATCACTCCCAAAATAGCTATATTTATGTTGAATAAAGTGCAAAGTAGGAGCAAAGCTCCCACGATGCGACTTTTCATAAAAAGCAAAGTCGAATAACTGTGTAATAAATTATCCGTAAAATGCAAAAGATGTTTTTTCAAAAATTACTCCTAATTTTATTACAATTCAAATTTTTTCAGTTTTTCTGGTAATCTTTCTGGACCGACCACATCTTCTAAGTTTTCGGCACGACGAATAATCTCGATATCACCATTATCCATAATCATCGCTACGGCTGGGCGATAGCGAATAAACTGCATCCATTGCGTTACATTATAAGCCGCCATTGGCGAAAGAATTAAGCGAGTTCCGCGTGAAAGTGGTGGTAAGGAAGCATTTTCCAAAACTACATCAATGTTCATACAAAGTGGACCGTAAACAATACAATTTTCGTAAGAACCTTCAATCGGGCGATCGACTTCAACCTTGTAATTATACCAAGTTGAAGTGTATAAATAATTCACACCAGCATCAATGATGTAACTTTTAAGCCCACTGGGAAGACGCTTTATCGCATCAACTGTAGTTACGAGGTAACCTGCTTCATCAATGAGACCACGACCTGTTTCCATATAAACCGTTGGATATTCGTCAGGAGAAAGTTCAGAAAGAAGAGTATTGGAAATTGCGGCTATAAAATCTGAAAGTGGTGGAACTGATACTTCTGGTGGCAAATATGTTCCCTTTAATTTGTTACGAGATGGGAAACCACCGCCAAAATCGAGAGATTCAATTGTCATATCAAATTCGCGTTCGACAATACGCATAAAGTCAATCATCACTTTCACTTGTGCAGCATAAGCCTTTGGTTCCAACATAAAAGTACCAATGTGAGAATGAAGCCCTGTCAAATTGAGCCATTCACTTTTATGGATGCGTTTTGCCGCATCGTAAGCATTGCGATTTTCATAATTAAAACCGAAGCGAGACCATTGTGGGTAAACACCTGTGTCCATATTTAGTCGAATACCAACATCCACAATTTGCCCCATCTCTTTTGCCACTCTTTCTGCTTTGAAGATTTCATCAAAATTATCTAAATTGACGATTGCACCTTCTTCGAATGCAACTTTTAGTGCTTCTTCAGGTTTGAAGGGACCGTTAAAAATAATTTTATTTCCCGGCACTCCGAGACGGCGTGCTTTCTGATATTCAAATTCGGAAACTACTTCTGCAATGGAGCCTTCTTGATGATAAACCGCACAAATTGCGTCAAGATAGTTTGTTTTATATGACCACGAAAATTGCACTTTTGGGTAACGACTACTAAAGTCACGGTAAACTTCGCGATATTTTTCGCGAATTGCTTTTTCATCGATAACAAAAACGGGCGAACCACATTTTTCCACAATTGCATCTATCTTTGCACCAGCAATTTCATCGCGATAATTTTTCTGATAAAATGAACCAAATTTATTCATATTTCCAGCAGTTTGTTTTTTTATAAATGGTTTTATATACTCTTTTTTACTCATTTTTTACTCCTATTTTCCAATTCTCCATTGGTCGTTATTTTTTCAAATTCGCTAATATCTTTTACCAATTCGGCAGTGTAACGAATCATCATTTTTCCACTTTCGTAGTCAGAATGACTTTCATGGTCTAAATTTAGAAGAAATTTTACCATTCGTTCTGGTAAGTTAATTCCACAGCCTGATGCCATATAAATCCATGCTGGGAAGCGCGGATTTATCTCCAAAAGATAGATGTCGCCTGTCCTGTTTTCGATTAAAGCTTCAAATTCTAATCCACCACGCCACTGTAATTTTGCAATCATTCTTTTCGTCGCATCTATCAGCTCATCATTGTGGATGCTTACGGCATTCCAAACTTTGCCAAGTGAAGTAGTCGTCATTTTACGAATTGCAAAAATCCCCAAATCTTCGCCATTTCCAGAACCACAACCAATCACATCAAATTCTTCGCCATAAATAAATTTTTGTACGATAATCGGATAACCCCATTTATTGGCAATTTTAGAAAAATGTAACTCTGCCTCAACGAGATTATTTGCTTTGAAAGCTTCATAAAATGGACCTTTTACCATACACGGATAACCCACGATATTGAGTGCCGCAAGTAAATCTGGATATGATGTGCAAGCGATGTACGCTGGATTTTTCACACCAATCTCTTCCGCCAATTTTTCCAATTCAGTTTTATTGCGAAGCTTGAACATCTCTTTAGTCGGAATGAGCATCTTAATTCCCATTTTAGCGAGGTCTTTTTCAATATCCATATAAATTGGAAGTTCCGCATCTAACGCTGAAATAACCACATCAAGCTTCTCAATAGAATGAATGTACGCAATGCGTTTAATAAAAGATTCGCGTTCTCCAGATGGATAAGGCATTATGTAAGATTTGTCAATTACATCGTCCATGTAAATACCCGGTTCTAATGCATCATACGCCAAACCAATAGTACGAACATCTAGTCCGCTCTCTTTTAGAGATTTAGCAATACCAGTTCCTGGTCCAGGATTATCAATCGCGTTAATACCGCTAATTGCAACTGTAATTTTCATAATCTACACCAAACTAAAATTTTTGAGATTGTGAATAAAATCCATTAAATCCACATCAAGTTCATTTTCGTTAACACTATAAATTTCAGCAAGTTCGTCGAGAATATCTTCATTTTCTTTGTTTTCTTTGAGCAAATTAATAATTTTAATACCTATTTCATTTGTGGTAAAACTGTGTCCCGTAATGGGGTCAAAGATAAAACCATTGTCACTAATTGCTAATCTTGTTAACTTTTCTACATTCATACTTTCCTCTCTATTTTAGCAGTATCATTTTTTGAACTGCATCGTTTTTGAACTGCATCGTTTTTGAACGCAATTTTTGTTCCAAACTCAATTTCATTTTACCTTATTTTATGACAATTACCTTCACTAAATACTGCAAACTAAATTAATTTATTTTACAAAAGGACACTTTATGTAGGGGAAAATACGAATACAATCTCTATGATATAGCAAAACACCTCTCAGAGGTGTTTTATTTTTATTTTACACCATTAAACAATGCCTTGATCGATCATTGCATTTGCAACTTTCATAAAACCAGCGACATTTGCACCTTTTACATAATCGACAAAATCACCATCAGTGCCATATTCAACGCACTGGTCATGAATTGCAATCATAATGTTATGAAGTTTTGTATCCACCTCTTCTCTTGACCAGTTAAATCTCAAACTATTCTGAGACATTTCCAAACCAGAAGTAGCAACACCACCAGCGTTGGCAGCTTTACCTGGCGCAAAAAGAATTTTATTTTCTAAGAAAAATTCTACAGCTTCTGGAGTTGAAGGCATATTTGCACCTTCTGAAACACAAATACAACCATTTGCAAGAAGTGTTTTTGCATTATCTTCATTAAGCTCATTTTGAGTAGCACAAGGAAGAGCGATGTCACATTTAACTTCCCAAGGTCTTTTATTTGCAAAGAAAGGTACGCCAAATTCATCTGCATAATCTTCAACTTTATCATTATTGCTCGCTCTCATTTCAAGAAGAAAGTCAACTTTTTCACCAGTAATACCATTTTCATCGTAGATATAACCGTCAGGACCAGAAAGAGTTACCACTTTTCCACCAAGGTCATTAACTTTTTGAATAGCACCCCATGCAACATTCCCAAAACCAGAAACAGTTACTATTTTGCCGTCAAAAGATTGACCTTTCGTTTTCAACATTTCATTCGCAAAATAGACACAACCAAACCCCGTAGCTTCCGGTCTGATAAGTGAACCACCCCAATTGAGTCCCTTGCCTGTGAGAATGCCAACAAATTCATTTCTAAGTTTTTTGTACATTCCGAACATATAACCAATTTCGCGTCCACCAACTCCAATATCGCCAGCTGGAACATCTGTATTGGCACCAATATGACGGAAAAGTTCCCCCATAAAACTTTGGCAGAAATGCATAATTTCATTATCAGATTTACCTTTTGGATCGAAATCTGAACCACCCTTACCACCGCCCATAGGAAGTGTCGTAAGACTATTTTTGAAAATTTGTTCAAAACCTAAGAATTTCAAAATTGAAAGATTTACGCTTGGATGAAAACGAAGTCCACCTTTATAGGGACCAATTGCACTGTTAAATTCAATTCTAAACCCGCGATTAACCTGCACGTTTCCCTTGTCATCTAACCATGGTACACGAAACATAATTTGTCTTTCTGGTTCTACAATTCTATCCAAAATTTTTGCGTCTTTCAATTTAGGATTATTTTGAACAACATCCCACACTGAGTCTACAACTTCTTTCACAGCTTGAAGAAATTCCGGTTGTGCCGGATTTTTCATTGCCACTTGGTCTAAAAATGCCTGTTTGGTCATTTTCTCCTCCGATTTTACTTTTATTTTGTGACCAAAAGATTTTTAGTATCTTTACTGTCAAGTTTTGTAAAAATAATTTATGATTCCTTATAAATCACAGAAATTCCGCGTCTTCCATCCATTTTTATCGTCATCGGTTTTTTGGTTTGAAACTGTTTAAAATAGGTGGTTTCTACTAAATTTTGTTGAGAAGTTAACCAGTTAAAATCTAAGTTATCAATTTCAGAATTATAAGGAATCGTAAAATATCCAACATTCATAGACATCAAATTATGGAAAAAATGAGTTCCCTGTGAAGCATCAATATTGAAGTTTTTCAGTCCAACTTCCACAATTACTTTTGCATTGGAAATTTGGCTCCAACGAACAGGAATCCCAAGAAATTTATCTTGCGTACCAAAACGGCCTGGTCCAATCAAAATATATTGCCGATTTTGCACAATCATCTTTCGATTCAATTCATCAAGTTCTATCGCCATCTCTTCAGTTTTTGTATTATCAAAAGTTTCATCATTAAAATAGATAACATCGTAGATATCTTCAACAATCCCATTCCCCATACCTTTTTCAGTATAGAGCAATAATTCCGATTTATCTAAATTGTTTTTATCAATTGAAATCGATTCTAAATTTACCGTAAGGGGACGAATTTGAAGAAGAGAAAAAATTGGATTTACATTCTCCTTCCCTCTATCTATATTAACGGCAAATTCAATTTCAACGGGAACGCCAAGTGCAATTTCACCAATTTCAAGAATTTGAGTAATTATTTTTGCAAGCGGAAAATAATTATATTTTATCACATTAGCAAAATTTACAATTACTGGACCTTTCCTAGTTACATCGTGTGATAAAGTGTTATTTTCATAATCCCAAATGGACACCAAATGATTGAAGTTTTTGTGATGTTTAATGTTTTTTATTTTATTTTTTTGGAGCGTACTCTTGCCTTTTCGTAAATCTTCTGTTTCCGAATATTCCATATTAATCGCATAAAATTCTTTTTGAGTATTGCGAATAACTTCGTTTATGGAAATTATCTCTGTTTTGGGATAATGAGGGCAAAAAACAAATCTTTTTTCACCTTCAACCACTGTTTTACCAAGTCCCAATGCAATCATCGCAATGCCATCTTTATTCTCTAAATTAGCAGTAGGATAATAATTATACGATTGAGCAACCCCAGAAATATGAGGATAATACATTTTTTCTTGTTGAATTCCCACCACTTCCTGCAAAATAACAGCCATTTTTTCTTCTTCGATTTCATAGTTGATATTTTCTAAATAATTTCTTGCATTAGAGAGAAAAACAGACGCATATACAAGCTTTATCGTTTCAGCTGTTTGGTTTAATTTTTCCAGTTCATTAGGGTGATTATTCGGTAACATATATGTTTTATAAATTCCCGCAAAAGGTTGAGACTGGGAATCTTCTAAAAGCCCCGAAGAACGAATAGCAAGTGGTTTTTTGTTGTATTGTAGAAATATTTTCAATTTCTTCATCAAACCATCAGTGAGTTTACATTTCAAAAAATAATCATTAATTTCTTGATCTGTTTTATGTTCAATAAAACGATAAATATCGTTGTTTTCCACAAACAAATCAAATTCGTTTGTACCAATAATGGCAGTGCTTGGAATTGCAATGTCAACATGAGAAAATTGTTTTTCCAATTCCATTGCCACAAAAAGAGCATTTAAAAATGCTAAACCACGTCCTTTTCCACCAAGTGAACCTTCACTTAATTTTACAATTTGACCATTAGAATCAATGTTCTTTTCGGAAAAATCAGTTACCTTTCCTCTATTTTTTTGTAACCTCACTTGTTTGAAAATTGCGATAAGATAGCGTCGCATTGCTTTAGATGTAGAAAAATCTTCATTTTTTATTGGTTTAATTTTTTTTGCAACTTGAATTTCGCCATGAGCAATGAGCCACGCAGAAAAATGATTTTTTTTACCGTGGTACAAAAGAGAATCAATAGATAAATTAGGTAACATTTTTTCAAATTCTAAAAGAGAAGTAGCACGGCTAATCTCTTCTCCGTCCTGATTTCTAATGATAAAATCCCCAAAGCCTAAATTATTCAAAATAAATTTGCGTAAATCTTTTAGTAGTGTGGTGGAATTTTTGTGTAAAAAAGCTACATTTAATTTTTCAGCTTTTAATTTATTTTCTAAATCTGATGATTGTAAAAGTACAGGAATATCAAATTTTTCATTTTTAATTTTGTTTAGTAATTTAATACCTGCTTGACTGTCAATTTCACCTTTGCGAATATATTTAACATCAGAAATAATGGAAATTATGTACTCACGATAATTGTTAAGAATTTCTTCCGCTTCATCATAATTATGAACCAAAATAACCTTGGGGCGAACCCGCATTCGTAATCGTTTATTAATGTCGTTTAACTCTTCTGAAATTAATCTTTGGGTTTGCTTAAGAATTTCTTCATATAATAATGGCAAAAAACGAGAATAATAACGGACAGAGTCTTCAATCAATAAAATCACACGAACAAGCCCATGCTTAGTGTCATATTCCAGATTTCGTTTGTCCTCGACATATTTTATCATCGCCAGAAAAAGTTTACTGTCACCTTTCCAAAGAAAAACATCATCGATAAATTTCATTTTTTCTCTATTTTGATTAATGAGCACGATGTCAGATTCTACATTTAAAAGCAACAAAATGGGGATATTGGAATATTTTTCTTTAACTTTTTTACTTAACTCAAAAGGAGAAATCTCGCCGATACGCATCATCGTAATGACGAGATCATATTTTTTTTCGGACAGTTTGTTTAATGCTTCTTCACCCGTTGGAACACTGGTAATTCGCGGCGCAGTGCTAAGGTTTAATTGACGATATTCACCAAAAATTTGTTCCGAAAAACGGCCATCTTGTTCAAAAATAAAAGCATCATAAAAAGTTGAAATCAAAAGTACTTCTCGCACTTTACTTTTCATTAAATTATGAAAATTATCTTCACCAAACTTGAATTTGTTATAGTAATAATTTAATTGTTTAATATCCATTATTGCCTCTATTTAGTTTCGTTATCATCAGATTTATTTTGAAAAATTAAACAAAATACCTCCGTAAATTAAGTGTATTGCAATTTGTAAAGATCGTGATAAATTCCATTTTTTTGCAATAATTCTTGATGGTTACCAACTTCCACAATTTTACCTTTGTGCAGAACAATGATTCTATCGACATGTTGAATTGTAGAAAGGCGATGTGCAATCACAATTGAAGTTCGATTTTCCATTAATTTTTGCAACGCATCTTGAATGAGTATTTCCGTTTCAGTATCGATATTTGAAGTGGCCTCATCCAAAACAAAAATGGCTGGATTATACGCTAAAACGCGTGCAAAAGCGATCAATTGACGCTGCCCAACCGAAAAAGTAGAACCGCGTTCCATCACCGGTTCGTCAAATTTTTGCGGTAAACCATTGATGAATTTATGGACATTCACATATTCCGCAATTTGTTGCAATTTTGCCGCCGAAATTTCTGCATTATTCAGCACAATATTTTGTTTAATGTTGCCTGAAAAAAGGAAAACATCTTGCTGAACAATGCCAATATTGTTACGCAAATCATACAGTGAATATTCACTAATTTCGGTGCCATCTACTAATATTTCACCTTTCTGAAAACTGTATAAACCAGCTATCAGATTAATAATCGAAGTTTTCCCAGAACCGGTATGACCAACTAATGCCACATTCTCGCCCGCCCGAATTTTGAACGAAATATCTCGCAAAACATATTCATCATTGTACGCCAGCCACACATTTTTAAACTCAATTTCGCCTTTCAATGTTTTGTTCTCAATTTTTTGAATTTGAAAATTTTCTGGTTTTTTATCGAATAAATCAAAGATACGTTCAACTCCCGACATAGCAGACTGCAGAATATTGAATTTTTCGCTCAATCTATTTATCGGTTCGAAAAACCTATCAAGGTAACTCATGAAAGCAATGAAAACACCGAGTGTAATCATATTATCGAAAATCTGTCCACCACCAAACCACAGAAGAAGTGCTAAAGCGACTCTTCGCAATGAATTTATCAATGGACGAAAAAAAGCAAATAGTCGTAATTGCGATAATGATTTTTCGTAATACTCTCGATTTATCTCCGCAAACTGGTTCATTTTCCGATTAATCTGGTTGAAAAGTTGGATAATTTTCACACCAGAAATATCTTCCGAAAGAGCTGCATTTATTTTGGCAACTTTTTTTCTAACTTCACGATAAATTTTACGACTTCTCTTCATAAAAACCGTGAATAATATTATCATCAACGGCAAAGTGGAAAAAGTAACCAAAGCCAATTTCCAATCCAAAATCAGCATCATCACTATAATTCCGCCCAAAACCACAAATTCCTGAATAAGCTGAATGAGCCCGTTACTGAACATTTCATCGAGCGTTCGCACGTCGTTTGTGATGCGCGTAACCAACCTTCCAACTGGATTTTTATCAAAAAACGAAAGTGGCATTCTGGAAATATGTGCAAATAACTCTTTGCGTAAATCGTACATCGCGTGTTGTGATGCAAAATTTATCGTGTAAATTTGCAAAAAATAGAAGACAACCTGAATCAAAACAATTCCCAAAACAATGAATCCCAAAAACCTAATTTTACGGATATTGCGACTTTGAATTTTCCTGAGTTGAACATCAGATAATTTTCCATTTTTCTTTAATTCTGTCAATTTTTGGGAAGAAAAAGCAATGTTGTTCTTATTCAAAATAATCACATTGGGAAGCAAATTTAACACTTCAGAACTATTCTCCAAAATAACCATTTTTGTATGCAATTTACCGCTATTTTTTAGCAAATTTAAATCCATTTCAGAAATCACATTTATTTTTTTGTGCGGAAAAATTAAGTGATTTTCGAATATTTCAAATTTTATATTTTTGTACTTTGCGATAAATTGCTGTTGTGATTTTGTGTCATCAAACTCGATGAGAGAATTATTTGCCGTGATGTAATCATCTACCACAATTTTTGTGATTGCGGGCATTGCCAACTCGGTAGCCGCTATAAACAGAAGCATTACAAACGAAATAATCACATATAAAATGTATGGTTTCAGATATTTCAGTAACCTCTTTATCAACACTTTATCGTATGAAGTTTTGATGTTATCTTCGATCGAACCGCCTATATTTCCTCTCATCTATTCGCCCTTCAGTTTTTCTTCCAATTGTTGCTTATCGTATAAATCTTTATAGAGTCCACCAAAATTCAATAATTCTGAATGTGTTCCCTCTTCGATAATTTGCTTTTCATCTAAAACGATAATTTTATCTGCATGCTGTAAAGACGAAATACGGTGTGCGATGATAATGGTCGTTTTATTTTTTCGCATCTCGATGAGGTGGTCTAAAATATTTTTTTCTGTTTTTGTATCAACGGCAGAAAGTGCATCGTCCAAAATTAGAATTTGCGGATTTGTCAAAAGGGCACGCGCAATGGCAATTCGCTGTTTCTGCCCACCAGAAAGAGTTACGCCGCGTTCACCGACAAGTGTATCATAGCCATTTTCAAATCCCAAAATATCCTGATGAACTTGAGCATTTTTACTTGCTGAAATAATTTCTTCCTTAGAAGCGTTCGGTTTTCCCAAATTTATATTGCCAGTTATTGTATCTGAAAACAGGAAAATCTCTTGCGGAATCATCACAATGCTGTCGCGCAAAATTTTTAATGGAATGTTGTAAATCTCATTATCATCGATAAAAATCGTATTTTTCGGGGGATTATACACACGTGAAAGTAGGTCGATAATCGTCGATTTTCCACAACCAGTTCGGCCGATTATCGCCAAAGTTTCACCTTCATTTATTTCGAAAGATATATCTTGAAAAATTGGGACTGAATCTTTTTGATAGCTAAAATGTAAATTTCTAAAGTTAATTTTTCCTACTAATTTTTTGATTGAATTATCAACAGTTTTTTCGTCGATAATTTCGGGAACTTCATCAAAGATTGTATTCAATCGCTTTAACGAAGCAGTTCCACGCTGATACAAATTTACCACCCAACCGATGGCAATCATCGGCCAAATGAACATTCCCAAATATTGAAAAAAAGCGATAAATTCACCCATCGAAATTTTTCCCAAAAGTGTCGCTTCGCCACCAAAAACCATTACCATTATCATACTTAAACCAATGATTAGGCTGATTGAAGGGTGAAATATTCCATCTATTTTTACTAATTTTAAATTTTGCTCCACATAATCATAAGCCGATTTGGAAATTTTATCCAACTCTGCATCTTCTTGTGCAAATGCTTTCACTACGCGGATGCCAGAAATACTCTCTTGAACTTGACCAGAAAGTGCTGAAAATGTCTTCTGCACTTCGCCAAATCGACGGTGAATTTTTCTGCCAAAAACGATGATAATAATCGTCAAAAATGGCATTGGTAAAACAGCGAGAAGAGTAAGTTGAGGATTAATTTTAACCATAAAAATCAATGATGCAATCGCCAAAACAATAATGTCAACACCAATCACAAACCCAAAACCAATCAGCATTCGCACTGCATTCATATCATTCGTAGCATACGCCATCAAATCGCCCGTTTTGATTTTATTGAAAAAATTTGACGATAAGGTAAGTAGGTGATTATAATAATCCTGTCGTATATTTCGGTCGATAATCCACGCCGTTCCAATGAGCAAAATTCTCCAAAAATAGCGGATTATCGTCATAAAAATAGTGATTAATAAAATAACCGCACCCGCTTTCAAAAGGTCAGTTTTGACGAAGCCATCAGTTCCAATTCCATCGATTGTCTTTTGGATTATTTTAGGAATAATAATCTGCATAAAATCGACGATGATGAGTAGCAAAATCGCCAAAAATATCTTGTGTAAATTGCGTTTTATGTACGGCAACGCGTTCGCAAAAATTTCTTTCATTTATTTGATTTTTTCAAGGTAAGTGAGTGCACAATTTTTTGCCATCGATCGAATTCTGCCGATGTAAGCCGCTCGTTCTGTCACGCTAATAACACCGCGCGCATCGAGTAAATTAAAGGCATGAGAGCATTTTAATAGATAATCATAAGCTGGGCAAACCAATTTATCTTGGATAAGCTTTTTTGTCTGTTTTTCATAATCTTCAAAAGCAGAAAATAGCGATTTTACATCTGCTTTTTTGAAATTAAATTCCGAAAATTCAATCTCATTTTGCAGAAAAATTTCGCCATATTTTGTGTGGTCACTCCATTGTAAATCTTTGAAATCATCCACATCTTGAATGTACATTGCTAACCGCTCTAAACCGTAAGTGAGTTCCACGCTAACCGGCGAAACCACTACACCACCAACCTGCTGAAAATAGGTAAATTGCGAGATTTCCATGCCGTCTAACCACACTTCCCAACCGAGCCCCCAC
>Ga0233437_1006228_pt1 | contig 12351 bp, 7 predicted proteins | sample SI_122_August201_FD_182714 | JGI IMG/M metagenome (GOLD analysis project Ga0233437, IMG submission 182714) | Seawater microbial communities from Saanich Inlet, British Columbia, Canada - SI_122_August2016_200_MG | ecosystem: Environmental > Aquatic > Marine > Inlet | place: Canada: British... | reverse complement strand
TATTATACCAATTGTACTTTGAAATGCCGCATGGCAATTTCGAAGTTTATAATGGTTAATGCCGATACTACAACAAAGGAGTATGCTGAGTAAAACGAAAGTATGCGACATTTGATTGTTAAATCGGTATTATTGTTCCGGCTCGGCATCAAACTTCTCGATAAAATCGGTTGAAAGTACCCTGAATTCTGTTCGGCGGTTAATTGCCCGGGCAAGTTCTTGTTGCTCTTCGGTTAACTTCAGTATAAATTCTTCGGTTAACTCGTCGTTTCTTTTTAGAAAATCATTTTGTTCTGCCAATTTTCGTGTTACCATTTTTGGCCAGGTTTCGCCATAACCTTTTGCAACTAAACGCTGTGGGTTAATTCCTTTTTCAATAAGGTAATCAACAACACTTTGTGCCCTCTTTTGCGAGAGGTCGAAGTTAAACTGGTCGCTGCCAACGAAGTCGGTGTGTGCCATCAATTCAATTGTAATTGTTGGGTTAAAAACCAGTATTTGCACCACTGTATCAAGAGCCAGTTTAGATGCGGGGAGTAATTCCCAACTTCCGAATTCATAATTAATATTTTCAACTTTAATGGGCGAATCGGTGGGCGTTAAAAAGAGTTCAAACAGAAATTCTTTGCTGTCTTCCATGCCAAGAGTATTGGCTGATGCTTTATCGCGTAAAAAACCATCTCTAAAAGCGGCAAAAATATATTCAGTTTCAGGCTGGAGTTTTAGCTGAAATTTCCCGTTTTGTGTACGCATTTTAAGGTTGGTCCCGTCTGTTCCGATAATCCGAACGGTAACACCGTCCATTACTTCTCCGGTCTCTTTGTCGAAAACTTCGCCCATAACCTGAAAAATAGTAGGTGGGACAACAAACGAGTACAAATCGTCGCCCCGCGAACCTTTTCTGTTTGACGAAAACATGCCTTTGTTTTCACCCGGAACAAAAGCTATCCCAAAATCATCGGCAGGTGAATTTACCGGCGAACCCATATTTTCAACTATCCAACTTTCATCTTCGTTTTGAACTGCCATAAAAATATCGTGACCACCCATTCCGATGTGGAAATTTGAAGAAAAATAAAGCTCGCCGTTATCGCGTACAAAAGGGAACATTTCATCGCCCTCTGAATTAACAACTCCGCCAAGGTTTACAGGTTTCCCATAACTGCCACCTTGTTTTTCGGCACTCCAGATATCTTTACCGCCAAAACCACCTGGCATATCTGAAACAAAATACAACACCGATTCGTCAGAATTCAATGCCGGGTGGGCTGCAATAATACTATCGCCAACCACTTGCACTTTAATGGGGTCGGCCCATGAACCTCTCGACTGCGAAGAAGAATACAATTCAGCCCCAAGGTTTTTAGTTTTATCGTACCTGCACCGCGTAAAAATCATTTGTTCGCCTGTAGAAGAAAGGGTTGCAGTTCCTTCTTCGTCAGTTGTGTTAATAATCAGATTGTCATCAAGAAGTTTAGGTTCTTCCCATTTTTGCCGTTGGATCCCAAAGGTTGCCCTGAACAAATCGGCGTAACTCTGCCCGGTAATCAAACTTTCCTTTTTTCCGGTTGCAGCTTTCCTTGTCGATGTAAAAATTACTTCATTATCGCGGCCAGCTACAAAAACCGGGGCAAAATCACTTTCACGCGAGTTTATTTCTTTAACCGGGTTTATAATATGGTTTGTAGGATTAGCTACCCAATCCTGCGTGCTGCTAATGGCTTCCAATCCTGCCAGGGCACGTTCGTCGTTTGGTACCGAATCGAGAAAAATACGGTAATTTTCTATCGATTCTTCGTAATCTTGTGTTGCCCTAAGCATATCGGCATGGTATAAAAGGGCTGTTAGTTCGGGATGTCCTCGGCGAATTGCATTTTTGTAATACAAAGACGCTCTTTCGTAATCGCCAATGTACCGGTAACATTCGGCAATGGCAAAAGTGTAATCCATCCGTTTTGCCCTGTCTTTTTCCTTTCTATTTGCTTTCCTGTACTTTTCAATAGCATTGTAATATTCTCCTATATCATGCGAAAGGAGTGCATCCCTCCCATATTTTCCTGCACTACAGGATCCTAAAATCACTATTATGACAAAAAGTAAAGCTAACCTGACGTAGTTCATACCAATCTTTAATTTCGAAAAGTAAAAGTAAATTATTTTTTTAAACAGTCCTTAAAAATAACGTCAGTTTAACCGGTTAAGTATGTTTTAAAAAACCTGATTTTATTTGAATTGAAATCTGTAAAAAAAGGCCATGCAATTGCACGGCCTTTTTTTCATTTATAAAGTTATTTTAAACTTAATTATCTTACAAATAATAATTCTCGATATTTTGGCAGGGGCCATTTTTCGTTGTCAACAATTAATTCCAATTTGTCGATATGAAAACGAATATCGTCTAAGTATGGTCTAACAGTTTTGTCGTAAACTTCCGATTTCTCAATTATCTCATCAATAACATTTGCCTTTTTCCTTGCTTCAACCATCTCTTTGACCTTTGCTTTTATTGCTGTAATATGCCCACCAATTTCTTTTATCAATTCAATACGGGCGCCAGCAAGTTTTTTAAACTCATCAGCAGAAAAAACTTCTTTTAAGTTTTTTACATTTTCGAGCAACATAGTTTGGTACTGAACAGCCGTGGGAACAATATGGTTTATTGCAATGTCGCCAAGTACACGGGCTTCAATCTGAATTTTCATAATAAACTTTTCGTATTCAACTTCAACCCGGCCACTTAATTCCGATTCGTTGAAAATTCCAATACTTGCAAAAAGGGCTTTGCTTTCGGGGCGCATGTACGCAGAAAGCGATTCAGGGACACTATTTACGTTTGTTAGTCCGCGTTTTGCTGCTTCTTTTACCCAATCGTCGCTGTAACCATCGCCATTAAAACGGATAGGTTTCGATTCAATAATCAGTTCTTTAAGCACCTGGAAAATTGCTTCGTCCTTTTTAACATCTTTCTCAATTAGTGCATCAACAGCTGTTTTAAAATTGTTCAACTGTTTGGTCATTACAGTATTCAACACAATCATTGCCGATGCATTATTTGCTGAAGATCCAACGGCCCGGAATTCGAAGCGGTTACCGGTAAATGCAAATGGTGAAGTTCGGTTTCGGTCTGTGTTGTCGAGGATAATTTCAGGTATCCGGCCAATATTTAGTTTTAGGGCAGTTTTTTCATCCGGGGTCATTTTTCTGTCAACCACAGCTTCTTCCATTAAATCGAGCATTTTTGAAACTTCAGTTCCGAGGAATACCGATAAAATTGAAGGTGGTGCTTCGTTGGCGCCCAGCCGGTGTGAGTTTGGTGCTGTTAAAATACTGGCCCGTAACAAATCCTGGCTATCGTGAACAGCTTTTAAAGTATTAATTACGAAAGTCAAAAATTGTAAATTCGATTTTGGGTTTTTACCCGGGGAATAAAGGTTTACCCCCGTATTGGTAGCAAGCGACCAGTTGTTATGTTTGCCGGAACCGTTAATTCCTGCAAATGGTTTTTCGTGGAATACTACGCGAAATTTATGCCTGCGGGCAACTTTCTGCATAATATCCATAATTAATTGGTTGTGGTCGTTGGCAAGGTTGCATTCCTCGTAAATAGGTGCAAACTCAAACTGGTTTGGAGCAACTTCATTGTGCCTAGTTTTAATTGGAATGCCTAATTTGTATGCCTCATTTTCAACATCTTGCATGTAACGGTTGGCTCTTGTGGGAATAGACGAAAAATAATGATCGTCTAATTGCTGGTCTTTCGACGAAGCATGCCCCATTAAAGTACGGCCAGTTAATACGAGGTCGGGGCGGGCCATGTACAGTGCTTCATCGATTAGGAAATATTCCTGTTCCCATCCTAAATTTGTATGGACAGAGCTTACATTTTTATCGAAATATTGACAAACTGATGTTGCTGCTTTATCAACAGCAGTTAAAGCTCTCAGTAATGGCGTTTTATAATCGAGGGCTTCTCCGGTGTACGAAATAAAAATTGTAGGGATTGTTAAAGTAGTTTCGCTAATAAACGCCGGCGAAGTTGGATCCCAGGCTGTATAACCTCGCGCTTCAAAGGTTTGCCTGATCCCACCACTCGGAAACGAAGAGGCATCGGGTTCCTGTTGTGCCAGCAAACTTCCTGAAAAGGATTCAATTACTGAACCATCCGCCCCGTGAACAATAAATGCATCGTGTTTCTCTGCTGTTCCGTCGGTTAAAGGATGAAACCAGTGTGTGTAATGTGTAGCCCCGTTTTCAATGGCCCAGGCTTTCATTCCCTGGGCAACCTGGTCGGCCATTTTCCTATCAATGGTAGTACCTTTCCCAATAGCATCGGTTACCGCCTTAAAGGCTTCTTTCGATAAGTACTTTTTCATTTTTGCCTGGTCGAATACCATCATTCCGTAATAATCCGATATCAGGTTCTCTTCACGTACTACTTCAACAGTTTTACGGTTGAGGACTTCTTGCATTGCGTTAAATCTGAATTCTGCCATGTCGTTTTTTTTTATCGATTTTTTATTCTCAGCATCAAAAATATAATTTTCTATAACGGAGGTGTGTAATTTTATATAGCTATTTCAAAAATTTAATAATATTTTTACACAGAGGTGGTTTTTTGTGGGGGTAGTTGTAAAAATTACTTTATTTTATATAATTCAAATAATATGTTGTAATCATTTAAACAAACGATCTTTTATTTTAGAGATGCCCTTAAAATTGAACCAAATTATCTTTTTTGAACTTTTTCTCATTTTACTTGTAATTCCGAATTAGGTATTTAATACTAATTTAGCACTCAAATTCATCTCATTATTTGAATTTGAACAAATCAGTTTAAACTTATAAAGATGATTACAAACAGGCGTAATTTTATTAAAACAAGCAGTGCGGCCATGGCTGGGGGTTTGATTTTACCCCCACTTATGAATTCGTGCCAAAACGTACAAATCTCAGAAAACGTGAAAAGTTATTTAGACCATTTTGAAGTTTCTACCGAAATGTTGCAGAAAGTAATTGCAACAGCAATGAACAAAGGCGGCGACTATGCCGACCTGTTTTTTGAACATAAAATCTCAAATAGTCTTGGGCTGGAAGACGGAAAAGTAAATAAGGCTTATTCAAACATTGATTATGGAGTTGGAATAAGGGTGTTGAAAGGCGACCAAACCGGTTTTGCATATTCCGAATCAATTTCGCCTGATGAAATGTTGAATGCCGCAAAAATGGCAGCAAACATTGCAAACAGCAATGCCAGTATTAGCATGGGGGAGGTAAATGAAAAAATCCCATCAAGTTATTATCCGATTTTAAACAAATGGGAGGATGTTTCGGTAAAAGATAAAGTTCCGTTCGTTCAAAAAATTAACGACAAAGTTTTTAGTCTCGATGAAAAAGTATTAAAAGTAAATGCCTTTTTGAACGACGAAACAAGCTATGTTTTATTCTATAATTCTGAAGGCAGGTTAACTTATGATTACCGGCCCATGATTAGTTTTGGCGTGGTTTGCATTATGCAAAAAGGCGATCAGATTGAAAATGCTTATTCTGCACGCTCGTTCAGAAAAGGGTTTGAATGGTTAAGTGACGATTTAGTTGACGAACTGGCAAAAGAAGCTGTTGAACGGACGAATATTTTATTTGAAGCTACAAAACCCAAAGCCGGTGAAATGCCTGTTGTAATGGGCGCCGGGGGATCGGGAATTTTATTGCACGAAGCCATTGGACATACTTTTGAAGCCGATTTTAACAGAAAGGGGACGTCTATCTTCAGCGATAAAATGGGCAAAAAAGTGGCTGAAAGTTATATTAATATAATTGACGATGGAACACTCGAAAACAATCGCGGCTCAATCAATGTTGACGATGAGGGGAACGATGTTGAAAAAACTTATCTGGTAAAAGATGGAGTCCTAAATAGTTACATTCACGACCGGATTAGTTCGAAACATTATAAAGTCAATCCCACCGGAAACGGCCGCCGCGAATCGTTCCGGCATATTCCGCTACCAAGAATGCGCTCGACATACATGGAAGTTGGGCCTCATTCAAAAGACGACATCATTTCCAATGTCGATTACGGTGTTTACGTCGATAATTTTAGCAACGGACAAGTTCAAATAGGAGCCGGTGATTTTACATTCTTTGTAAAATCGGGTTACCTCATCGAAAAAGGTAAAATAACACAGCCTATAAAAGACATAAATATTATTGGAAACGGGCCACAGGCATTAGCCGATATTTCGATGGCTGCCAACGATTATCTTATTGATAACGGAACCTGGACTTGTGGAAAAGACGGACAATCGGTTCCGGTAACATGCGGATTACCAACAGTTCTTGTGAAAAAATTAACCGTTGGCGGAACAAATGCATAAACCAATTGAAAGTTTAATGTTGAAAGTTTAAAGTTATGACAAAAGAAGAAAAATATATATTATCTAAATGGGCTATGGACCACGCTCTAAAAAATGGTGCACAGCAGGCAAGCGTAAGTATTTCAGATAGCCGGAGCAGTAGCATAGAAGTACGCGATGAAAAAATCGACAAACTGGAACAGGCAATTCAAAGCAGTCTTTCAATCCGGCTGTTTGTTGATAAAAGATATTCGGCACATTCTACTAACAGAATTAATAAAAAGGAGCTTGCACGTTTTATTGAAGAGGCAATTGCAGGGACGAAATTCTTGTCGGAAGATGAATTCAGGGCCTTGCCGGAACCTAGTTTGTATTACAAAGGTGATGGCTCCGATTTAAATACATTAGATACAAACTTCGATAAAGTTAATCCGGAAAAGAAAATTGAAATTGCTTTTGCTGCCGAAAAAGAAGCATTGGGGAAAGATGAAAGGATTATTTCGGTTTCCGCATCGTATTACGATGGTTTGAGTAGCAGGGTGATGGTTACCAGTAATGGTTTCGAAGGAGATACTTCAAATTCATATTACGGATTAAATGCTTCGGTATCTGTAAAAGGTAAAGATGCCCGGCCTGAATCATATTGGGGCGAGAGTGCTATTTTCTTCGAAAAGCTTAAAAAGCAGGGTGCAGGTAAAAAAGCCCTCAAACGGGCTTTGGAAAAAATAGGACAAGAAAAAATAGCTTCTGATAAATTGCCAATGATTGTTGAAAACAGGCTGGTAGGCCGTATTTTCGGGCCATTGATTTCGGCATTAAGCGGTTCTGCAATTCAACAAAAAAATTCATTTTTAATCGATAAACTTGGCGAAAAAGTTGTATCCGAAAAATTGACTTTAACCGACGATCCGTTTATTGTTTCGGGGCGGGGTTCCCGCTTATTTGACAACGAAGGCCTGGCTACAAAAAAGCGTCCGGTATTCGATAAAGGAGTACTTAAAACCTATTACATCGATACCTATTATGGTAAAAAACTGGAAATGGATCCCACAAGCGGAGGAACTACCAACCTGGTTTTCGAAATCGGAGATAAAAATTTGGAGGGATTAATTGCCTCTGTTGAAAAGGGTATATTAGTTACTGGTTTCAATGGTGGCAACAGTAACGGGACAACAGGTGATTTCTCTTACGGCATTGAAGGGTTTTTAATTGAAAAAGGCAAATTAGTTCAGGCTGTTTCCGAAATGAATATTACCGGAAACATGCTTGATCTTTGGTCAAATATTGGCGAAATTGGCAACGATGCAAACAAAGACTCATCGTGGCTCACTCCCTCAGTTTTGTTTGAAGGTGTTGACTTTAGTGGGATTTGATTGTCGATAGATTCTAAATTTAAAATGTATCATAAAAAAACTGCTTTTTAAAAAAGGCAGTTTTTTTTTGCTCATTAACTTCAAATTCCTGACAAACCTCAATAAATTTCATCAAATAGCTTTGTTCTTTTGCGCGCAATTAAAACCTGCTCAATTAAAAGTGATGTTTAAAAATACAACGACAATGAACAACAAGATAGGAGCAACTATTAAAGATTATCTGATAATCACTTTCGGACTTTTGGTTTTTACAATTGGGTGGGTAGTTTTTATAATTCCTGCCGAAATTACTGGTGGAGGAATTAGTGGTGTTGCAGCAGTAATTTTTTATGCAACAAAAATTCCTGTAAGTATTTCCTTTTTGGCAATAAATATAGTTTTGGTTTTGATTGCCATAAAAATTCTGGGTGCAAATTTTGGTGTAAAAACTATTTTTAGTATTGCGGTATTAACAGGGTTTTTTGCACTGTTTCAGGATGTTGTAAAAGAACCTATTGTAGATGATACTTTTCTTTCGGCAGTTTTAGGTGGAATGTCGGGTGGAATTGGTTTGGGCATTGTTTTTTCGCGCGGGGGCAGCACCGGGGGAACAGATATTTTTGCAATGATTATAAATAAATATCGAAATGTTAGTCCCGGGCGAGTTATAATGCTTGCCGATGTTATTATTATTGCCTCCTCTTATTTTGTATTTCAATCGCTTGAAAAACTGGTTTACGGTTATGTGGTCATGTGGGTGGTTTCTTATACACTCGATTCGTTTTTAAGCGGTGCAAACCGATCGGCACAAATGTTTATTGTTTCGGAAAATTTTGAAGAAATAGCAGAATTTATAAATACCGAAGCTACCCGTGGAGTTACTTTGCTGGATGGAACCGGTTGGTACACAAAAGAAAAGACAAAAGTGTTAATGTCGGTAGTCAGGAAAAAAGAAACGGGTGCAATTTTTAGAAAAATAAAGGAGATTGATCCTGACGCTTTTATTTCAATGGGAAGTGTAATGGGTGTTTATGGGCAGGGTTTCGATAAGATAAAATTTTAACTTTTGAAATTCTAAAATGAGTCCACTCCGAAAAGTATCTTTTGCCACTAAATCTCTAAAACACTAAATTTCACTAAAATATAACAGTTCGTTTTCTGCGCTTTATGAGTTTTTGTGCTTTTGTGTTTTTGTGGCATTTCCACATTTTTTACTTTTCGGAACAGACTCTAAAGTGAAGATCAAAATTCAATTAGTTTCCAAAAATCAAATTTTATAATTTTAATTTTTTATTGTTTGGTAAATTGTTAATTGAGATTTATTTGCTTTTTGAATTTTGAGATTTGTAATTTTCTTTACTAAAACTCTAATTCCATTAGTTTTTCTATTTTTGCGTTTTAATTGAAATTATCAATGAACAAACATATTAAGTTAATTTTTGTGCTGATGGGATTTGTTTTGGCAATTCATTCTTTTTATTCATGCCAAAGTAAAAAAGAACAAATAGCCGAGGAAGTTCAGGTTGATACCCTGCTGGTGAAAGAGCTGGTATTAAAGTTCGGACTTCCGGTTGATTCATTTCAACTCGAAACCGGAATTGTAAAACCCAATCAATATCTTAGTCAGATTTTAAATGCAAAAGGTGTTGGAATGGGCGATATCGATAAAATCGCCCGCAAATCGAAACCCATTTTCGATGTTCGTAAAATAAGAAGCGGGAACAAATACACTTTTTTTTTAGGCACTGATTCTGTAAAAACAGCTAAATATTTTGTTTATGAAAATTCGGCAACAGAATATTTTGTTTACGAATTGTTTGATACCCTCAGGGTATATAAAGGAGTAAAAAATATACAAATCAGTGTACGTACTTTGGCAGGTGTTGTTGAGTCTTCGCTATGGAATGCCCTGAAAGATATTGGGCAGGATCCGTTGTTGTCGCTTGAATTATCTGAAATTTTTGCATGGACCATCGATTTTTTTGCCATCCAGAAAGGTGATCGGTTCCGTGTTATTTATGATGAATACATTGTTGATTCAACTTCAATTGGTATCGGCAAAATTTACGCCGTTCAGTTCGATCATTATGGCGGGGAGAATTATGCTTTTAGGTTTAATCAAAAAGATACAATTGGATATTTTGATGATAAAGGGAAAAGTTTACAAAAAGAATTTTTAAAAGCCCCGTTAAAATTTTCCAGAATCAGTTCTCGTTTTTCACGTAGCCGCATGCACCCGGTATTACGGATTCGAAGGCCACACTTAGGTGTTGACTATGCCGCACCACGCGGAACGCCGGTAATGAGTATTGGCGAAGGAACCGTTGTTGCCCGTTCGTACCAAAGGGGCGGCGGCGGGAATTATGTAAAAATAAAGCACAATTCTGTTTACACAACTACTTATATGCATTTGTCGGGGTTTGCAAAAGGAATAACCGTAGGAAGCCGGGTTCAGCAAAGCGATGTAATTGGCTACGTTGGGTCAACAGGTTTGTCAACAGGGCCACATTTAGATTTTAGGATAAGCAAAAACGGCAGCCTTGTCGATCCTTTAACAATAAAATCGGAACCAAAAGAAGATGTAAAAGAAATGTATATGCCTTTGTATGTTGGTTTTAAAGATTCCTTACTAACTGAACTTCAGAAAATTAAGTGGGAAGGGGAAATTTTGGTTGATGCTGAATAATTGTTTAGTCTTATCCTAACCAGGTGAAACGGGAAAAGAGAAATCTCAAATAAATTCCAAACTATACATAATTATGTTGCACGTAATTTGTAATTTTGGGTAGTAAATCAACAACTATAAAAACAGAATTAATACAACGCCATTGTTTTAAGGATTTACAGTTATTATTGTTCTTTGGTAGCTTGTAAGGTTTGGCTCACCGTTGTCGGTTACGGCAACTATTAAATGAATCGATTTTTGTTTCGTTACTTTTGGTGCTTTAAAAGATATTTTTGCCTTGTCTTTTTCTTTTAATTCAATTTTTGATGAAAAATTTCCTGCTTCACGATAATAAATCCATTCAAATGTTAATTCATTTTGGTCGGGGTCGAAAGATGTTGATGCATCCAAGTCAACCATTTCGTCCGATTTAACGGTAATATTATTTAGTTGATTTAATCTTACAATTGGTGCGTGGTTTGCATTTTCAAACGAAGATATGCACCAATCCATTCTGGCAGCAAAATCATTTTGAAAATGAGTGCGCCAGCGCCAAATTGTAGCTTGTTCAGTTATAAAGTCTATTCCGTCTGCTTTTACCCAATCCCTGGCATTTGTCCAGATTGGGCGTGTTTCGGGTTCATGAAAATAGATTTGGGTATGTGGTTGGTACAGCTCGTAACGGCCACCCCACGATCCCCAATTTGGATTTTCAGGCGAACCAAGCCCGTTGTTTATCAGGTACATAAACGAAGGGCTATCTCCTTCCATAATATAGGCCACATCAGGATATTGTTCTCCCAAAGCACCATGATTAATCTGAATGTTTTTGTCAACCCAATCGTTATCGACAATATATTTGTTTGCACCGCTGGGAAAATGATAATGCCTTTCACCCGAAATTCCTGTCCAGGTGGCGTAATAATAACTATCTGCTCCACCCTCGTGATAGCCGGGGCTAACAATATAAAACAGTTCTTTAAAAGTATTTCGGATCCAGGGGCCCGAATTATCTTGATCGGAGATTGTGTAAACCCGTAGTTTTTTAACAAATTTTTCTACTTCTGCTCCCGAGCGGGTGTTTTTAACTTTCCAGAGTGCCTGGGCCAGACAATTTGAACCACCCCAGATCGGTACCCAAACCGGCCGGGGATCATCTTTGTCAACAGTTTTAATGATCCAGTCAGAACCTTCCGAATCTTTTCCTTTTCCAACGGCGTTCATCCCAAAATCGGTATAACCTTTTTTAATACGTTCTTTTAAAAAAGAATGTTCAGGATATCCTGATTCATGTTTTTCAAGATTATCGCGGACTTCTCCATATGCATCCACAATTTCATGAATTCGCCAATCTGCTACTTTATCGCGTTGCCAGCAAGAGGTTGTTGCTACAATTCCTTCCACATCAAATTGATTGGAATAGAGTAAAAAGCGCACCAGCGATTCTGCATCATCAGGTTCATTTTCTATATCGGTTAAAATCAATATTCGGTGTTTGTCAGGTTTATTATCTTTTCCAAACGAATAAAAAGGTATTGAAAAATAAAAAAGCAGAATAAAAAGAAGTAATGGTTTCATAAGTTTAAAAATTGTTGGGAAGATGGTGGAAGCAAGTTGATTGATGCGAACCAAAAACCTAATCATCCCTTTGTAATTATTGCAAAATCAATATTGTTTCAAATGTATAAAAATGTTTGTTTTTAAGATCTCAAATGTCTGTCCCCGATAAATCGGCAGAATCCCAATAAATTAAAAATAAGCCTCTTTTGTTATTTTTTAATGTGTTTTAGTTTTATTTCAAATATAATAAAAACCAAAAACCAGAAGACTGTTTCGATTCTGTTTTTTTGAATTAAATGACCCTTACAGAAGTAATACCGATTTAACAACCAAATGTCGCATACTTTCGTTTTACTCAGCATACTCCTTTGTTGTAGTATCGGCATTAACCATTATAAACTTCGAAATTGCCATGCGGCAT
>Ga0233437_1006221_pt1 | contig 12360 bp, 15 predicted proteins | sample SI_122_August201_FD_182714 | JGI IMG/M metagenome (GOLD analysis project Ga0233437, IMG submission 182714) | Seawater microbial communities from Saanich Inlet, British Columbia, Canada - SI_122_August2016_200_MG | ecosystem: Environmental > Aquatic > Marine > Inlet | place: Canada: British... | reverse complement strand
GTTTGAATTTGTAACCACAAAAACCGCATTCATATTTTTTTAATGTATATTCATTTCCTATTGTTTTTTCTTCGTTGCTTATTTCAATCACCTATATATTAAATTTGATGTAACTAAAGCAAAGGATGGATTTGACCGAGAGGTGAAAGAGTTAATAAAGAACTCTTAACCTTTACTTTAATTATTTCATCTATCTATATATATTGTTGTTGTTTAGCTTTGAAACACTAAATAATATTATGATATATGCTAATATAGTTATATATTTTACTCACTCACTTACAACCCTGTCTTTCTTTTTATCTCGTATAAATATTCACGTGCATAAGTTGAGTATTCTTTAAACTCAGGTATAGGCATTTTCCTATGTAAGCACCCTTCTATCCATTCCCTCTCAGTTATACCCTCATCTTCCTCTATTAATGCTTTCTTCTCTTTATATTCTTCCTTTGGTACTGTATAGTGGGGGGGAAACATACCTATGAATCTTGCTCTAACTTCACTATAATCTTCAACCTTCTTAAAATGATTATATAGTTTCTTTTTTAATGGTCTAGTGAAATATTTAAAATACCCTCTTTCTAAAACTGGTTTGCTTAAATCTATCTGCGTATTATCGTCTATATTCTTTAAGTCTAATTGTGGTTTATAATAACAATGTATTAAAGCCCAACTTCGTCTTATAGCATAATATTTACTAAGATCAAAGAACGACGGTAATACTACAATTAAACATAAGTTACGTTGTCTTATCTTCTGGAAGATTCTTGTTAGTCGTTGATTCTCTGTACTCATAACTCTATATTTGTTTGCACCTTCATATGCTTCGTCCCAAACTATACTACTAAAACGTGGCATTGTCATAACTGCTTCTTCAACTTGTTTTGGATTAAATACTATATTCTTTATACTAAACTCTGTATTAAAGAGATATGCAAAATAATATCCTATCTGTTGAGCTAATGTACTCTTACCTACTCCCTCTATTTCCCCATCTAATAATAACATCATATCACTATCATATTGGACTACATTTTGCATTAAGTCTAATTGTGTCTTTAGTAAACAGTTCATCCTATATTTTTGGTCAGTAACATTAACCCAACGGTCTAATGCTTTGATCTCATATGATTTAGTTTTCATTCTAACTTCTCTAAAAATAATTTTTCGTGTAATAATTGTATAAACATTGTGTACGCTGCTATAACTATAATATACATAAATACTCTCAAGAAGTATAACTTCAATATATATAATTCATTATACATTTTTGTTCGCTCATATCTTTGTCTTTTGGTTGTTCTACTCTAAAAAATAATTTCATTCCCTCTAATAAAACTTTCGTATTGGTTGTGTTGCTTTTGACTGCTTCTACTAATGTATGTAAATGTGCCGAAAGTTCAGAGTTTAAAGGCGGGTTATTTTCTTTAAAATCTAATAATGCTCGTTCTATCCTATCACTATCGTCTATGCAAGTGTCATTATGAACATATTCTCTTTCTTTAACTCCTTTGCTTCTATCATATTGTAAAAATATTTTACCGTCTTTTCCTCTATAAGTAACAAAAACATTATCTTTGGTTATGCTATCAAATTCATCTGGATTGGTATATGCTAAATGATGTTTCAAGAGTTTAATATTAACTTGTTTATTCTTTTCATATTCAAAACCGTATCTGTTTGCAATCTCAAATAAAACTTTATTAAAACTATGTTCTGCGTTTTCTACAGCTGTGTATCGTTCTTTGTCTTTAAAATCTACTCCCGCTTTTAACCATATAATAACTTTTGTCTTGTAAAGAATCACACGCCAGTTTGAATATGACATACATCTATTCCCTTGTTTTTTCCTAAATTCATGATATCTTGGAAAAAAATAGTATGGTTTTATTTCAAATTGTAATGCGTGATAACGCCAAATATTTAACTTTTGTTTTTCAAATATGCTGGGTACTACACCCCTATTTTTTAAAAGAAGTCTTTTTGTACTAATTTTCCAACCTTTTTTATTAAGTTTTTTTATAAAATAATAAACTGTTTGTACGCTTGTTCCTCGTCTTTTAGCTATATCTTTTATTGAATATTCATTAGAATTAATTAGATCTAATATCTCTTGTTCTTTTTTTGTTAGATTTTGAATATCCATACTGGTTGATTTCGCCATTTTTAAAATAACTTTTTAAAATAAAATTAAAGTTTTTAAAATAAAATTTAAACTTTAAGATTTATATTTTTTTATATTATTTATCATATATATTCTAATCTATATTTCCATAGCTGCAAATTCCGGTGTATTTTTGTAAATTGGTAAGATCAATCCGGCTTTGTGCATTTCTGTAATTAATTTTATGTTAATATCATCTAAGCTATTTTTAACGTCACTTTGTATATGATTTTGATATGCTTTACCTTTATTCGTTATTGCGGGAGGATTGTTTAATTTATCTCTTATTTCTTTTAATTCAATATCTATTTCTTTCATTTCTTTAGCTTTAATTTTTTTATGTCCCGCTACATTTCTATACAAAATTCTTAAAGAATTAAACCATAATAATATATCTCCTTCTCGTGCTGCTTTATTAACGTCATCTATTAATCCTGTTAATAAATCTCCAAATCCTTTATTAATGTTCCAATCTTTTTCGCTCATTTTATAATACCTCTAGATTTCTTTGAATGCAAATACTGGTTTTTTCTTTTTCTTTACTACCTTATCTTTTGTGTAAAAACTAGCATTAACACGTCGTCCGTATAGCTTCATTTGTCTTTCCTCCTACATAGGTTTTTTATATCCTTTTGGTAATTTTCTTTTTTTAAATATTTTCATTTTCTAATCCCCCCATCTTAATAGTGCAAAGCTAACTCCGGCAAGTATAAAACAACCAAACATAACTTTATCACTTGTTAAACCTAAAACTCTTATAAATATTGAAAATAATGCTGTCAAAAAACTTGCTCCCGCAAAAGCTCTTTTTCCTTCATAATTTGCTTTAAATACTATAAACGCAATAATAAACGCTGTCACTACAAACAATGTTCCCAATAAATTTCCACTTAATTCATCTGCATTTATAATTAACTCTGCTAATGTTTGGCTTCTTGATATTGCGGTTATATTATAAGGTTGTGCCATTTTAATTAGTTCCTCTACTTTTAAATATCATATAAAGTATAACTGTTAATATCATTATTATTAATATAACGGTGAATATTCTTTGCCATAAAACTGGAATACCTATGCTTGTAGACATTTCTCTTATCATAGTAGTACTTGCAGTTAAACTTGGAATAATTAATTTTAAACTGTTTAATGCGTCTCCTAAAAATTGTGAATCTGCGTCGTCTGTTCCTGTTTGTGTTTCTACCAATTTGTCTTGTAATTCTGCCGTCTCACTTTCTATAATATCTAAATTATTATATGTATCTTTAAATTCACTACTTATTTCACTTCCGCCAATAGTTTCATAGTTTTGTCCCATGTTATATGCTACTGTGCCGAAAGTTACCATAATACCCATAAATAATAAAACTGTGACTAAATAATTTTGAATGTCAAAAGCTGCTCGGGTTTTCATGTTTTCAACTCCATTATGTATATAACACCTACTACTATGATTCCAATTAACCATGTATAACTTAAAAATAATATTCCTATTAATTTTGTTATAATTAGTCCGAAAAGTGCCAAAATAATTGAAACTGAAGGATTATATAATCCTATAAATGCTAATGTTCCAACTATCATTAAACTTAATAATAATCCGTTAAGTCCATATGTTTGAAAATGTTCTACAAACTGTTTAGTCTCTATACTTGTTAAATACTCTAAACTATCACTTGTTGTTGTTAAATATCCTTGTGCTGTAAATTCTCCATCTATCTCAGTATATAAACTCATGTTACAAGTTAAACCACCACTTTGTGAAACTATTGTTTCATTACAAATTGTAGTTATTTCACTATTTTCTGTTTGAAAAACATGAAATCTTGATTGTTCTAAAGGAGTTGTTCCAGCGTCAAAATTATATGTCCATACTTTAGTAGTATTACTAAATATAATATTTGTAGCTGCATTTCCTATCTCGTAAAAAGTATCTAAACCAATGTCAATTAGACTTATAGTAAAAAATAAATCTCTTGTATCTAATTTTGTTTGAGTTGTAACTTTCTTTGTTGCTCCTTGATAATCTATAACAAACCTATAAGGAACATCATATAATTCAGCAAATAAGAAACTTTCACCATTATCATTGGTTTTTGCCATTTCTACTGTTTCCCAAGAATTTTCACTTATATAATATCTTTGCATTTTAACAGTAGCATTAGCCAGACTTGTAGCGGAATCATCTAAAACTTCAATATTCTTATATAAATGTGTATTATCTTGATTTGTATCTATTAATAAGTATAAATTTAAAGTTTGAGTATCTCCTCCGGAGATTGTGACATAATAACTTCTAGGTGTATAATCTTCTGCTTTATAATTAATTTCATAATCTCCAACTGCAAAACCACTTTGAAATGTTACTCCTGTGTCTATAGTATAGGTATTTGAAATATTATCATAATTAATCACATCTATTGTAACGTTTCTATCTGTAATTAAAGTTTTATTTTGTTCATCATAAATAAACAAATATAATGAATTTGTAGATGTTAAGTGAATAAATTTATTTTCTGTTTCAATAAAAGTTAAATTTGTTACATTACTAATATAATTTGTTGATGAAATATTAACCGTATAATTTCCTGTTAAATTAAAACTTATATTCCCATCTGTTGCACTTTGACTTTGAATTAAACTTAAATCTGTAATATTTAAGATATCTATATCTATATTATTAACTGTAGTATTTGTAATACTATCTTTAACAAAAATTGTATAAGGTCTTGTTATTGTAAAGAAATAACTTCTACTAACAATATTCAAATCTCCAATAGAATTGAATTGAAATGATTTTTTTCCCTTTGTTTTTGGAACTACTTTTGCTCTATTTTTACTTAAAATCTCTACTGTAACTTCTCCTTGTTGTTCATCTTCAAAGTCTATCCATTTTTTAGTGTCCCAACAGACTAAATGACCTTCGTAGTTTGAATTTGGTAAATATCTAATATCATCACATTCTATATAAATTTCTGGATTTTCTTTATTAAATTCCATATCAAAACTATATCTATCTTTTTTCTTGTTTAATTTCATCTCTTTTAAATCTGGACTTGTGATTCTAACTTTTTTATCACTTAAATCGTATCCTAAAGATAGTTTGTCATTTTTATATGATTTAATTTCTTTTGCAGTATGTGAATCTGCCAAAAATTCATCTATTCTATAAGTACCGTTTCTAATATCATTCACATTAAAACTTATATTTAAAGTTGCAAAAGTTTCTCCACCTCCCATTGTTTTTTCTGTAAAATTTAATTGTTCTTCACCAGTATCATTATATCTCCATAATGTAAAATTCATGTAGAGTAAATTTGTATCATTTCCACTAAGATTTAAGTTAATATTATTATCTATATCTTCCCAATAAATTGTATTATTAACATAATTTCTATTAGAAAAAGGTTCTAACAAATCAACGTTATAAATATAAACGCCAGAACTCCCATTTAATTCTGAATTACTTGCATTAAACGAAATATTATAATATCCTACATATAAAGAAGGTAATGAAATATTATAATATAAATTATTACTTAAATTTACATCTAGAATAGTTTGATTAAATATTCCTTGTTGATAAAAGCTAATATTTACAATATCATAATTATTAGATAAAAAAGTTCCATTAACAGTAAAATTAATATCCTGTAACGCATAATTTATTGTATTATTGGTTAAATCTGTGTTCAATGTTAAAGTTGGTTGAGGTGATTCCCCAAAACAACTGCCCTCTGTGCTTGGAGCTGTATAAACACAAAAATTGTCAAACATGAAATCTCTCCCATCAGTGTCAACATATGCAACAAAGCCTGCATAACCACTTGCATGTGTTCCATCATCAATGCTGCCTGATGCTGTTGATGCTCCATTTGTGACATTGTAAGTGTGAACTGTTCCATCAAAACATCCTCTGACAGCAACAACATCACCATTATTCATATCAAGATTTCCATTTCCCTCTGAATGTACATCATTGATTGAGCCTCCTGACCATTCATGAGATCTAAAATCATCTGTGCCTGTTGGCTCTGCTTGTAAATTAAAAGAATATCCATCATCTCCTGATGGGTTTCTTCCTAAAAATCCTCCTCCTGAGACTGTTCCAAGTATTTTAACATCTACATAATAACAATAATCATTTGATGGAGTAGTATCATGATAAAGAAATTCCCACACATTTTTGTCACTTTGAGGATCCATTAATAAAGATTTTGTGCCATTGATTGCTCCTGTTTCCTCAACCCACCATGATGATGAGGATGCATCTCCTAAATGTGTGAAACTTGATGGAAAAACTCCATCTGTTCCATCTTCAAAATCTTCAAAAATCTCTACTGCTCCATCAACACTTAAAGATAACAATGTTAATAATAAAAACACGACACTGAAATATTTAATCCAGTTATATTTATTTTCTTTCATCTTTTAAACATCCTGTAGTTGTATAAGTAGTGATCCAAATCTATGACTGCCTTACTAAAAGGTATAACTAATAAAAACATTAGAAATAAACTCATCAAACCTATTTTTTTTAGTTGATCTTTCTTTAATTTTTCTCTCATTATATTAATTTGTTCTGGCATACATAACCCCCGCTAATCCAAACCCCATGACCACAAATAATTCTACAAAATTATTCATTACTAATGGAATTATATCAAAATCATCTGCAAAAGTTGTTATTTGTGCATTTTGTGAAAATGTATAATATGCGTTTCCGTAAGCTGCGGCAAGGATAACTAAAACTGCAAATACCACAATACTTAAAAAATAAAATACTGGCGAAGTATCAACTTGCCATGCCAATATTAATGCTCCTAAATACATAGCTATTCCTATTGTTAAAAATAAATTATCAAAAGTTTTGACATATCTATCTTTTCCGTCTTGCATCATATCTTTTCCCCTTTGTGCTATATCATCATTTGCTTGAAATGAATCATTAACTTTACTGTGAATAACCCAACCTATGACAAAAACAAAAGCACAAACTAACAAAACTACCATTATATAAAATAAATCCCCGAAACTTCCTTTTTTGTTTAATTTTTTCATTTTATAAATAAAAATTTTCCTCTTTTACTTTCTAACTTTGTTTCTAGTTTTTTTAACTTAAAATATTCGTTAAACATTAAATTAGCTTCAATTCTCATACTTGTTTGATTTGATTTTGCTTTGTGTTTTAGATAACTATACATTGTTGTAGGTATTTTTACTTGTACGGTTTTTTTCATTTTTTCATACTCCTAGAGAGATAAGTCATAACATTCATAATAAAATATATTGCTAAAATAAAAGAAATTGCAATAGCTATTATTATATTAACATTGTATAAAGTTGTAATTAAAGTTATTTGATCTGCACTCCGACTTAAATCTCCCGCTATCTCTAATGCATATTGTGTCATAAGGGGCATTAACCATATTAATAACCATATAAATAATAATCGTACTGCACTATTTTTGTTTTCTTCACTATTTTTAGTTCCAAATAAAGAAAAGTTCCAAGTTAAACCCAATATTAAGTATATAACAAATTCCAATCCAAATAAAAATACTTCATTACTTAATGCCATTTTTTAAATTACCTCGCCCCTGTCTACATCTTCACTATCTATAGCACTTATTATAGCAACAACAAAAATTAGACTTAATAATACTATTAACATGTAAGTACTATATTCATGTTTCATTGTATAATTTTCTCCATAATAACCCAAAAGGTAACATCATATTAACTACTTGTTTTCCTTGTGACGCTTGAGCCATAGCAACAGATTTCCCCATATCTATTATTGCGTCCATTCTTTTTAATATTAAGATTATAACTATTAAGAAAATACCTAAACTTCCAACCCATAATATTTGCTGTCCGTATTGATCCCAAAACCCTAATTCTTTTTTAATAATATTCCAAGTAGCGTCTAAATCATTAATCATTTTACTTTGCATATCATAATTGGCGGGGATAAAATGAGGATTAGGTGAAATTTCTAACCATGTTGCACTTTGATTTTTGATAAATGCACTTAAACACGCTTTTTTACCTTGTTGATATTCATATTTAGTTTCTGGATATGGAAAATCTATATCTTTGTTTTTTAAAGCTATGAACTTTCTTTCTTTTTTGTCCTTCTTACCTCTATCTTTAACATATCTTTTCCCTGTTCCTGTTTCTATATATAAATGTAAAGGATAATTAAATTTAAAATAATAACTAATTATCCACATAATCCCGAGACCTACAAGCCCCCAAAATAACACAGTTGCAAATACACCTAAGTTAGTCCATATTTTCCCTGTATTCATACTTAAAGTTCCTAATAAATCCATTTTTCTTTAACCTCGCTCTTTTATAATGTCATACTAACTGGTTTTTCTTGACTTGGCATATTTCCTCTAACTTCACTAATTTGATAACTACTAAATAATTCTTTTAGTAATGCCATATCTGTACTTTTACTTAGATGTAAAAAAATATTAGTAAATATTTGATGTGCTAACATATATGCGTCATTATCATCTTTAAATCCAAATTCTTCTCTGTTTAACATATAACTTTTTAATAATAATCCATATGTTTTAAACGCTAATGTACGTAAAACTACATCATCCATTTTCCCTGTTGCGTTGTTTGTTGTCATAGAAAGATTTAAAATGTTCATTGTAACATCTAAACCAGTATCATTAATTAAAGGTCTAATTCCTAAATTTTTCCATGTTGGAACTAAAACTTTATCTTTACCTATAATTTTAATTTCTTCAACTAATGTTTCACCTTTTAACTTATGATACATTTCTTCAAGAAATTTTCCGTTATCTAATAGAAATTGACCAAAATAATCAGTTTGCATTTTCATTAATGCGTCTTGTGTTAATATTGTATCTCCGCTCATTTTATAATTTTATCCTCGCTGCATTTTTAAAGAATTTACTTATTTTTCCTTCTTTTACATTAAATCTTTTCTTTTTTTTGACTTTACTTATTTGAAAGCCCATTGTTTTAATTCCTCTAAATTTTCCCGCTCCTATCTCGCTTTTAACAGGTTTTAGCTCTAAACCACTCATAACCCTTATATTTTTAACTTTCTTTGGTTTTATGGTTTCAGGTACTCCTCTTACTTCAAATCCTGTTAAACTACCTTTACTTTTCCCCTTAATGCCTTTTGCGATACCTAATAAACTCGGTTTGTAACTTGGAGGTTGACTTTTAAGTTGTTTTGGTCTTTTAGCTTTCTGTAAACCAAATTCTACTTTTGGAATAAAAACATAAGGATTAATTGGTGGTGGCGGAACTGGTTCTTCTGGAATAATTTCTAATGATGATGTAACTTCTAAATCTGTTTCGGGGATTGATGTTTGGATAATTTTTGTATCTTTTTTGACTTCAGGTATTTGTATTAATTCTTGTGAAGGAACTGGAGTCTGTTTACTTCTACTTATTGATGTTGTTCCAAGAAGAGTTTTTGTTTCAGGTTTTTCTAATTCTATTAATTCAGTTTTAAAAGTTGGTCTAACTTTTCCCTCTTGTTCTGTTTTAGGTTTTGTTAATATCTTTTCTTCAAGTTTAGATTTTGTTTTAAATTTTTCTTGTTGTGTAACTTCTTGTTTTTTAATTGAAAATATAACTGGAGTAATAGTTTCTGTACTAACTGTTGGTTCTATTAATAATGCTGCTTTACTTGTTAAATCTCCTGTTACTTTTGGTTGTGTAGAAGTTGTAGTTCCCACACCTGAAACGAAACCAGCTCTTAATCCCGCACTTGTTAATAAAACATTTCTTGTTATTCTTGCAGCTTGACTTCCTTCAAAAACTGTTGATGTTTTTCCTATATTTGTTTGTTCTATTGTCACATCTGGAACAGTTAAACTTGATTTTGCTCCTACTTTTATAACTGTTGAAACATAACTTCTTTTAAATGGTGTAACTTTGTTTAAAAATCCTTCCTCTAATCTTTGACCTTTAACATCTAAAGTTTCTAATGTTTTTGTAGATTCTGGTAATTTAATTCTATCTCTAACAAGAGCTAACCTTTTTTGTCCTTCTGTAAATAATGGTTTTGTTACTCCTTTTTGTTGTAAAACATCTCCGGTAAATTCTACTTTCTTAAATTTACCGCCGTCCACTCGTTCATATCCTTTTAATTTTAAATTTGTTGGGTCTGATGAAGTTGTAGTTAATCTTCCTTCGGTAGTTGATAATAATTTACCTTTATTTGATTTAATTATACTCCTATATGCTATTTCTGTATCTTTTACACTCGCTACAGTTTCTATGGTTTTTGTAAACTTCCCGCCAAATAGTTTGCCGTCTTTTCCGTATTTAATTTTACCTACTCGTGTAACTCGTATTACGTCTCCTTCTTGTTGTGTTATTGGTCTTTCAAATTTAACTTTAGGTTTAACTAAAGATTTCATTACTTTTAATCCGGTGTATTCACTTGCTAACTGTCCGCTTGTATATACTGCTCCAACTATATCTTTTTTCTTAACTTCTTCACTAAATCTTAATACTCTTTTTCCTACACTATAACCATATAAACCTTTTAACGCTGTGCCACCTACTTTAAATATAGTAGTCTTAGCTATTGCGGTTTGTCCTAATGCTAAAGAAGTATATGCTCCACCAAGACCTAATGTTAATACTGTTGCCCCCGCTACTGCTCCTTTTTTAAGTCCTAAATCGGTTAATTGTCCGCTTACTGTTCCACCCATTCGTCTTAATTTTTCTTCTTTTTGAAATTGAGGTGACATTGTAACTTCTTGTGGTTTTGTTGCTAAATAATAATATCCTGATTCTTTTAATCCCTTTTGTAATTCTAATCTATTAGAACTTGTTATCCCTTCTTTTTGTGCCTTTGTAAATGTAGATCTTAGTTTAATTTCATCATAAGTTTTTAATGGAATTTCTTTACCAACTGTTAAACCATTTAAAGATGTTTCTTCAACTTGTGTTATATCATCATAACTTTTTTCAACTCTAATTTCTGTGCTTTTTCTTAATCTTCTTTTTTCCAATTCTTTAGTTTCAAATTCATATGCTAATGCTGAAGCTGATGTTCCTATACCTAATACTCCTTTGGGTTTCAAAGTTCCTTTTTTTGTAACTGTTGTATATTTTTCTTGTATTTGTTTTTGTTTTGCTTCCGTTTCTATAGTTAAACTTTGTAATTGAGCTTGTGTTCTAATTTGTTCTGCTCTTTGTCTTTCTACTTGTGTTAAACTTTCTTCTTTAAATACTTGACCTCTTGGTGCTGCTTCACTTCTTCCTCTTGCTGTATCTACTATTCCAACAACTTGACCCGATTTATCTCTAATTTTTTCTATAGTTGGTGAGGGTGTAATTATTTGTGTTCTAAAATCTGTAGGGGTTGTTGTTGTTCTTTTACCAGTTTTTAAATTTACTGTATGTTGAACTACTGTTTCAGAAACTGGCTCTACTATTGTTTGTGGGACAGGAACATTTTTTAATTTATCGGGTTTAGGTTGTCCTGTTTGATAAGTAATTTCAGCTTGTTGTGTTGTAGAATTAGAAGAACTTGAACTACGTTTTTTTTTTACTTTGGCTCTAGCTTCTTTTTCAGTCTTACCTGTAACTACACCTTGTTTAGTTTTAATTACAGTAATACTCACCATTCCTTATTTATAATGTATATTATACTATTTAAAAATATATATCCTAAACTATATGTTTGGTTACTTTTTGATTACTCATATTTATATAATTGAATATATATATTATAGATTAACTCAATTAGACAAGGAGGAGGTTAAACAAAATAAAATGAAAAAGAAAGGATTTCAAATTACAGAAGTTCCATCATTAGTTGTTGTTCTATTAGTTATTTCAATCGTTTTAGGGGTTGGTGCAACTATCTTAACACAAATACAAGGAACTCAAACAAGCGGATCATTAGCTTACAACATTACCGGAGACGGTTTAACAAGTCAAGAAGATATGTCTGAATGGCAATCAACTTGGGTCGTTATTGTAGCTGCTGCCGTAGTTATCGGAATCGTAGGGAGATATCTATTTTTTAAATAGGTGAATCATGAAAATGAAACGTCTAAGTAAAAAAGGATTTAACCTTACAGAAGTACCTTCACTAGTAATAGTTTTATTAGTTATTGCGATTGTTCTTGGAGTAGGAGCAACCATTAACGGACAAATAAAATCTACGCAGTGCTTATACA
>Ga0233437_1006214_pt1 | contig 12379 bp, 14 predicted proteins | sample SI_122_August201_FD_182714 | JGI IMG/M metagenome (GOLD analysis project Ga0233437, IMG submission 182714) | Seawater microbial communities from Saanich Inlet, British Columbia, Canada - SI_122_August2016_200_MG | ecosystem: Environmental > Aquatic > Marine > Inlet | place: Canada: British... | reverse complement strand
TATATTGCAGAATACGCATGGCGATACAATCATAGAAACATGGAAGCTAAAGACAAAATCAAGTCGATTTTACAATTGCTTGAAAACAGATACGAATATAGTGGCTAATTTAGGACTTTACCCTAGATTATATTGGAACCAGTTGTTGTAACGCCATGCTCTCATGGCAGACCCTTACCAGGAGGTAAACCAATTGTATTGTCCACAATGCGGTACACGTGCTTCGAACGATTGGCGATCATGTCCTCAGTGCGGCGCACCTCTGGCACCAACTTCCGGTACCAAGCCGGAACCAAAGATGCCATTTTCCCCAGGTGTATTTGACGATACAGCTGCCGGGCGCCCGAGTCCATGGCTCTATGGTATAGGCGCGGCGCTCATTGTAGTCACTTTCATTTTGGCGATGGTTCTATTTTTCACCGATCTGTTTGGCAGTAATCCGGACACCCGTTTTGTTGTCCCCGGCACCGAGGAACTCGATTTTGACAGCACTAGGGAATATACGATTTTCTATGAGTATCGAAGCTCCATTGACGGTAAGGGATACTCAACCGGTGAGTCTTTAAAAGGAGTTGAGGTTAGCCTCCGCTCAAAAGATGGGGCTCAATCAGTGCCGCTTTCGAATTCATCCTGGGATACCAGCTACGAAATTGGCAGCCGTGCCGGAAAGTCACTGTTTGAATTCGAGATCGAAGAACCCGGCACATACATACTGACTACAAATTACCAGGATGAGACAGCAACACCAAAGGTCGTTTTTGCTATTGGGCCATCCTTCGATATTCTGGGAACCATTTTGAGGAGCTTTGGAATAGGCTTTGGCGGATTTGTACTGGGGGTTCTGGTATTATTATGGGTATTTTTGAAACGGCGTCAAACGGCAGAGCAAGTAACACCACCTCAAATAGATCCGATGGCTATTCAAGTATCGCCCAAATCGAGACTCGCAGTAACTCTACTCGCCTGGTTTCTGGGACCATTCGGTGCACATCGATTCTACCTTGAAAAGTACGGGACAGCGGTACTGCTGCTTTTCACGTTTGGGGGTTTGGGAATCTGGGCTCTGATCGACTTTTTCATGGCAGTTTGCGGTGTTATGAAGGATAAAGACGGTAGGCCGATCACGGTTTGGTGAGGATATGCCCCGCTAGATAACTAGCTTGAATAGATTTGTAAGAATCCATCCCAATCCAATACAAACAGGGAATGTCAGAACCCATGCTACCGCAATGTTTCCAGTCAAGCCCCAACGAACCGCAGAGAGACGTTGAGTAGCTCCAACTCCCATGACTGAAGCGACCGAGCAATGGGTAGTGCTTACCGGAATTCCGAATTGAGAGGCTGTTTCAATTACACCTGCAGCAGCAATATTAGATGCAAACCCGTGTGCTGGTTCCAGTCGGGTCATTTTGAGACCTACCGTTTTGATGACTCTCCATCCACCGAGCGCAGTGCCCAATGAGATGGATGCAGCAGCAGCGACGACTATGCCCCATGGGATGCTATCCCAGTGTCCGGCATCATCTGTATAGAGTACCAGTCCCATCACCATTAGCGCTATGGGCATTTGGCCATCGTTGTTGCCATGAGCATAAGCCAGAAAAGCGGTGGTTAAATATTGTGATCGTTTGAAAAGATTTCTCGCACGGCCTGGAGCAACCTTATAGAAAAGCCAGAATATGATGATCATAATTAGGAACGCTGCAATGAAACCAAGCAGGGGAGCGCATACTACAGCCGCAAGTGTTTTTTCAAATTTACCCCAACCGATATCGCTGCCGGTAGCCAGTCCCGCTCCTACCAGAGCAGCTACTAGCGAATGACTAACGCTGATAGGTAGGCCAAGGTAGGTGGCACCCAGTGTCCAAATAATGGCAGCTCCTACAGCGCCGATTAGTATACTGTATCCTAAATCCCCAGTAACTGCTTCCTCGGTCAGGATGCCTTTACCAATAGTCTTGGCAACAGCGGCACCAATGAGTGCGCCATGAATACATCCGGCAAGATTGCCTACTGCGGCTATGCCGATAGCAACACGGGGAGAAAGTGCCCGGCATCCAATGGAGGCAGCTACTGCATTGGCAGCGTCATTTATACCATTTGTAAAACCGAATCCCAGAGCGACTGTAAAGATAACGACCAGCAAGAACTCATCAAGCATACTTCAGTACTATTCCTTCAAGTACATTGGCCACATCTTCACCACGATCGACGGCATGTTCCAGATTGTCGTAAATATCTCGCCACTTGATGATTTCCTTCACATCAGTCTCTTCTTCGAACAGGTCAGCTACGGCAGCATGCTGCAAATCGTCAGCCTCATTTTCCAGGCGGTGGATCTCAACACAATGGCGAAGGATTTCCTTGAGTTTGCGCGGGTGCCGCAACAAAGGAACAGCTTTGGTTAATTCGATTGCTACCTTGTTGATAATGTACGTTATCTCAGTTGCCCTGGGTGTGGGCTGATCAATGTGATAAAGGAACAACCGTTTTACTGCCCCCTCCATGTAATCCAACATATCATCCATACTATTGGTCAATAGGGCAATATCCTCGCGGTCAATCGGCGTTACAAAGCTGCGATGAAGATTTTCCATGATCTTATGAGTGATTTCATCACCATCGCGTTCCAGCTTCTTTATTGCCCTGGCTTTTTCCCTTGTATTATCGAAGTTATCAAACAGGTCAACGAGTCTCTCAGAAGCGGCCATCAGATTATCGGCGCTCTGATCAAATAAATCGTAGAACCTTTCATTCCGGGGAATTATCCGAATTCTAGCCAATGCGCACCTCCTCGATGGCATGCTCACCTGTTGAGCGTGTGTAATAATTGGGGGTTTTTGGAATTCCGAGGTAACGTGAGGTATGGAGTAGGTATATAGAAAAGGACTGTAAAAAGGATCGAGTAGCGTATGGTTGTGCGGTTCGTATCACTCTATCCACTCAGGTACACTGTAGACTTATCCAAAACCACAACCATTGTAAGGAAGGTTGATACAGGGTGTCAAGATTTCCTAAGAGATGTGAGGGATATTGATGAGCTTGACTACGAATCCATACTAGGATAGTATATGGGCACTTTGTTGATTACATCATTTGGAGTATCAACGTCCAACCTTGGTGGTATAGTAACAGATCAATAAAGATAATTCATATACAGGAGAAAATCATGGAAGAGCGAATCACCTATTTTGAGAAACGAGGTGAAGTCAATACACAACAAGTTCTGGCACTAGCCAAAGAAAGAGCACAAGCCAGAGGAATTAGCAAAGTCGTTTTAGCTTCAACCAGGGGGGAAGCAGCCAAAGTCGCCGCAGAGGCGTTTAAGGGGACAGACATTCAATTGGTGGTAATTCCGTGGCAATTCGGTTTTGCAGATACTCAACCGTTCCCGCAAGAACTGGTGACCGAACTAGAATCTGCGGGCCATCGAGTTCACTTCGGCACTATGCTGTTTCATACCGAAAACTTGTATGGCAATAAGGTTCCAGAACATATGGCCAACCTGCTCCGCATTTTCGGGCAGGGAACCAAGGTCTGCATCGAGATCATCATGATGGCCTGTGATGGCGGATGTGTTGTACCCGGGGAACAGGTGATTGCCATAGCCGGTACGGCATCAGGGGCAGATACTGCTATGGTAGCCCTCGCGGCGTCAAGCACAAAAATGCCCCGGATTAGAGTTAACGAGTATATTTGTAAGCCACTAACAATACCAAAACCTGAAATTACCGCCACCTAGAATACTCGATCTATAGTGTATGTAGAATCCTATTAACGGCAAAATGGCTGGCTCGGCAAGGGCCAGCTATTTTGTCTCCAGTTTCCACCCTCCGATACCACGAGTGGTGAGGATGTTTTCAGCCCCACCGATCATCTCGTCGATCAATTCTTTGGCTGTCGGCACTTTATCGATGAAACCAATTGCCAAAGATACAGTATCAAGCCCGGCTTCTCTCGGCACTCCCGCCCTCTCCGCGTTCCCTGCAGCCTGCATTATTTCTTTGGTTCCCTGTGCCCCCATTAGCGCCTGAAGTTCTTCAGCAGTTGGTGTATGCATTATGGGATCGCGCCACTTGGGATCGTAGGGATCGGCCTCTACTAATACTTGTTGACGTCGCTCTGCGAGGGGACACTCTTTGACAGCGCAGAAAGCTGTTCCCAACATCACAGCTTCCGCCCCAAGTGCCATCGCACCAAGAAATGTACGCGAATCACCGATACCACCTGCAGCTATCACCGGAATTTTCAATGCATGTGCAGCCAGCGGAACACTGACAAATGTCGTAAGCATATTGGGACTTTTAAGCCCCGCTCCTTCGAGCCCCATAATACAGACAGCATCCGCTCCGTGCTTTTCAGCCGAAAGGGCATGCTTGACCGATTGCACCTTGTGATACCAAAGTAGCCCTGCTTCCTTAATTCGTTTGCCGTGATCTTCGGAGCGATATCCGGCGGTTTCGATCACGGGAACCCTCTCCTCTATTGCGACCTCGCGCAACGGGACAAGGATTGGATCGACTGTGGGGCTCAAATTTACCGCAAAGGGTTTATCAGTCAGTGATCTGCATTTCTGTATCTCCGCCCGAAGCTTTTCTGGTGTCTTGAGAGTCCAGGCAGTGATCATACCCAACCCACCAGCATTCGATACCGCCGCCGCCAGTTCCGCCTTGCCGATCATGGCCAGTGCACCCTGTATGATAGGGTATTGAATACCAAGTTGTTCTGTGATCCTTGTCTTCCATTCCATGCATTCACCTTCCGCAAACATATTCACTGGAATTGAGGTGGCCTCTTACCACCAAGAAAATTCTTGATCGCATGCTTCCCCATTTCGGCCACCGCTTTCTTGCGCGGCATGGATCCAAGTAAAAGCATCGTGCGTTGATTTGGCTTTCCGGTGATAATACTTGGCTGCTTCCCAAGCGCTCGCAGGGCCTCACTCACAACTTGTTCCGGGGTCATCACGTATGCCCCTTTGGCCATGCCTTTCTCGTCCATGGAACCCTTCAGCCCCGGAGAGGACGTCATTCCGGCAATGCACGCCAGAACATCAACGCTGTATGGCTTGAACTCATACCACAAGCTTTCTGCCAGTACAATATTATATGCTTTGGTCGCCGCATAATGCGAATAATACGGCGATCCGCGCAAACCCGCGCCGGACGACATTAAAATGATACCGCCCCTTTTTCTCTCAATCATCTTTCTTCCTAAATGGTACGTCAGGCTCAATGGTCCGCGGCAATTGATATCCAGTCGCGCAAGCTCGTCTTCAATAGTCGAATCAAAGAAAGCCCCGACGCTTGCTAAACCAGCATTGTATACCAGGAAACCGATTTCAATATCCTGCGTCTTCTCGCTCACCACATCCATTAATTGAGGGCTCGCCAGATCCAGTTCGATGGTTCTCGTTTCTATGCCAAACTGTCGCTCAAGCTCCGTTGCTTTGGATTCGAGTAGTTCTGGTCTGCGCGCAACAAGTGCAATATTCAACCCTCGCTCCGCCAGTGCTGAAGCATAGGCTCCCCCAATCCCCTCCGATCCGCCCGCGATCAAGGCCCAGGGTCCACATTTTTCTTTGAACTGAGTTGAAGACCTCGCCATTGTGCTACTCTCGGTTATCAACAGCTTACTGTTCCGTCATGGAGAACATTTCTTCAGATGCCGCTGCCGAGAACTCAATTCCACCATCAATATCAAACATCCGGCCTGTGATCCAATCCCCGGCCGGTGACGCCAGATATAGCGCCATTAGAGCAACATCTTCCGGTTGTCCCCATCTTTTTAATGGAACCGCTTCAGTGATGATGTCGCGCAGTTTTTCGGGAAACAAGGCGGTTACCTCTGTCCATATTGGTCCGGGGCGGATGGCATTCACCCGAACATGAGGGGCCAGCTCCCAGGCAAGTGTCTGGGTGATGGAATTCATCCCGGCTTTGGCGGCCCCATACGCGGGCAGCCCCAGGCTGGCATGTACCGAGTCCCGACTGGAAATATTGATGATGACACCTGATTTTTGCTCCAGCATAACCTTGGCAAAGGCCTTGCTGCAAATGAACGCACTCGTAAGAGAGAACCTCAAATCGGTCTCGAACTGGTGTTCATTCATTTCCATCATTTTGGTGAAAGTGGCACCGGCGGCATTGTTGACCAGGATATCGATATGCCCAAACGTTTCTCTTGCTTTTTGTACCAATTGTTCCACTTGATCGCTTTTGGTAACGTCGCAGGGTATGGCAATCGAACGGCGACCCATTGATTTGATTTCCTCTGCAGTAGCCTCAATTTCCCCCACTGTTCGTGATGTGCAGACAACGTCGGCTCCAGCCTCAGCGAAAACCCTGGCGATTACTTTGCCTATCCCTCTTCCGGAACCAGTCACTATGGCGACTTTATCCGTCAAATAGAATCGCTCCAAAACCATTTTGAACCTCCGTCCTTCTATCTTGCGCTTCAATTCACCCTTCGACAAGCTCAGGCCGAACGGAAGCCACTGCAGTTTCAACGCTCAACCCGTTCGCACTGAGCTTTGTCGAAGTACAAACAGAAGTAGACTCAATTACCAAAGGGCAACCAAAGATACCAGTGCATGTCACAATCAATCATGGAAACACCGTCAGAGATGATCCTGCCTCGTCAGTACTGGCGATAACGACGCTGTACGTGTTCCTGCCGGATACGGATTTGCTCGCGTCGCTCTTGTGCTGATACTGTACGCACGTCCGAGGGTAAATGGGCTCGAATCTCGCCGAAGGCCACCTTCGTTGCCTTGATGGTCGGCAGCTCATCCGGGTTCATGGTATAGCTCCAACGAGTAGCCATGAATCCTTGTGAAAGGTTCGTCGTATCTAACCAATTGGGAACACAGGGATCACGATGTGCTATCACATAACGCTTCGCACCATCGCTATCCAATTCCGCCTGGAAATCGTTTAGGCTGCTGATATGGTTCGCATAATCCAGCGATTCACCCCAAAGATTGGAGAGATGGAGGCCCATGAATGCTGGTGAAACAGGTGTCCGTATCTCTACGATGAGCGCTTCATCCTCACCGAGATCATAGACACCCCCCGCATAAACGTTCGTGCTTTGACCGCCGCCAGTTGCCAGATTGGCCGGGGCCGGGTCGTTGAAAGCATTGCGGGGCATGAACTGCTTGCCATCGCCATTCATATCCTGATAAGTCTCCAGAACAACCGAGTAGAACTCGTTCCAGAACCGCATCTGCTTATTGACTATCTCACCAATTCTTTCCATTTGGCCAGCGGCCCGTGTCGAATCTAGCGGAGCCGGGTGTGCCCCCTCGTTGCCTACACGAGCAATTTGGAGATCGAGAGCATCTTCCTGCCCCCAATCATAGAACAGCTCCCTTACAACCAAATATTTTCCGGTATGATCGACATTCTTGGTCGTCCCATGAGGATTACTTTGCTGCCGGATAGTTTTGGTCGCTATGAAATTTCCCATGTGCCCTTCGGGACGCTCCGGCGCTAACAAGACTTCGAAGGACCCATCTGTTTCCACGATCAGATTTGAAGAATCTAAAGTACCGGTGTTGACACGGGAACCGGGCATTAATTCGGCGATGTTTCCACTATCTCCGGCATAAGCATTGGTCGCCTCAAAAATCACGTATTGGGGTGATTTCCGGCCAGAGGACGTACGAGCCTCACCGCGCCAGTGACGATAATCCTGAGCTTGGCCTCTCACCAAATACGTGCCATTGCCATCGATTTCAGCACATAGATAGATGGCATCTGCATTGTCGATGGTGGCCTTATCGAGTGGCTGAATGGCTCGTCGGAAATATGGATAGTCTGGGTCACTGAGCGCACGGTCGATCGCCCCATAGAGAAATCCAAGAAGATAGCGATAACCCTCAGCAAGATTCCGATCCGTAGGTGGAGGAGGGTAGAGCTTTGGATCATCGATGGCTTCTCTTGCCCTACCAAGTTCGGCGATCATTTGATCCCAGGCATCCCGAAGGCATATCCGAGCATCTTTGCGAGCCATCTCGTCCTCATACATCGAACTATCCTCCTTTGTCAGTAATTGATCAAAATGAATCCTTGCCCCAGATATACTGCTGAGCTGCCGTCGTTACCGTGAGCATCGTTGAGAGTAGCACAATCAACTATCCTCAGGCAGATATTCTTTGAACATATCACCAAGCTCGTCATCCGTCCGTTCCGGGACTTTGTAATAAGTACGGATAACAACAGATCCATCTGGTTCAAATCGGTACGTTTCAATACTGAGCCCAACCATTGTTTTGCTCCCTGCAGTTATGTGGTTTTCCAGCAACCACGCAACCTCATTACCGCAAATGAAGAGGGTCCCTTCGACGATCTTGAATTTGACATTTGGTTGAAACAGGTCATAGGATTTCGAGGCACATTCTTCAAAACCTACTTTTTCCGGTGTTCCCACGGGATCGAGCATCCTGAAGTCACCGGGAGCTACACTCTTCCAATTCCTTTCCCAACCCTCTTTATCACCTGCGTTCCAAAGGGCAACGTAATTTTCTGCCCATTTCTTCAACTGCTCTTGCTTTGGTACTGCCATAACTACATTACTCCTCTCTCAGTAAATTGACTATGATCTATGATCAGGCAATAGCGCCAATCCCAAGTCTACCGTCACCATCGCTGAAGAGGCAAGACCTGTCTTATCCGTAATGTGGCCAATAGTGATAGTATTTTCCTTAGCTGGTGTAACCGTGTCCGTTGGGGAGGCTGTTAGTTGATCTTTGCCGCCGTCACTATCGCTACAGGCAGCCAGCAAGGGTAAGGCAAATAGTAGGATCAACAGAGAGAACACGAATATCTTATTTGAATGCATCATAATGTCACCCCTTTACTTAATTGAGGTTCCACTGTTGGCTTTCACTACTGCTAATGGATTTTTACGCCCACCTGAAAATTGATGAATTCACCATAGGCACCACCTTATTTTTTTGCACTGGCCAGTAATTGCGTGATCGGTTCGGCAGGGACGTGTTTTCGATCAACCAAGTATCCCAAAATCTGCCTGACACACTCGTCTGCTGACAGATGATCGGTGCGTAAATGGATTTCGGGATTTTCTGGAGGTTCGTACGGAGCGCTGACACCGGTAAACTCTTTGATAATACCCTCCCGAGCCTTTTTGTATATCCCTTTGGGATCGCGTTGTTCACAAACGTTCACAGGGCAATCAACAAATACCTCGATAAACGAGCCGTCACGGCTAGCAAGGTCCCTGGCAGCTTGCCTGTCTGATTGATAGGGGGATATGAACGCGACGAGGTTAATCACACCGCAGGATCGGAGTAGACTGGCGACTTCACCGATTCGTCGGATGTTCTCGGTACGATCCTCGGGTGAGAAGCCAAGGTCTTTGTTCATCCCGTGCCGGATATTGTCCCCATCTAGAATATAGGTATGGCAACCCCACTCAAACAGAGCCTTTTCGGTCGCCACCGCCAATGTGGATTTGCCCGATGCTGAATGACCGGTGAACCACAGAGTGAAAGCTCGATGGCCCTTTTGTTGTTCTCGATCAACACGCGTTATGGGCCCATCGTGCCAAAAGATGTTGCTTGCTTTCTGGTTATTCATGGCTTTCTCCACTCATTGATATGTACCCAAATCGTCTGTTGTCCCGTACTATCCGATCGTTTCTCCGGCAGGCATGGGGATCTGATTCTCCCAGCCAAACCGGTCAAAAAGTTCGGCCAGCTCGTCGCGCAGAGCATCAGCATCGATCCCGAATTCATCAAGCGTGTACCGATGCTCGGTTTTATGCTTCCGTGCCCGATTTTCCTCTTCTTCTAGGACGGCCGTGTACTCCGGCGTCATTTCGAGCCCGAGTTTCTCGTACACTTCTTCAACCGTTCGCTTGGGACTTCCAACCAACTCCCGGTAATCTACAACTGTCCATTTCGTCTGCGGATGATCTTCAAGTGCCTTGAACGGATACCAATATGAGTGAATGGATTGTCGTGCCAAAATCTGGAGTGATTCCTCGGTTCTCTCATCTTTCCAACCCATACGGCGCCATGAGTCCTTCAGCAGCTTCAATAAGCTCGGGATTGCTTCACGGGGGTCACGGGCCATCACTACAAAACGTGCATCCGGGAATGCCTCAATAAGAGCCTCTACACGACCGTTGAATGTTGGATTTTTACTGAGGTGTGTCTTGCCTCGCCCGTTCAGAAGAAGCTGCCTTCGAACAAATTGCCGGTAGCCTCCCATCCATTTTTGTCGCCGCTTCCTAGGCCATTCATCCAGGTAATAGAAATCAAGCTGGTCCATGTAAGGGAAGAGAACAATCGACATTCCGGATGCGCAAGAGAATGTGAGGACGAAATCATCTTCCTCAGGACTGTAAAGCCCAGTATAGTGCACATCACGCGACTTCTCCAATATTTTGTCTTCCTTAGCCGTGAGCTTCTTGTGAAATCTGGAGCTGAGGAACCTGCGATCAATGAGGCCTAACAAGCGGAGTATCTTTTTCTCCGTTAATGAAGGGAAGGCCATCTCATAAGCAAGGAAATAGCTGTATCGATCCGGATCGCGAGTCATCAGGCGATGCATCAGAGTTGTACCACTGCGAGCGTGACCGATAATAAACACCGGGGTTTCCACCTTGAGTCTCCATAGTCTGGGAAAGAAAATATAGTCGAGAAAGCAACAGATGGCGTGCAAAGGCGCCATGATCGGAACTACCACCAGCATCATAAAGCGTGCCGTCCGGCGACCCCTGCGGTCTTTCTCCCGAATTGCCAATCTGACCATCCGAAAATAGTTGCGGAAATCGAAGAACATAAACATGAGATCCCCTTTCATACTTGAGGGTTGCAGAATATAAATACACTGGTATAATACCCTATATAGTATCCTATATCGTTTTGCTCATTCTAGCATCCAGAATATCCTTTGTCAACGCTATCGTATAGGCTTCCATTCTAGTAGAATTTGTTGCAGGAGAACCAAGGCAAAGCACACCCTAATCAACATAGATCAAGAGGATCTCATTATGGATACTGCGGCAGACAATCAATCTCCGATCAAGCCTGAATTGGGATCAGAATACGCCCTCACTTTGAGCGAGGAACATGAGATATGGGTTCTGTTGGGACAGGTATCGGACGGAATGCTGCGAGCCAGAGACAACGAGTTGAGACCTTTCGGGCTTTCGTCAATACAGGTCGGGGTGTTATATATCATCAAGGCCGCAGGGGGATCACTCACAGCTATTGAGATATCTCGTCGCTTGGTCCGCCGCCCAGCTACTGTTTATCAACTACTCGATCGGATGGATAGACAGGATCTCATAAACTGCATCCGTAGTAAAGAGGGCAAACGTGAGGTCCGGGTAGAGGTGACAGAGAAAGGTGAGGAGGCATATCGAAGTCACTCACGGCAAGTTATTCCCCGAATTCTCGGTTCCCTATCCGCAAAGGAACGAGACAAGCTTAAAGCGACTTTAACGAAGCTGCGCACCAAAGTGTTTGAAGAACTTGCCGAGCAGCCGATGTTTCCTTGAGTAGCCCTGTTTCAATTAGGGACGAATACCGCCTGATCTTGGCCCAACGTTTTCACTTTTACGGCAGGAGGTTAGCTCTAGCGCAGTCAGCCAGTAATTGCGCAATTCGCACGGACCGATTATCTCGTCATAGTTCATCGCATCCGCAGCAGCCCAGGCACCACCAATTCCTTACTGAGGATATCGGCAATCCCCATTTGGAGAAACATCTTGCACGGATGATAGCACTTATGAAAGCATCACCGAATTTGGGAATGTTCAAACGGTTATTTGCCCGCGTGTTCCCCCCACCAGCAGTATATGGGGAATTTGAATTCTCTGAACTGAATGACTTGGATGTTGTTGAAACGGAATTGGGTAAAAATAAGTGGCACGGATTCCTATTGGTCTAGTTTGGTGACCAGCGCAGAATACCGTCGCTTTGGACTACAAACTTGGATTGACAGTTTAACTTCGTTCCATCAGCAAGAATATCAAACCGCGCCACGTATCGGCCTACCCCAAGGATTAGTTCTGGATTTGCACTAACGCAAGCCCCCACGCTCTCTAAACTCTGGAAAACAACTGCGAATTTCCTACCAATAGTATGGCTGGATATTGAAACGTGTATTGCTGATCTATCACCATCGTGAGGAAGAAATCTAATTGGAGACGCTGGGAATATTACCTTTCCAGTGCCATGCTCCTCTATTTCACACATACCCCATACAGCCGACGCCTGTGAGTTTGGCATTATAAAAGGGGACCACTAGGGAGAAAAACGGCACTCATAAAGGGGACCACCTGGAAATAAAAGTAATCCGGTATGCTGGAGGAGATTCCAGAGCCGGAGGGAAGGATGATCCAG